>Ga0157358_1000305_pt1 | contig 19776 bp, 15 predicted proteins | sample AttcapACBM2_FD_111484 | JGI IMG/M metagenome (GOLD analysis project Ga0157358, IMG submission 111484) | Fungus gardens microbial communities from leaf cutter ant in Botucatu, State of São Paulo, Brazil - Atta capiguara ACBM2 | ecosystem: Host-associated > Fungi > Mycelium > Unclassified ... | reverse complement strand
GTGGGGGAATTACAAGAGAACTCGACAAGGAGCCCTCGCTATATTGCTCCTCTATATATACTACTACATCGTGGTCCATGCTACAACAATGTGTTTACCTCATGTCCATCCACCATGCTTCTACCTCATGTCCTATTACTTATTCACATGTGTTTTTCTTAAGGCCACCATGCTTCTTACATATGCCCTGACGTCATACTCTTAATCTCCACTGTACATGTGCATACCATGTGTACACCATGAGGAATCCATGTCTCTTAACGTCACTCCTAACCCTATTTCCTTCTAGACTCTTCCCGATCCTTCTAGACCCTAAGTCCTTCCAGACTGCTCTAGACTCTGTCACATGACTTCCAGGTCACGTGTCTATCTCTTATCTCTCTTCCGTTGTAGACTAATAATTATAATACTTAACCCTAACCCTAGTCCAAGTCTGTCCACATGCTCGTCTTATAACACATAGGTTCCTCATGGTGTACACATGGTGTGTACATATACAGTAGAGATTAAGAATATGACATCAGGGCATATGAACATAGCATGGTGGCCTTAAGGAAGATGCATGGTGGATAAGTAATGGACATGAGGTAGAGGCATGGACATAAGGGCTAGTAAATATTGTTGTAGCACGGACCACATGTAATTTATATAAATAGAGGAGCAATGCAGCGAGGGCTCCTTGTCAAGTTCTCTTGTAATCCCCACTACTAGATAGCCAACTAAGAGCTTTGCTGAAGTAAGCAAACTACGAGTGCCATTCTGGTGAGTAGTTGCTACAACACATATTGTAGGTCTATTGTGACTTGTTCATACAGAGTAGTAATATTCTCTAGTAGAGAGGTATCTAGTGTAGAAATTCTCTTCTTAGAGATGTTAGAAGTTAGCAAGATAGTAGATAAGTAGTTAGTAAATAGTGTGAGATAAGACCAGTTGAGAGCCTACTAATACCTATAGAGATTTTAACAAGTTTAGAATATAGATCAGAAAGTGAGGCCAATATCAGCTTCTCTTCTTTGCCCTTATATACCTCATCTCTCTTCATACTACCACTACCAACTTCCACACCAACTTCCACACCAACCAATTCACCACTATCTTACTATATAAGTTAATATGATCCAGTAGAGCAGTTGTAACTTCTAATAAAGCAACAAGCAGAACAACTGGTGGCATTACAAGTACAATTGGCTACTGGATTAAGAGAGATGAGAAGAGAAGAAAAAGCAATTCTCAGGCCCAGATATAGGTTCCAACTAGAGGTGGCTAAGCTACCATTGTTTGATGGAGATTCAGGAAAGGTAATAGGTTTTGTGATAGCATATAAGTTATATATCAGGATGAGGATGAGAGAGGAGATGGTAGAAGAGCAAGTGCAATAGATTCTAACATATATATAGGAAGAATCAGCAGATGTTTGGAATGAAAATAATCTAAAATTAGAAGATTAGAAGTATACATTAGCAGAAGAGCATTAAAGAGGAAGTTTGGAGAAAGAGACAATGAATTGGCAAAAGTAGCAAAGCTCAAGCAAGTAGAATAATGTTCTTGGACTATAGACAAATTTGTCTAGATGTTCAAACAAGTAACAAGAGATAGTGGATATAAGAAACAGGCATTAGTAGAAAAATTCTAGAGAGAAATAAATGGTGTCATCAGATACAAGCTAATAAAGACAGAATAATCTCTAAGAAACATCAAGTAATAATATAAAAGGGTAATCAATCTAGATAGGCATTGAAGAAAGAGTAGGCAGAAGAAAAAAAGACTAAGGGGAAGAAAGAAGATTTAAGCACTAAGATTAAACATACCAGCAACTATTAAAGAGGTATAATAGCAACAATTGTCACAGTCTCAAGTCTGGCTAAGAAGGCAAGGACTTTAGTAGATGCTAACATAATCTGCTCAAATAGAGAAAGTGGAGAGAATAAATGCAGTAATAGTAAATATACAATAGCAGTAGGTAGGGTTTATACTAAAATACAACCCATATATCATGGAGATAGACAGAAAAAGAAACTGTTACAACTGCAGAGGATTTAGACATATTGCAAGATACTATAGAAATCAGAGATTTGTAACACAAGAAAAAAGAATAGAGTATAAAGACAATTGTAATATAGACAATTTAAAAGAAGCAGAGGATCTAGCAGTCCTTGACTAGGTTCTAATTATAATAAGTTTGCAATACTTAGTAGTAAAGTAATGGATAATACATACTACTACAACTTCAATGAGAATACATTAAGAGAGATAACAGTAAAGATTAAACTTGAAAGAATTGATATATAAGAAGAAATAATAGTCGAAGTATTGAAAGGTGAATATATGTAAGGAATATGGATGATACATTTAATAAGGAAGAGAAAATCAAACATACAGCAAAGATAAATATATTTTACAAAGAATATATAGAGAGGACATAAATTGATGTGATAGAAGAACAAAAATAGCATATAATCTTAAGAATGCTATAGCTTGCTTACTACAATCCTGAAATTGACTTAAAGACAGAGAAGGTAAAGATGATGAGGTGTTCTAAGAAGTATAAAAAAAAGTGGAGACCAAAGCAGAGAAAACTGGAATGGCAAAAACAAAAGGAAGAAGAGGACAAGAAAGAAAAGGGCAAGAGGCAAGAAGAGAAATAAAAGATAAAAAAAACCACAAAAAATAGATGATAATAGAAATAAAGAGAATAATAGAGAAATGGAATATTTGGAATAAAGAAGAGAAAACAGTGAATTTGGAGGGAGAAGCAAAGAAATTGGTTTCTTCAAGGCTTTACAAGTGGATTTATATTTTTAGAAAGAAAGCAAGTGAGAGGGTGCCAATAAGAAAAATGTGAGACCATGCAATAAAAATTTGAAGGAAGTATTTATACCAAGGAAGAGATCTATATATATATCCATTGTTAAGAGAAGAGAGAGGGAATGTATGCAATTTTGTAGACAAACAATTGAGGAAAGGGTATATCAGACCTTCAAAGTTGTCTTAAATGGCACAAGTATTTTTTGTAGAAAAAATAATGGTAGAAAGTATATAGTATAAGACTATAGGTATATGAATGAATAAAATAATTATCCTTTATCTTTGATTTTGGATATTGTAGGGAAGATTGGTACTAAGAAAGTATTTACTAAACTATATCTATGATGGGGTTATTATAATGTATGGATTAGAAAACTAGAGACATTTACTAGAAGGTACCAAATTCAAGTTCAAGGTTTGGACAGACCATAAGAATTTGGAGTATTTTATGAAGGTACAAAAATTGAACAGAAGACAAACAAGATGGGTATTGTACTTGTCAAAATTCAATTGTACCAGAAACTAAGATGGGGAAAGTAGATGGATTTAGTAAGAGACTAGACTGGAATGTAAAAGTAGAAAATAACAATAAAAATCAAAAAGTAGTAAAAGAAGAATGGATTCAAAGCTTAGTAAAAGTAGTAGTAAAAGAACTTGAAGTAAATATCATAGAAAAAACAAGATAAAACAGATAGAAAGAGATCTAGTGTTCAAGAAAAGAAAGGTATATATATAAAAGAATGAGGAGTTGAAGATAGAGATTATCTAGTTGCATCATGATATACTAGTAGTTATATATAGAGAAAGATGGAAAATGACAGAGTTGGTCATAAGGAGTTACTAGTAGTCAGAAGTAACCAAATATGTAGGAAAATATAAAATACCAGAAAAACTATAGACATATTTGATGGTTGACTTTATTATGAAGTTGCCACTAGTAGCAGAAAAAGATATAATTCTAGTATTATGTGATAAGTTGTCAAAAATAGCATATTTTGTAGCAATAACTGAAGAGACATTAGTAGAGAGCAAGATTATTTAGAGATAATGTATGAAAGTTGCACAAACTACTAGAGAGTGTTATTTTGGATAAGAGACTAAATTTTGTAGCAGAGTTGACAAAGAAGTTGTTCAACAGTTTTTTACTCACAAATGAATGAACAAACCAAGTATATGAACTAGAAACTAAAACAGTATCTATGGTTTTTTGTAGATCACAGACAGAAGAACTGGCCTAAGAGACTGACATCTACAGAGTTTGTAGTAAACAGTAAAGTTCATTTGGCAACTAAAGTATCTTTATTTATAGCATACTATAAAAGGGAAATAAGAATGAGAGTAGATATCAGAAAGAAGAAAAAGCATAAGAGGGGATAAAGAGATAGATAGACAGTAGAAGAAAAGAAGCAAAAGTATGGAAGGAGAAACAAGGTCATATTAAGTATAAAAGAATTAGTGTTCAAAGAGTGACTAGCTAGAAAGTTAGTAGACTGTTATATGGACTCATACACCATTAATAGCAGACTTTGAAAGGAGAATAAGTACAGAAGTCAGAAGATAGAAGAAGCTAGAAGAGTTAGAAGAATAAGACTTCAGAAGAGAGTAGTTGTTAGAAAAGTATATAGTAAAAATGTTATATAGATAAAATAATAGAAAATTTAAAAAAGAATATCTAAAAAAGCTAGAAAAAGTTGGTAGAGATGAAAGTTTGGAGAATAAATCTTGAAAGAGAGGTAATATCAGATTTAAAGACAGTAGACTTGTTTCTATCTCTCTTATTACAATTCAATGACCTTAGAGTTGATTAAAGAAAGGAATCTTGTATTAGGATTAATATAAGAAAACTCAATGGAGTTCTTAGTACAATATATATACTTATATATACTAATTAGCAATAGTTCATGCTTGGCTATTTCTAGTCTGCTCTAAAGACCATGTGTCAGTTATAAGATTAATATATGTTATACATGTTATATGACATCATTGTTCTCAAATCTTCTACTGTGTTCTTCTGTGACCATGTGACTTTGTAATTGTTACTATAATCTTGTCATCTAATGTAACTAATGGGTAACTATGTAATTGTAACATCACTCTAACCCTAACTCTAAATTTAGGAAATAAAGAGACAAAAAGGAAAAATAAAAAGAAAATTAAATAAAAAAACTAAAGTCCAGACTTCATATCTTTAACATTTATCTTGTTATTTAAGTTTCTCTTATTTTTCTATTTCAATTTTTTAATTTCAATTCTTATTTTGGGTTTAGTAAAGAAGAACAATGTAACATTACATATGTCACAGTCACAGTCATGATTTTATGTAACATACAGAAAGAGTAATGTTATATATCATAGATATTATAACTTAAGTCTCAAAATATACACCAAGCTAATGATCTATACTACACAAATTCTAACCTACTCTAAAAGCTATATATATCACATGCTATTAATATATAATATAATATCACTGCTCCAAAACATTTTATATTCTTCTATGTATTACATAAATGAAAAATAAAATAAACCAAGTTTATTATCTTAAACTCTAACAATAGGATATAATAATTTTTATCTACATAACTCACAATATTTAGAGTAGGCTATATATAAAGTATGCACAGACTATGTACTAATGGTATATAGAATAGACTCACTTATACTAGGAACTTCTAATATAAGGTTCTTCTTTTACTCTACCACTTGAGTTTAAGTTATAACAAAAAGTAATCAAGCTGCAAAATAGTCAGAAGGCTTGTTTAGAGAAGAGTCCAGTACAAAGTCTTCTCTATCACTGCTTGACTAGAGTTTAAAGAGCTTTTCCACATCTACTTCTTTCCTATTTATGCTACTACAAAAGCTATTAACAAATTGGAAGAAATCTACTATTAAGAGACCTGTGTAGTAGAGGATTATCTGGATAAGCTCTAGACCTTGATCTTAGAAGTGAGTTATACCAACCTTATATTATAGTTGTTGAGTTCTACTATAAACTTTGAGTAGTAATCCAAAACCAGATTGTAATCTTGCTAGTTAGAAGATCTAAAGGTATAAACCCTACTGCTTAGTTCAAAGCTATATACAGAATTGACTAGGCCAGATAAGTGAATAAAGTACTTCAATCAGCTCAGCATATTACCCTTGTTGCCTTTAGTTAACCTCCAAACATTGCAGAATTCTTTAGTTACTCTTATCACCCTCTTATTTTCTTTATAACAGCTACTACTAGCACTTTCTGTAGATGTTCCCATAGATATAAATACTGCTTAGAAACCCTACTCTATCTTTGTAAGGGAATGTTATCACTATGGAAATTTAAACCACATAGTATATAAATATCCAGTCTTTTTGGATATTTGACAACTAACTGCTAAACAATAGGAGAAATTGATAGAATATTTACATACATTGAGAAATTATGTAGTAGTTAGAGTCTAGAACTATTACCTCTTGACCTCCAAGTAGTAACTACTTTCTCTCAATATCTTTCAAAAGCCTTTTATTAAAACTAGGTCAAAGATAGTGCTTCTGCTATTTTTCCACATGTTCAGCAGTTTGAGCTAGTGTTTACTAAAGAAGACTTTGATATCCTTCTGAACCATCACAAGTGTGATTATACTATTAATCTAGTTCTAGAAGCTGAGCCCAAAATATCCAAGGTGTACTTTTTATTCTTTGTAGAGCAAAAAAAGCTAGATGTATTTATTGTTGAGAACTTTTTCATAAACATAAGTCTCCTTTAACTGTTCCAGTCTTCTTTATCAAGAAAAATAATAGTTTGTTTAGGTTAGTATAAAATTATAGAATACTGAACACAATAACTATCAAGAACAAGTACTTACTTTCTCTGATCTCTAAACTAGTTACTAAGCTTCAAAGAGCTCACTACTCCACTAAGCTAAATGTCTACTGAAGATTGAAAAATGTCAGGATTAAGTCTGATAATAAGTGGAAGGTAGTCTTCTACATAAACTATAGACTTTTCAAATCCCTAGTAATATTTTTCAGTATGACAAACAGTTCTGCTACCTTTCAGACTATAATAAACAACATCTTTTAGGACCTTATAGTAGAAGATATTGTAATAGTATATTTAGACAACATTGTAGTTTTTACATAGATATTAGAGAAGTCTTAGCTAAGTATAAACTGTTCTTGTACTCTGGAAAGTGCAAATTTGACAGACAGTGAATTGAATATCTAGGTCTAGTCATTTCAAAGAATCAGATTAAAATGAATTCTATCAAAGTAGCTAGAGTTTGAAATTGGCCAACCTATAAAAATCATACTAAGTTGCAAGTCTTCTTGAGCTTCACTAACTTCTACTAGCAGTTCATTTATGGATTTTTATCCATAGTACAGCTTCTTTTTGACCTCACTAGTAATAATAGTACTTGAACATAGATTTTGTATCAATAAGCAGTGTTTGATACTCTAAAGACTACTATTATCTCTGAGCCTGTCTTTACCTCTCTAAATACCACTGCTTCCTTCTATATTGAAGCAGACAGCTTTGACTATATAACAGGAGCAATTCTCTCTTAAGAGTTAAAAACAGATAGTAAGTAGTACCTAGTAGTATTTTTTAACAAGTCTCTTTCTTTTATTAAGTATAACTATAAGATTTACAAAAAGAAGATACTGGCAATCATCTAGGCCCTGAAAGAGTAGTAACACTTTATAGAAGGTGTATCTAACCCTGTGAAAATCTAAATAGACTATAGAAACTTAGAGTACTTCATTACTACCCAGATAAGTCTATAGATAAGCTAGATGCATTGTCTTGAAGACTAGACTATGGTAATGGCTTGTATAGTAATAATAATATGGTATTGTTCAAGCTAGAATATCTAGCAATATATATAATAGAAGAACTGGCATTTAAAGGAAAGAAACATGGCTTTCTCATGGTGATAGGAATCAAGTATAAAGGAGATTGTTACTAGGACACAAAAGAACTATGCAATACTAGCTTTTAAATGCATGCTAAAAAATTCAAAAGGGATAATATTAGTATTAGAAATCTATAGAAGAGATAGAAATAAGAATTGTTAGAATGAATATTAAAAGGAATGTACAAAGAACATCTGCTCACAAATATGTTTCCTTTCTAACACACTGTTAAATAGTGATCCTTACACTGTGTAACAGTTTTTTTGGAAAATCTAGTAAATAAATTGTATAGCTCCTTGAGAGCTTATAACAACATTATCTATTCCAAAGGCATTCTTCAAGTCAAATCCTACAACTGATAATACTAACTGATACTCACCTTGCTAGTCTTTCTCATGCTACTAAAACTCTCTGAAACTTGTTCTAAGGTAATAATTTAGTACTAATGATGCTTACTTAAGAAGTAACAATTAAACCACTTATAAGTAGGGGTTTTTGGACAGAAGTTCTCTTTTTTGCTCCCCTTTACTTGTGACTTATATATTATTCTAAAAATATAGATAATAAAACTAGAGAATATAACCTAAAACAATAAAAAAGTTTTCTAAGGTCTTGGGAGAATATAGTCTTCTCTCCATTTTCTACCTAACATTGGCCCAATGGTCTTTTCCTGCTTATAAGTACTAATTTACTTTCTCTTTGGCTATTCCACTAGCTGTCCCTATTTATAAGCCCATTCTTAAAGCTTCCAGTTTCCAATCACTTATTTTCCTGTCTTGTTTTGCTGTTCAAAAGTTTGTAGAGATCTTGGACATGTTCACAAGTACCTATTCTTTATAGCTAGTCATTCACAAGTCCTATCTGTGGTGCTCACTATCTCTAAAGATCTTATATTCTAAGATCTAGTTTGTTTAATTATCCAAAAACTAAATGAGAATATGTTCTTTCATGAAAAACCATTTTCCAGTGTAACAGTAGACATCTACCAAGGAAACAGAATAGATAAACAGGAGGAACTATTGGTCTATATACCTAGGAAACTTTCTTAATCTACTTCTAAGTTGATGTAGTCTTTAAAATAATCTGAAATAAAAGGCCTACTTCTCTTTCAAAGAAAGGTCTACATCTTTAATACCTCAGACTCACAATGGCATATTATGTTTCTTTATTATAATACAAAGATTGCTGGACATACCAGATATTGGAAGACTTTAGAGCTGGTACAACTATTACAGAGCTATTGGTGGTCCCAAATATCTAGGTATATCAGTCAATATGTCAGCATCTATCTATGCTTGTAGACCAAGCCTGTTTACTACTTGTTACTCAGAGAGTTGTATCTACTGCCTATGCCAAATGCAAGGTGGGAGACTATTAGTATTAACTTCATTATAAAACTTCCTGATTCTGTAGTATTTGATGTGGTAATGATGGTAGTAGACTCAATTTTTAAGAGAGCTTACTTGATCCTTACTCATACTATGGTCACTACAGAGAGCACTACAAGATTCTTTCTACACCATGTCTAGAAGCTCTCTAATCTCAGATCAAGAACTGCAGTTTATAGCATTCTTCACTAAAAAGCTATACCAATTGCTTGATGTCAAAATAGCATTATTTACAGCCTGGTACCCCCAAATTGATGGGCATATAGAGCAAGTAAACTAAGAGCTCAAGTAGTATTTGCAAATATTCATTAACAAGTAACAGAGTGACTAACAAGACCTTCTTCTACTAATAGAGTTTCAGTATAATAATCATATACACTTCTTTATACAGCAACTGCTACTCCTTCTTGATAGTCATGGCTATAAACCTACTATGTTATAAGACAAGTATGTGGACAGACTTCAGGTAGGGTTAGGGTTAGGATAGAAATAGGACAGTAGTATTATTATTAGTCTACAACAGGAAAAGGGCATGTGACCTGGAAGTCATGTGAGATGATGTAATAGGCTTAAAGCAGTCTAGAAGGGTCTACAAGGCTAGAAGAGCCTAGATGATGATGTCAGGAAGCATGTACACTATATCGCTACCACATGTAGGATACATGGATATTAAAGCAGGATGCAGTCTTGAACAGTCACTGCAGAGTAGACATGAGGTAGACATATTGTTGTAGTATGGACCACCTGTAACTTATATAAATATGGTAGCAATGCAACAAGAGCTCCTTGTCAAGTTCTCTTGTAATTCCTACTACTAGATAGCCTACTGAGAGCTTTGCTAAAGTCAGCATATCACAAGTGCCGTTATGGCAAGTGGTTGCTACAACATATTATCTCTAGCTACCTACTAATAAGCCTCTATCATTCAATAATATTTTACTAAGATTTCTAACCATATAACTTTATCATTCTATAGTTAAGTTACCAAATTTTCCATCTGATGTTCTACTTGATTAGAATGGACTCTAGTACTTAGAGTAGCTATCATCTTTAGGAAACTCTATTCTAATTTTCCTGAAGATGAGTCATGTATATGGTACTATTAGACAATAGCACTTAGGATTTCTCTAGAGTTATAAACTCTGCTAAAACACTGCAGTCTTTACCTAATTGTCTCAACAAGACTCTTATATCTGTGCTAACTCTATATAAATAAATGATCCAACTCCAAATTTAACAACTAACAGTAATGAGAAAAGGAGGTACTAAGATAACAATACTATTATTTCTCACTGGAAAGAAGAATGAGGTTACAGGCTTTATTAATATCTATAGAAGTCAAATATAAGAGAGCAACAGAATAAAAATAAAAAAAGAAGAAAAAGAAGATAATATAGATTGGATAGGTAAAAGAGACTGAAAGAGGTGTGGCAAGCCTAGTCCTCAAGAAATTTCATAAGTAGCTAAATATATTTGGAAAGAAGTAATTAAAATGAGATATCTAGATTAATAGAACTAGGTATAAGTTAGATAAGAGAAGAAAGAGATATCCAGTTCATAATTGTGTAAGAAAAGATATGTCTGGAAGGAAAGAATGTTAGTTGAATAACAAAAGAAAACATGAAGCAAGATACATGAGAAATAGACAACCAACAACACACTTACTTAACAAATATTCTTGAGGCAAAGCCAAGTTCTTCAATCTCTTGAAATTTATGCCCATGAGGGCTTTTGTAAGACTAATAGCCAATTGATTTTTAATTTCCTTTCTTTTTTCTTTTCTCAACTGTACTCTTTTTATCTCTTCTTCTCTAATCTCCTTCTCAAAATCCCCTACCAAGTCTATCACATTTCCTAAGTTCTCCAACTCCTCCCAAGTATCTTTCTCTGCTGTATATCCATTTGACCTGACCAAATACTTTAGTTTCCCCCTCACATCTCTCCTATTCAATATTTTCTCAACTTCATACTCTTTTTCTCTATCTATTTCTACTGGAGGATATAAGATCTTCTTCTATTCATCTATCTGCTTCTGATACATTGATATCCTACTCATATTAATTACCAGGTGAATTTTCATTAATACCAGTAACTCCAACTCCACTGTATTTTCTGATATAATTTTCTTAATTTTGTAAAGTCTCACAAATTTCTCTGTCAACTTCTTTGTCTCCCTATTCCTCATCTGCCACATCAAATCCCTCATACTTAACAACACTTTATCTCCCTCCTTATATTCCACTGCTTTCTTCCTATTCCTATTTACTTTTTTCATTTCCTCCTATGATTTTCTCAATACTGCTTTCATTTCTGATATATCTTCTTTATCTCTTTCACAAACTCCTCTACTTTCACATGCTTTCTCTTTTTCCTTATCTCAAAGTCCATCCTTGGTTCTTTTCCATAGTTAACTCTAAATGATGATAGTGCTTTGTAGATGTATATACTTTGTTGTTAAAAGCAAACTCTGCAGTTGCCAACCATTTCAACCAATTACTTTGTCTATAATTGATGTACATTCTCAAGTACTATTCCAACTCTTGATTCATTCTCTCTGTCTGTCCATCTGTTCATGAATGAAAAGCTGTTGATAGCTTTGTTTCTATTCTCAATATTTTATTCAACTTCTTTATCAACTCTACCACAAACTGGGGCCCTTTATTTAAAATCATACTCTTCAGCAATCCATACAACTTCTACATATTGTCCCTAAATAACTTAGCTAATTCTTCTGCTGTAATTTTTTCTGTTGTCACAATAAAGTATAAAATTTTTGAAAACTTATTGCATACTATCAAAATTAAGTCATAGTCTCTTGATACTGGTAACTTTGTAACAAAGTCTACTAATATATGCTGCCATGGTTTTTTTGGTACTATGCTCAGTCTTAATTTTCCTGCTAGTATTTCTGCCCTATTCTTTATTCTTTAATACTGATTACATCTTTATATATTGCTTCATCTCCTTTGTAACTCCTGGCTACCAATAATTACTAGTAACCAATTTCACTGTCTTTCACTAATCTCTATGGGGAGTGAGACTTGAGGGCCTCTTTTTCCACCTGTCTTGCATGGTGGTGCTCGCAGTCTTGTTTCTAGTAGCAGTAATTGATAGTTATCACTACGGCATACATATCCTGGAACGAGGTGGGTTTTCCTTGTTCCCAGGTAGAGATGGGGTCTTGGATCCAATTGGGGAGCCCCTGGTAATAGCAATGGCATAGAACACTATTCTCCCAACCTAATTGGGAGGCATAGCATATGAAGTCCACATTGTAAGTGGAAATTTTATTGCCGGGCTTCATGTGGAGATTATCTAACATGTTGGCTGCTTCACTAACAGGGTCTGAGAGACCAAAATGTCAACATAGCTCATCCACAAATAGGTTCTAGTCAGAGAGCCAGTCTTGAAGGATGCCCTAGTCTTTTTGGTTAAGGTGTTATAAGACGAGTGTGTGGACAGACTTTGGTTAGGGTTAGGGTTAGCTGGATATAAATAAGTAATTAATTATTAGTCTACAATGGAGGAAGAGCACATGACTTGGAAGTCATGTGATAGAAGTCTAGAGCAGTTTAGAAGGATCGAGAGAAGTTTAGATAGGAGTTAGGGTTAAGAGTGACGTCAAGGGACATGGGTTCCTCATGGTATACACATGGTGACGGAGATTAAAGAGTATGACATCAGGAAACATGGATATGGCATGGTGGCCTTGAGGTAGAAGCATGGTGGATGAGTAATAGGACATGAGGTAGACACATTGTTGTAGTATGGACCACCATGTAATTTATATAAATAAAGAAACAATGCAGCAAGGGCTTCTTGTCAAGTTCTCTTGTAATCCCCACTACTAGATAGCCAACTGAGAGCTTTGCTGAAGTCAGCATACTATGAGTGCCGTTCCGGCAAGTGGTTGCTACAACATGAGGCCCACCTCAAACCAGTCCTGGTAACTCCAGTAAGGTAGGTCATTGTGAAGTTGATTTTTGCAATGTCTGTGTCGAATTGTGCTGGATTAGTATGGAAATATAGACAGCATTAGAACAGGAAATTATTGAGCTTGTCGGGCATATTGTGATGAAGTCAAAATCTCTCTCATACTGCAAACTCTGATGTTCAATGTCAAAAATGTGAAGTTACACCAGTCTGTAGCCTAACTCTGACTACCTTTAGTATATTTGTGATTATTGCCCTATATCTCCAGTTGCTATCAGATAAGTACTTGTTATTTTTAGACATTACTCTAGATGTTTTTACCAGAGTGCCTGACTATCTGAACACTATCATTCCTTGCTTGATCAATACTGTTCTATCTGATTGAAATATATCTTGGAGTATTTAGCATAGTTACCATTTTTAGGAGCTCTTATCCTATTCTCTTAGATTTTTTTCTAGAGATAAGTTCTTACTTGGTATATTATGCAGACAATAGACTTATGTTTCTTCTAAAGAGTGCAAACTCCATAATAACTCCATGTTTCCACCTAGTTTCTCTAACACTAGGTACAAGTCAAACAAGAAATGAAAACATATAAAGTCTATTATTATGTAAGAAAATATATGTCTTAATAACAAAGGAAGCATAAAGCAAGATACATGAGAAATTGACAACTAACAACACTACTATTATAAATTAAGAGAGAAAAGATATAGGAGTTTCTACAGGATTAACTCTACAAAGAGTATATTAGACTATCAAAGTCATCTTCACTAGTTCTCTTTGTCTCAAAGAAAAGAAACAAATGGTTCAGGATTATAGGTACAAAATAGTTGGATAATTAAGAATAATTACTCTTTGTCTTTAATAAACTTGATAAACATTGTATCTACTAAGAAATTTTCTTTATTATATTAGAATGGTTTTATAAACCCACAATAATATTCTTTAGATTGACTAATTCACCAGCTAATTTTCAGATAATAATGAATGATATCCTTAGATATTTAGTGTTATGACTTATGCCTAAGAGTTTGATCAAAAAAAGAAACTTGTATTGTTTAGCACAAAAGAACTTAGTGAGATTCTTAGTACAAATGTGTCTACTTTATATACCTCTGGTGTATGGTCTGTGCATGCTTACATCTAGCTTACCCTAAATGTTATGAGTTTGTGTAAATAAAGTTATCATATTCTTTATGATATATGATGTCACTCTTCTATTACATCACCTGATATTGTGACTATGGCTATAACCTTCATAATTTGCATGAAAGTTGTTACACCTTGTCATATTATCAGGCATGGTTTATACTGGGGATGAAAGTCTGCAAGATTGGCTCAGAGATGTACAAACTTGTAGAATGACCTTGGCTTTAGCTTATGTGCTGTACCATTTGTCTGCTATATGGTTGTAACTTCAGATAAGAGGAAGAAGTCTGAGATAGAAGTGAGTACTGATTGGTATGTTGCCATTGAACACTGGAGATTAAGTTCAATAAGGATTATCTTTGTTGATTATCAGACTAGTGAATTACAGTATAACTACTAGTCTTATATACAAGTATATACTATAGAAAATGCTTGGGGTTTTAGTGGTATAACTCCTATCACTCTATAGGGAGGTTTTAGTGGTAAGACACTGACAGGAGTGAGAACTCTTCCATAGGAGACCAAGTTAGAAAGAAGTATCCCTGTTATGAAAGATGGAATATCTAGATGGTTGTATCACTGCCATGAGGGTGTGTTGTAAGAAAGGTGGCCACTGTAGAAGGTGGGCTTATATTGGAAAGACAGTATCACTATGAGAATGTATTTTCTGGATAAGTGGACTTGGTATATGACACACATCACCTTGTTCCTTCTAAGTTTAAAATAAGAGATAAAGATGAAAAGAGAAAAGAGATAGAAAAATCCAAGTAAAAATAGAAAAGACTTTTAAGTAGGAAACCAGAACTTGAAAAGAACAAGTATCTTTGATTCTGACATTTAGTAGATACTGATAATATAGCACAGCTTTTAAAAAGCTATAGATGATGTAATGGCAGCTATGGATTCTGAGGAAGGACCAATTTGTTGGTAGAGGAGATTCTAAGAAGGATAGAGAAAAATAACTTATATGTAAAACTATAGAAGTGTTAAAGAAGTAGGGTTTCTAAGAGTAATATTAGGAAAAAAATGGAGTAAAATTGGAAAAGGAGAAAGTCTATGCCAATTGATCACTCCTTCTGCTCTTACTCAAGTCTTTGTCTTGATTGCAACTGAGTCAAGCTTGAGGTTATAGCAAGAGCATCCCTTAGTTGTATAAAAAGAACATCTGAGGACTATGTGTAATGAAAAGTAGCCCAGCCACATGGCCATTGTTTTTCCTAACAAATTGTGATATTCAAACTAGGAATCATGATCTCCATCAGAATGTTTTGCTTGATGCGTCCTCTGCCCTTTCGATATCATCAACCATGAGCATACCCATCTGATGCCAACTAGAAAATTAGCCATCACTTCAGTTCCGGATGATGGAAACTTCTGATGGAACCATCGGCTCTGGTCAAAATACTCCCGACTGTTGCCAAGATTCCGAATATAACATGCCGGATACACAATCGCTGGTTCAAATTTAGATTCTTTTTTCCCTGATGACTTAATCAGTGATCTTGGACGAAGTATGTTTCATATAAGGTCCGTCTCATATAATGTCCCGAACCCGTACTTCATTCTCCCGTACTTCATTCTCCTGTACTTCATTCTCCCGTACTTCATTCTCCCACCTCAAAATTTCCTAATGAACGCTATTTCATGGTCAATTGCAATAACTTGCATCTTCCTTTGGCTCAGGCAGCGCAGGTATAAATCAAGGTTCCCCCTTCCTCCGGGACCTCCTGCCGATCCAATTATTGGTCATCTGCGGTATATTCCTTCTGAGAATCCTGAGGACAAATTTGCAGAATGGTCGAAAAAATACGGTATGTTGCAGAAGTCTGCGATCCTGAGAAGCTGAGCATGTTTTGTAGGAGATGTCATGCTCCTGCATATATTTAACCGCAAGATGATAATCCTCAATACTGTTGAAGCTGCCGTTGACCTGATGGAAAAACGAAGCTCGAACTACAGTGACCGTCCTGGTTTTCCTATTTTCAAACTGTACGCATCATAGGATTAACAGTCTCCTCTGCGGGTTGCCACGTTAATATGATACTCACAACACACCAGAATGGGTTGGGTACCGAACCTTGCATTCACTGGCTATAATAAAACATTCCAGAAACATAGGCGTCTGTATGAACAGTATCTTTCTCGCCCAAGGATCGTACAATATCGATCAATACAACTTCGTGAAACGCATCGACTTGCGCTCAACCTCCTGGATAATCCAGATAAAAGAGAAGCAATGATCCGCCGGTAAGTTGTCAGGGCATGAGCGTATAAATTCTGAGTGTGTTTTTGACAGTTTTGCAACCTCAATCGTCTTGCATATTGCATATGGGCATGAGATCCTCTCAGAAGATGACCCATATGTCCAGATTACAGCAGATAGTAGTTATGCTATAACCCACTGCGGACCTCCGGGTGGCACACCCGTAGACTTATTTCCTATCTGTAGGTTGCCTTTTGCCAGAGGTTAAAACAGTTTATAGATCACCATATAGTACAGTACCTGCCATCTTGGTTCCCAGGAAACTCCTTCACGTGGAAGGCACGAGAGTTCAATCGTTATATTCGGCGATTGCATGACTATCCATTCAGTGAAGTTCAAAGACAGATGGTGAAGCACGCACTTTATCACGTTTAAGGTCTGGATTGACCAATAAGCTATAACAGGCCGAGGGAACAGCAAAACCTTCCTTCCTCTCATACTATCTTGAGTGCTTGCACCAGGAGGACAATGAGACACAAGAAGAGCTTCATGACCTTAAAGGAGCAGCAGCCGGAATTTATGGTGCAGGCACAGACTCCGTAGGTCACAAACGTCTGCCAGCGCTTAAAACATCCGATTGATGAACTCCAGACTTGGTCTTCTATTTCCATTTTCATGCTTGCAATGTCTTTATACCCAGAATGTCAGCTTCATGCACAACAAGAGATTGATGCACACTTGGGTGGTTTGCGACTGCCAGAAATTGAAGATCGAGATGCATTACCGTTCTTAGAGTGCGTACTACAAGAAACATACCGGTAAGCCCAGTAGACTAGCAAATAGCTCTAACATTCAATCATGGATACAGTTGGTTGAATCCGGTCCCACTCGGCAGGCTTCATTCGCTTATTTAACTCAGGCCATCCTAATAAGTTGTATCTCCTCAGGAATACCACACCGCGTGATGCAAGACGACGTCTATAAAGGGATCTCTATCCCTGAAGGGTCTCTAGTATTTGCTAACACACGGTGCGCCATCAAGCCGTGAACCAAGAATCTTCGTTCATACATCTTGAATCACTTCCTCAGTGGTATATCTATGAATGAAGCGATCTATCATGACCCATCTTCTTTCAATCCATCTCGCTTTCTACCAAAATCAAAGGGAGGTCAAGAGGAGCCGCGGCCATCAGCACAATTTGGCTTCGGAAGAAGGTGAGGACACTTCCTTCTTTTGCATCAGACCTGGAAGCCTATGGTACCGTCAAAACCAGGATATGCCCCGGCAGACATCTTGCAGATGTCAACATATGGTTAGCAATAGCTACCATTCTCAGTCTATTCAACGTCAAGAAGATGAAGGATGACGATGGACAGGAGATAACACCCGAAGTTGGGATGACATCAGGTTTGACAAGGTTCGAGACCCACATACCTTCCCAGATTCAAGATGATGACACAATTAGTAGCCATCCGAAACCATACAAATGTTTTGTGCAGCTACGGAATGATAAGGCTGGTGACTTGATGGATCAAATAAGGATCGAGTTGAGCGAATGATTATTTCATTCATCAAATAAGGTGTTAGCGCTCTGCCAGTCTACATAATCCTTGGAATACTTCTATTATTTCCTAGAGTTGTAACCTTATGTCAAGTAGCTACTTCCGGATTCTGGAATACTATGGATATATCGTTCTTTGCGCAAGAAACATCAGCAAAACGAAGAAATCATCCTCTTGACGGCACCCTTTGCCTATTTTCAAATAAAAATGCCGTGGCGAGACTATACTTATATCTCAACAAAAACCATACACTATACATCACTGAGTTCTTTGTCTGAGGATGTCAAATGTTGGGATTTTCGAGAAAGTTCTGAGAGACCGGTTATAATTAAATAGAAAGAGGAGAAAAAAGGGATGAAAAAGGAAGAAAGAAAAAGAGAAGACAAATAAGAGTTGTCTAAGAGATGTTATCTTGGAAGCAGGAAGCATCTGGGTTACCTTGTGGAAAATCAGCAATATCAGTCAGTATAACATATCTGATGCAGTCATAGATGACATGATCATGCATTCATATATGGACATTGTAAGGGGACCTACTACATTCAAGTCACTGCTAAGGTCCATAGTCAACCCTGCAGACCTCTCATTCCTCATATCTTCAACCATAACCCCACTGCAACACTGCAGACCTCTGACCACTTTCTCCATGTTAGAACAACTGGATGAAGTCTGTAGTGTTCCAGTGAAGTTTGTGACTCCAGAGAAATCCTATATTATTCAAACATGTTAGACATAAAGTGGGTTCTTGGAAGCCCAATTAGCAACTTGTATTATCTGGGTATGTGGAACAGGGTGTCAGAATGATCTTTGGCTTCAGCTTATGTTCTGTGCCTCTACTCATTGCACTAGTTGCATATTTTGGAAGAGGTACTCAGGATGTCTGGCAGACAAGTCCACCAGAAGGTAAGGAGGTGTGTTATTACTAACATCAAAAGATAGTGTTAGTTTTAGTTGATTTTCAGGATAATGTTACAACTCAAAGACCTTTGTGTGGGTCAATGGGGAGAACTATGTATTGGGTTAACACAAGAGAACTTGATAGAGTTCCAAGTACAAACTAATCTACCTTATATACCACAGACTGTGGTCTGTGTACACACTACCCTATCTTATCCTAAAGTACATATGTTTGCCATAAGATCAACATGCTATTATCATGTTGTATGACATTATTTGTTCTAGATTCTTCTATATCTTTCTTCATGTCACATGATCTTGTGAATGTGCCTGTGATATATAATGTCATACTAACCCCTAATCTCAAGTTCCAAAATAAAAATAAAAGAAAAAGAAAATAGAAATAAGAAAGGAATTGAAAATAATTAGAGTTCACTATCTTCAATTCTGACAGATAAGGCTATATAGTGTAACTACCAACTTATATACTAAGTATGCTATCTAGGATAGTTATCTAGAAATAAAGGCTGTTAAGCAAGTTACTCTGGTTCTAAATAATTCTTGGATATTAGAATGGAGATCTATAGTGTTGTCAAGAATCTAGCAAGGATATCCAAGATAGAATGTGTTGTGGCAACCACTAGACACAAAGTCTAATAGCAGCACTACAAGTAAATCTCACAGTTGGGATATCTAGTGGGGAACATGAGTTGTGTATTCACAAGAGAACTCAACAGGGAACCACAACAGTATTCTACCTACTATTTATATAAAGTCCCATAGTCCATGCTATGACTGTGCATCGTTCTACCCTAATATCCATGCCCTGTCCTCATGTCCATTACTCATCTTCTATATGTCTTTCTCAAGGCCACCATGTCATGTCCATGTGCCCTGACATTATACTCTTTAATCTCTATCATACATGCGTACACCATGTT
>Ga0157358_1000304_pt1 | contig 19837 bp, 6 predicted proteins | sample AttcapACBM2_FD_111484 | JGI IMG/M metagenome (GOLD analysis project Ga0157358, IMG submission 111484) | Fungus gardens microbial communities from leaf cutter ant in Botucatu, State of São Paulo, Brazil - Atta capiguara ACBM2 | ecosystem: Host-associated > Fungi > Mycelium > Unclassified ... | reverse complement strand
GTCCAAAGTGTTCCATAACATAAAGATACCAACTGATACTTATCTTGCTAGCATTTCCCAGGCTACTAAAACTCTCTGAAACCTGTCTAAAAGTGATAGTAGGTACTAATAACACTCACTTAGTTAAACTACTCTTAAGTAAGGAAATTCAGATAGAGATCTTCTCTTTTACTTCCCTTCACTTGTAGCTTATATATTAGTCTAAAAATACAGAGAATAAAACCAGAGAATAGAGACCAAAACTATAAGAAAGCTTTTTAAGATCTTGTGAGCACATGTTCATTTCTCTATTTGTAACCTAACATCAAACCAATAGTTGTTTCCTGCTTGTAAATATCCATTCCATTTCTCTTTTGCTATTTCCATAAGCTATTCTTACTCACTACTCTTGCAAGCGTCTGTACTTTGTAACTAGTCTTTTGTAAGAGTAGTAGTATTTCTTATCCCTAAAGACCTTATCTTTTTGAGATCTGGTTTGATTAACAACTACCACACCATCTCTTATAAGTGTCTATTTAAGAGAGTCTGAGATATCATCTAGGAGTATAAAGTCTTTTTGCTAATACTTTCAAAGAGGTTTTATATACTTAAAAACCCTATAAGATATATAGTATGTTCTTTCACAAAAAAGTATCTTCTAGTATAACAGTGTTATAGCCCTCTTCCCCTAACTACTATTAAGGTGCACTTGAAAAATCCATATAAATCATTAATAAATCTAGTGTTTTCTCCTGGTTTCCAGAACAGTTTTCAATATGTTAGTGAGTTTCCAAACCTATCTAAATTGCTTTCTAAAGCTAGTTCTAGAGATGGCAAACAAGTACATTTAAAAGAGAAATCTCAAACTTGTCATATTATAAGGGGCTCCTCAAGGAGTGTCTCTGCTTTTTCTGCCTCTAGGAATATCTCTTCTAAGACTATAGCTTTATCTTCTTTAGGAGAAAGTAAGAAGGAAGATATGAGTTTAGACCCTAAGATACTTACTGCTCTAAGAATGACTATAAATAGACTTTTTTTTAAGAAAGTACCTTCTCTAAAGCTCTCTGCTACTTTTCCTGCCTCAATTCCTAGATAAATGACATCTACTATAAGCTGGAATAACCAAATATTTGCTAAGGAGGATAAAGACTTGGTTTTTAGCACAGAAAATACCTCCAAAAACATCTAAAGACTTCAAGCTCCTATATCTGGACTATTCAACCTAATTTATAGATTAGTTAAGTCATTCTTCCAATTGGGAAATAGAAAAATTGCTTATAATACTGAGCTATGTGTTAGAGTTGAAGATAGTGAACACTATTTATTTTTATTTATTTATTATTTATTTTTTGTTTTAAACTTAGGATTAGGGGGTAGTGTGACATTATATGTGACCATCACAACTATCACATACCATGACAAAAGATGGCACACATCAAGTTATAAACATATAAAAGAATATAAAAGGTTTTAGAATAATAATATTATACAATATGTTTACTATATGTTAATCTTATAGATAATATATTAGAATGTCAGAGCTAAAAGCAATGGACTTTACCTCTTTTCATTTTCTTTCTTATTTTTATTTTATTTTATTTTATTTTATTTATATATCTTGGAACTTAGGGTTAGGGTTATGTGTGACACTACTGTCATGCTGTCACATATAAGTCACAGTCACACAATCATGTATCACTATAGAAGAACATAGAAGATTCTAGAAGGATGATATTATACAGTATGTTTAATATATGTTAACCTTAAGAAAAACACATAGTTATTTAGGGTAGGCTAAAGTAGTAGAGCATAGACCATAGGCTTTTAATATATAAGGTAGATAATTCTGTACTGAGTTCTTTATTAAGTTCTCTCGTGTAAACTCTATACAAGGTTTCTTTTCTTAACCTACTTTAAAGACTTGAGATCATAATAGTACTGTCTTTGGAATATGTTAGACAAATAGATTGGTTATTATTATCATTTAAATCAAAAAAATTCTTTCCCTTGTATTTTGAAGCTTGAAGAAACATTTGCTATTTATAAACAATAACATTACATTCTTCTTTTCTACTAAACTTCCATGAAGATTTGCATGAAATAATATGATTGATCTTGAGACATTTTGACTCTTTATTAACTATTAGGTGAGGAGACCACTTGATACTACTAGGGCAATTCCAGAATGTAATTGAGTTATTAGAATTCTTATTGAAGAACACTCTGAGATCCTTTAATATGACAATAGAATATAGTTAAAGTAGATGAATAAACATATCAAAAATTCTTCTAGCAGCTGGAATGATATCTGTGATAACAATAATATATAAGATGCCTTGTAATTGAGTAGCATGATTTATATTACATTTGATAGCAAAAATTTCAGTTTCAGAGAAAGTAATGTTCATTGTATAATGAACAGATTTAGTAATTATTTCTTGTTCTCTGTAGATATGTAAGATCAAGGTAGCCATATTGTTTTTGACACTGGTGTCAGAAATGACAAGTACAGTGTCCAGATTAATAGGTAAATCTCCATAAATACTATCAAGTTTGTTTTGATGAGAGATAATTGCATCAGCATTCTTTTGGTTGACTGAATAAAAATAAAAACAATCAGAGAAAGTATCTACCAAATAAAAACCTAGAGAAAGTTCTTTATTTAAACTGTCAAAAGAAGGAAAATTGTTTAGACAATTATTGGTATCTATTATAGAGCTCTTGATTTTCAGCCATTATTTAGACATGAAATAAAATATAGCCATGCGATGAGACTTAGCATTCTTGGAATAATGCTCATCTAGAAAAGAGTTGATAGCATGTTGCTTGGGAAGAGATACCACATGCAACTGATATCAACCTATGATTTTCTTGAGATGGAAGTAAATAGGAATTAGACCAGCTATAGTCTTAACTTTCTAAGTCGGTAATGTGTGAAATGTTTATGTGATCTATAGCACTACTCTTCTCTGCATTTTCTTTAACTCCTTGAGTAGTTGATAAAGAGGAGCTCTTTTGAAGTACCAGAGCTGAAATCTATATAGGGCAATGAGGAGGTTCTGTAGAGTAGCTGTTTATATGTTAGAGATAATCCTCTTGTTGAAATATCTTCATGTCTTTAATAGTAGATAGGGCTTTGTTGGCATAATAATGAATGTAATGTTAAAATGAGAGTTTCTTGTTGAAAAAGAAACCTAAATATATTTTAGATGAAGTAAAGGGCTATCTAGAGGTCTGAGGTCCAAAGAAGGTAGATAAATATTCTTTGTTGATCTCAAGAAGTAGAAGACCTCTGATTTGTCATGCTTGATGACTAGGCCAAACTAATTAAAGAGAGATTGTTACAACCTTAAGCCTGGCTCAGGTTGCAACTTAGGCAAAGACTTGAGTAAAAGTGAATCTACACTATATATACCTATAGACTATGAGGAAACTATATGTCCACAACAATATAATACATGAGGTAAACAGGAGGAGTCAATAAGGAAACAATACCTACTATATAAGGTACTGACTGATACAATCTATAGTACAGCAGATCATTGCATCATATCCTAGACCTTACAAGACACAATGAAGTCATGCTGAATACATAAGGAGGTGATTGTAACAGAGATAAGATAATATTATAACTACAAAAGAAGTTCATATTTGATTTTTCATAACTTTTCTTTTGGAAAATGAAAAGTCCATTATTCACAAACAAAAGAATTGAAACTGGAATAGAAGATAAAAGATTTTTAGATCTTTTTTCAAATAATTGAAAAATAAAAGTAATGTAAATTAGTTTCAAACATATTGAGTTTGTCTGTTAATCAAATAATTAGAGAAAAAATTTGAAATTTGAGGGTTGAAACTTGCTTTGTTCAGAATCTTCAAAAGAAGCTGATGATTTGAAGATGGGAAAAATTGGGCAAATGTTGAATGCAAGGGTACTCATATGGAGACTTTTAATCTATCCCACTCATATGAGATAAGTTAGAAATATACCAGCATCCATAGTTGATTATTGTTTGATGTCTCCCATTTGATTCAGATGGATAAAGTTTAAAGCAATAGAATAAACTTGAAGTCTATTACTTATAACCTTCTCAATGGGTTTTCCTAGTATATTGGGGAGAATAATGGGTTGAAATATTTTGGGGCTATTATATGATAACTTATTAGACTTTGGAATAGTAATTGATATCAACTTCTTGAAATGAGAAGGCCAATGGCCAAGATCAATGCATGTATTCACCATGTTGACAAAGTTGGTGACATATTTATTATCACTTACCAATACTCTGAAATAACTCTAGAAAATATGGTCTAGATCCAGAGTGAACAAACTACTATATTTGTTGATAGCATCAATAATCTTAGCTTTAGAGAAAGGAGGCTACTCTGTATGTTAATATGATAGAATTTTATCCAGAAGTTGAAGGTAAATCAGCCTATCTTGAGCTGCATTTTAGGATAGATAGAGGACTTGCCACAAATCATCCAATTCATTACACAGATATGCATTGAACTTAATAGCTTCCATAGCTAGTAGTTTGTATTTCTTAATTCAATTTATTAGATCCTATAGTCTTTTGTTAGTTAATGTAATTTCTTAAATTTTCTGTTATCAAAAAATATTTGTTTAGCTATTTTTACTGTTTTCCTGTATTTGATCCAGTCTATTCTTCTTCTAGATGTTTGGTATATGGTTCAATCTCTATTGTATTCCTTATTCCATCATGCTTTAGAGTGTTTAGTAATGTTAACATATTTAGAGTGTTTATACCAAAGTTCCTCTGCAATAAAAGTGAACTTTTGAGGTATGTTGTGACTACAGATGTTAGTTTTATTGATATACTCTATCCTATTTCTCAAATCATTGACAAATTTTTTTTCTTTCTTGCTGTTCTTGACAATAGCTAGTTTTCTATCTTGGATGACTTCTTCCTTGATGATAATGTATATGGATAAAAGAGTGTGATTAAAGAGTTTTCAAAGGTCTAGTAATATTATGTGGTTGTTAAATTTCTTTGTATTCATATAGAGAAATATTAAATCTAATATCAAATTTGAACTTTGGAGGCTGTCAGTATATCACATAGATACTTAATTAACTGATAATGATAGTTCTAAATTAAAACTGTCAGCAATTTTTCTAAGAGTATCTATATATATTGAATAATGCAGATATGAGAGGTCCCAATTATTATCTCTAATATTGAAACCCCCCATTATGATTAGGATATTATTTAAATTCATCTTAGTATTCTTTATGTTGTGGTAACCACTAGATACAAAGTCCAATAATCATACAAGTAAGTAAATCTCTCAGTAGGCTATTAATATAGAGATCACAAGAGAACTTAACAAGGAGTCTCTGTTGAATTGCTACCCTATTTATATAAGTTACACATGGTCTGTGCTACTTAATAATTACCCTACCCTAAAGTCCATACATTGTCTATAAATATATCATGTGTACACTATAAGGTAGCCATGTAGTTAATATGCTCCTTGACATTATCCATCTAGTTTGCTCTAGCCTGCTTTAGGCCTATGACCTCATATCATGTGACAAGTCATGTGACTGTAGTCACATGCCTCTTTATTGTCAATAAAAAGAAAAAGAAATTCAAAAGAAAAGAAATATAAAATCAAGAAAAATAGATAAAAGAAAAAGAAAAATGTTAGTTCTCATATGTATCATAATACTTTAGATACTTTAAGGCAGATTGTTGATCATCTAAAAGATGTTAATGAAGAAATATAACTTTATCAGCCTAACATTGATGTAAGTGAAAACTCTTGGATGATCTTATGAATATGATCCATGATAGATGATTCAGTGCTCCTATAATTTTTTCTTCTTCTTTAGATATAGAGCTTAGAATACTGTAAATGATTGACTATGGTAATTCTTGAATAATAAGAATGTCAAAGTCTTTGTTATTTTCTAAAATAATATCAGTAAGAAGTCTATTCTTATAAACATTTTGTGAAAAGATTTTTAGAGATTTTTAAATTATAGTTTTACTCTGCTTATAGATGAGTAAATCAAATTAGCTTTGATTTCTTGAAGCTTCTACAACTTGTTGTGCCAATCACTATTAAATCTGTGTTTTCAGAATGGACAGTTGATACTATCCACTTGATAATCATCTTTGCAGTTAATACAATTGAATGACTAGATATAAGGTTTTCCTTTCTTTGTTTCAAGCATAGGAGGATTTGTCTTGAAATTGGCTTTGCAGTACCATGCTATATCTCTATAATGTTTAAGTTTGTGTAGACTGTTGTATTTTTAATATATACTTCTTTGTTGTTCAAGAGAGAGAAAAATAAAAGAAAAATAAAATTAGAAAAAATCAAAACAAAATATTAGGATTCTGAGTATACTATAAAAAATCTCCAAGTATCAATGTCTTCTATGGTAGATCACTCACATCAACCTTTATAAGTATTTTTTTCTCTATAATATAAAAGGATCTAGCTCTTTTGTACTCTTTCTAATACCAAAACCTACTACAAAGCCTATAATATTAACCTTACTAGTTCAGATATTGAACTTCATCAACAACCCTGAGAACTTCACTATCACAACTCCACTGCACTTGTGCTCTGTATCCTATCTATTACTATTATTTCTGTAATTTTTATTTCATACTTTCTATTCTTTAGGATAACTTTCTAAATATTACTATTAGGATTTCTAGCTATCTGGTCACTATTGTTTTCTGATTACCTCAGTACTGTTCTGTTAGATTAGAATAGACTACAGAGTATTTATAATAATTGCTGTCTTTAAAAAATCTTATTCTATCTTTTTAGACTTTCTTAAAGATATATTCTGCTCTGTTTTTCTAGTGGTCTTTGTCTTCAGTATCTGATATTGTAAACAGGCAACAAGTAGTAATACAACACATATACTAAAGCTAAGATTATCTGCAAAGTATACTTTATGTTATTTCTTGCAGACTTTTGTCTGAGTATAAATTACATCTGATAGTAACTAAGATAATATCTAAAAAATAAAGGACAGGATAATAACTCTGGATACACTAATATTTGTCTAGAGTTCTATTGTATTAACTTATATTTCAAAGTGTTGAAAATGAAAAAACCTTATATTAAGGTTAATACAAAAAAAATGTAAGAGGACCTAATACTTTTTTGCAGCCAGCTCAAAACTATGCAGCAAGTCTATAGTGCTTGCAACCCAATCTCAACTCTGTACAAAGCCTGTGGTGTTTAACAGCCCTCAAAAACTTTGCTATAAGTTTACAGTGCTGTTTTTTTAAGTCATACTTATGACCACCAATTTTATTATTATTTCTCTATTCTCCTTATCCATCTAGACAAATTTCTAGATATTTAATTAAGGTTTCTAACCACTTAGTCTCTATTTATTTTTTATTTACCTCAGAACTGTTCTGCTAGATTAGAATAAAGTGTAGAAGTACTTATAGTAGTCACTATCTTTAGAAGATCTCATTCTATCTTTTTAGGTTTCTTTTAAAGATATGTATTATGACTTAAGCCTCAGTAATGAGTCAAAAGAGGAATCTTGTATAGAGTTTACACAAGGGAAATTAATAGAGTTGTGAGTTGTGAATACAAAGTGTTTACCTTATATATACTTGGCTAATGGTCCATGCTAAATTAAACCTAGCCTACTCTAAAAGACATGTATACTACATGCCATTGATATGTGGTATAATATTATTGTTCTAGAATCTTTTACATCCTTCTGTGATATATGATTGTATGATAGTGATCTACATAATGTCATACTAACCCATAACTCTAAGTCTAAAAATAAGAAAATAAATGAAAATAAAAATGAAAATAATTAAAGTTCACTATCTTCAACTCTAACATTACTTTCTCTTCAAAATTTCTTCTCTGAAGAAACTGATTTTCATTTTTGCCAGTTCCTCTCCAACTTTCTTAGGCATTCTTCTCAAACTTTCCATCATTCCACCTATACAACATTTTACTATATATTTTTCTAGCAACTCCCCTTTCCTAAAGTCTCTTTCTTCTGCCATATCTAACTTTTCTTGTTTTCTTACTTCTATATTCAGCCTTCTCTCAAATTATGCTACTACCTCTTTTGTATTTTCTAAGTCCTTCTCTTTCTCCTATATATTGTTTTTTTCTACTTCACACTCTTCAACTCCATCTATCTCTACTGGTTTCATCTCTTCTACCTTTTACCCCCCACTTATTTTCTATATTATACTACTCAACTGACATTCACAACTGGGTGAATTCTTATTGAAGTTGGCAGTTATAATTTGACCACATTAGTAGAAACTACTTCATCAATGATATATGGGCCAACATATCAGTTCACTAATTTATTTACTGGTCTTTTCTTAAACACGAAATCTTTTTTGTACTTAGCATCACTTTATCACTCTTCTTCTATTCTTTAACTTCTATTCTTTCTCTATCTACTTATCTCTTTATTTCTTTCTGAGCTTTTTTAATACTGCTTCAGCTTCCTTTGGTACTTTATTTATTCTTTTTATAAGCTCTATCACTTTTTCTACTTTTTTTCTATTTTTCACTGGAAATTCTGCTGTTGCTAGCTATTCTAGCTGATCTTTCTGTCTATGATCTACAAAGAACTAAAGATACTATTCTAACTTCTGGTTTATTCATTTGGTCTGCCCATCTGTTTGTGGGTAAGACAACTTGGTTTCAATTCCCAATATTCTGTTCAGCTCCTTAGTCAACTTCACAACTATACTAACTCTTCTGCCAATATTCCTTTTGTTGTTGTCATAAAATAGGCCATTTTTGACAACCTATTACAGAATACTAGAATCACATCCTTCCCAGCTACTAATGGTAACTTAGTGATAAAGTCAATCATCAAATGTGTCCATAGCCTCTCCAGTATCTTATTTTCCATTAAATTTTCTACTAGTATACCTTTTATGTTCTTTTACAGAGTCTCTATGACTATGACAGGTCATGTGATTTGTGACACACCATGTGACTTGTGGCATCATGCCAAACCCTAATCCTAAATAAAAGAAAAAGAAAGTAATAAAAGAAAAATGAGAAATAAAATTAGGGTCTAATATTTACACTTCTAACATAAATAGTATAAGAATACATTAGAGACTTCTTGTTGAGTTCTGTTGTGATCCTCATAAGAGACTTTGCTTATAAGTTTACCTAAGTAGTTTATTAGTTATCTTAACTAGTAGTTACTATAACATTGAGTTCTCTTATGATTCTTATAAGACTCTTTAATATATAAGACTACTTAGTGTGCTATTAACCATCTTAGGTAGTGGTTGCCACAACAGGAAGGCTGCTGAGACTAGAGTGAAGGAGAAGGTTGTTTAGAGATAGTATAAGAAGAAAAAGCTGAAGAAGAAATGATTGGAGAACTTTAAAAACTCTGTAATAAGGTTCTAGACAAAGAAGTCATCCTCAAGAAACATAAAGAGGTCTTACAGGTAGTAAGAACCAAATGTAAGGAGATTATAGGAATCTTCTTAAAAGAGAAAGCCAGGTAGTAACTCTTTAAGAAAACAAAAGAGAAACAGATGAAAATATTCTATGGGGATGATATAGTGAAGATAGGGGGTAATAATCCCTATGAGAGATATGTGTATGCCAAGAAAGATTGCCTAGTACACAATAGTAGGTGAGTAGCAAAATTTCTTATTTAATTTTTCTTATTTTACTAATTAACTTTCTCTTTTCTAGTCACACTCTCATCTATACCAAGTATATTGCTATTAAGTAGCAGTGCATTTCCCATATTGATACCACCCCTAGAAAGGTGGCCCTTACCTATGGTAAAGTACTAAGTATTATCAAACAGGTACTTTAGAAACTTGTAAAGGAGTATTATAGTATTAGAAAGTTTTTCTAAAACTTGGTGGAGAGTTAGGAAGGAAATACAGTCCAACTAGCAAGGATTGGAGCCATGGTTGATGCAAGATAAAATCTGCAGAAGGATTTGCAGAGTAGCAAGCAGAATAGAGACATAAAAGAGAAAGAAAGTGATAATATTAATAATAATAACAACAATGATAATAATAGTAGAAAAGATAATGGAAAAAAATTTGAGATAAGCCCTAAAGAGGTTGAATAGAAGATGTTGGGATATACCCATCATTTGCCTCCTACTAGTATTTTAGTTTTGTTGTTATTGTTTTTTTGAGTTATATAATTGAGTTAATTTTTGTGTCTTTGGCTGTAAAAGTAAGAAAAAGCAATTAAGATAGTTGGGTTAGAAAGAAGTTAGAGTTCAAAAACTGAAAATAAAAAGTGTGTGGAAGCAGAAGTTAAGTCAGAATAGCAAAAATAGACAGAATATACTAAGAATATATATATATTTCTGTAGAAAGTATATAGAAGCTGAAAATGAGTTGTAATAGAGTGATCAAGATAGTAGGAGTAAACTAGGTTTGGCAGGATATGCAATATAAAAATCAGATACCAAGTCAGTAGCATGAGTAATATCAAAGTTGTAAACAATAAACTTGATTCTTATTTATTTTTCTTTTCTGTTTATTTTAATTTTAGTTTTTCTTTCCTCTTTATCTTTGGACTTAGGCAAAGAGTATAGTGTGATATCATATGTGACAGTTACACAAGTTACATAGGTCACTATCACATGTCACACAATCATATAATACCAAGAAGAACATAAAAGGTTCTAAAACAGATAATATTATATAATATGGTGACAATATGTTAATCTTATGGAAAGTAAATAAACTTTAGGATAAATCAGTAGTAGTGTGTACACAGACCATGGTCTATAGTATATAAGATAGATTAGTTTGTACTTAGAACTCTATCAAGTTCTCTTGTGTTACTTAATATGAGAGTTGTCTTTTGTTTTATCACTTGAACCTAAGTTATAATATTAGAAGATCTTTAAGATTACTACTAGTTACTCTCCATTATCAAGTATATCTTTTCTTTTCAGATAATGTTCTAGATACTTTTACCTAGATTTCTGACTATCTATACACACCATCATTCTTATTGTTAACTGAATATTTTTCTACTAGATTGCAATAAACAGTAGAGTGTTATAGTACACTTGGACACTAACATTTTTCTTTTTCTTTATCTATTTTTTTGATCTTATATTTCTTTTCTTTTGATTTTCTTTTTCTTTTTCTTTTATTGATGATGAAGAGGCATGTAATTACAGTCACATGACATATCACATAATATAAGGTCATAAGCTTAGACTAGGCAAGAGCAAACTAGAAGGATAATGTCAAGAAGCATATTAACAGCATATCTACCTCATGGTGTACATATGGTACACTTATGGACAACACATGGACTTTAGGGTATGGTAAATATTAAGTAGCATGAACCATATGTAACTTATATAAATAGGATAACAATTCAGCAGAGACTCCTTGTTAAGTTCTCTTGTAATCTCTACTTGATATCCTACTGAGAGATTTATTGTTTGTATTACTATTAGTTATTGTGACTAGTGGTTGCCACAATATAAAGTATTTAGAATAATAGCTGCTTTTAGAAAACCTTATCTTATTCTCTTAGATTTTTCTAAAGATTATAAACTCTATGAAATTCTATAAACTTCACTCAGTTATTCTAACATATATTCTATCAGAAAACTTGCTCTTCTATATATATTCACTCTTCTATACTTAGATATGTTATCTGTTCATCTGCACTTATCTATACTATAATCTATTAAATAGCAGTTATTATAACCTTTCATCTCTATAAAGAGGAGCTAGCTAGTCAGGTTATTAATAGTATAGACTAAGCCTAAGCCTATACTTAAACATCACTTATTATTAAATTAAGCAGTACTTTTTGGTATACTTATTGGTATACTTATACTCTTTCTTTGTATCAACTCTATGTTGGAAATCCTCTTGTGATTTGTACACATAAAAGAATAATGTTATTTTCAGAGAGATACTTATCTTAAAAATTTTTCTTTTAAAAAACAATTGTATACAAATATTTTAGAATAGTAGTTAGTAGAAAAGTATATATTTGTACTAGAAAGAATAAATTGTCTAGATGCTTCTATCAGAATTTTGAATATTAAACTTGGTTTCATTTTTTCTTATCTTTTTTTTTTTTCTTTAGTTTGGTTTTGCTTTTCTTATTTGGACTTGGCTAAGAGTATAATGTGATATCACACATGACAGTCACATAGTTACAAGATAGTCTCACCCATCACAATCATAGTTATATAGTTTTGTAATAGAAAGAATATTATAAAAAATACTAGAAGATCTTAGGCAATAATGATAGGTAGTAAAATAATAAATTCAATAACTTCAAATAAATTGGGAATCCATATCTATTAGTATAAGCTATCTGCTAGAGGATGGAAAGATAAAGTAAAGTATAGTACTACTATCTAGTCTCTCTTTTCTAGCCTAAAAAAACTATATCCACTATTAGTTTGCTAGTATAATAATAACTAGTTCAGACTTAAGTTGAAGCTAGAGTATTGGAATCATGTTAGGTAAGAAACATATCTAGAAAAGGAAATCATTTGTGGAAAAATTACAGAAGACATTGAAAGAGTGTGGGAATATTATCTAACATGTTTGGATGTGAATTCTAGATGATCTTGGCTTTTGTGGATGTGCTACATCTCTATATGTTAGAACAGTTATATTTAGAAAGGAAATATTAACAGAAAAAGAAACATAAAGAAAGTTAGACTTCTAAGCATAAGCACTTAAAACAGTATACTATGCTAGTTGATTTTCAGGCTAAGAAACTACAGAGTGTCTATATGTCTTGAATACTGATACTAAGACTATCTGAGAATTAGAGAAGATAGGTAAACACTTTGAGTATACTAAAGTCTCTGGAAATCAAGTCTAGAGTTCTATAGAGATTATGAGAAACTATATGATTAGTAATAGAGTAATTATATATGAAAAGAAACCAGATAGATCTGTATCAGAAAAGAATAGATAGGAAGAAAGGAAGATATACTCTTCTACAGATGTTCTAAGTAGATTAGATGTTAGGAGAACATTATCTATGATGTAGTCAGATAGATCAGATGGATTTAGATGAGTATGTAACAAATTACTGGAATATGGGAAATACCATCTAGAATGTTGCATGAATGCAACTTTATTCCAATCTACTTAGTAGACTCTGACTATTAAGTTAGTACTAGTCTTAGATATACTATAATGGAAATATTGTTGATTAAGAGCTCAGCCTACTGTCAGCTATTGAACAGACCAGTCTACAGACCAAATACTAAGATTTCTCAAAAATAGAGGTTACTGAACATGACAATATAATAGGTTTAATAGGTGGAGATTAGCTCTCTACAAAACACTTTTTGTAGTTTCAATAAGGTTCCCTACTAGGGAGATCCTAAACTTTGCCAAGGTTTGTTCCTGCCTCATGTCATGAGGACTTTCTACACTTGTTACAGCTTAAAAAGATATTTCCAAACCTCCCTCAAACTACAATCATTTCTATATACCAGGCTAGCTTAGATAGTATATATACTTCTTAAGAAAGTTCCAGTTATTCTAGTATCTTAAGAGTAATCAAAATAACAACTCATAAGCCTACCAGGTTGCAGGTCCTGATCTTACTTAATTCTACAACTGCAAAGATTGTTGTGGCCAACACTACTTCTGTAATTGAGTTCTATAACAAAAGCTTGGTTGAAGCTTGATCTAAACTCAGAGTAGGGTCTGTTTACAAAGCATAAGTGTTATGGAATGCTTTGGACACTAATATTTTTTTTTCTTTTTATCTATTTTTCTTGATTTTATATTTCTTTTCTTTTGAATTTCTTTTTCATTTTCATTTTATTAATGATGAAGAGGCACATGACATTGCAGTTACATGACAGGTCACATGATGTGACATCATAGGCCTAGAACATGGTAGAAGGATCTGAAAGATGATGTTCGGGCACATGGTGTACACATGGTGGCCTTGAGTAAGACATGAGGTGGATATGAGGTAGTAGTATAAACCAATCTGTAACAGTATAAATAAGACTCTAATTTAGCAGAGGCTCCTTGTTGAGTTCTCTTGTGCTTTTCTCCACTTGATTGCTTAACTGAGAGCTTTACCGCTTATGTTATCATTGGACTTTATGTCTAGTGGTTGCTACAACAATAAGATGGTGTATTTATATCAATCAACTCTGTTGCTTTAGTAGTAGAGCTAAAAGTAATTAAGCAGTGGCTGAAAAAAACTGCTAGTCTTAGTAGGACCACTAAGATAAAGCCTTGCTTGACTCAGTCTAAATTATTTTTGAAGGTTTTAAGCATCTCCTACTAGAACTCCAATAATTTTTGCTCAATTACTTCTGCTCAGGCAGTAGTAGCTCTTTCTAGCTCTCCTCTATTTGAGAGCATTATATTAGTATCTATATCTCATATTATAAAGACATCTTAGCTCTGATATGTTAGTAATCTGGATTAACATCTGGAACTCTCAAAGAAACTTTAAAAACAAGATCATTATTAACTACTCATTTAACTTTGGGCAACATACTACTATGGTCTAAGAAACTACTATAAATTGCTAGTACTGGAGATATCCAATATATATCTGTTGCATCTAAGATACTAAATGTTAGAAGTATGGTAGTTTATATAGAGTGGAGAACTATAAACTCTTAGCTTGGTATTGCAAGATTAATTCTAATCCTTTTAAAGAGGCCATTGCAGCTAGTATATCTTGTTCTCATACTTTTAAGTGTCTGAACTGCAAGAGAGATTATGCTGCTGATGACAATAAGTATTCATACTGGCACCATTTCTTTTACAAGTAATGGTATGTTAACAAGGCTGCTAAGATGTGCTTTGAACAAGCCAACTATAGTATTATAACTAGCCCTAGTAGAGGTAGTCAATGAATAAATTTAGTACAACTAATATATTTATCCAGGAACCTCTCTGGAACTTTATTTGCTTTACACCATTGACTATATCTTTTGGAGAAGATAAAGTAATTGGTGCTCCCATTTATTCAGATTAAATCCAAAAGGTCTAATTTCTACAAAACTCTAAGCAGACACCTAGAGTTATGTGTTTTATTCATTTTAGACTGTCTGGACTTTGTTTTGCTCTCAGAATGGACATATTTAACTATAGAGACATTCAGCTTCTGTCTTTCTTCAATAGAGGCAAATTTCAATTCTTCATGAATGTCTACTCTGACAATCTTTATACTGCTGTGAACTTCTTGTCTAATAAAGCTCTGAACATCCCAACTTGTTGTACATAGGAGGGGACTTGAATGTCAGAGATACTGAAATGAAACTCATTTGTCTCTTCATATCCTACAGCTGGTCAGGTCTTAAGAGACTTGACAAACTCTTATAGTTTTGTATACTCAATTTTAGCACTTTCTGTCTCTACATATTATTTGGACATGATAACTCAGTAATTAACCTTATTTTCTTAGATATGAGTTATGCTCAAGTCTCAGACAATCTTCAGACTATGCCCTTTTTATAGTTAACCTTTTTATTACTCTAGAGAACATTTGTGTGTACAGAATGGTCCTAAAATATGATAGTGAAGAAAAAGTAATCTTTTTGCTCTCTGTGAGTAAAGAGCTCTCTTAACTTGACTTTTATACACCAGACTCTGTTGTTAGTCTTGACTTATTCTCTGAGACAATTTCTGAGCTCTTTGCTGACTACTGGGCTACTTATGCAAAGAGAATTACAGTCACAACTCAGTCTAAGAAGTAGTAGAACAGTAAGTGGAAAACTATACTAGAAACTTACAGATAAATTGAGGAGTACTCTGACTGGTTTTCCTTTTGATCTGCAACCAGATAGGCTGAATAATACTTTTTTGACAACAGGATTTCTGAAATTGCATCTACCAACAAACAACTTTGGGATTTAATAAGCTAGATCAAATAATATATATTATCTGTAGTAGAGACTATTCACTTTTAAGAACAATTCTGTAATAATCTTTCAAACTTGTAAAGTATTTTCTATTAGTTTTATAATGCTATAGCTAATTGCTCTATTAACCTCTATTCTAGATAATATTTCTAGCTAGATCACTTACTCTTAAATACTCTTTTCACTATTGGAAATACAGAAAGTACTTAAGATCTATTCTAATATCTCTACTCTGAGTCTTAACAATATTATCTGATAATATCTTAAGCTCATTCTTGTTAACAGTATCTATGCTATAAGTATTCTCTCCTTAGCTAATATATATCTATATTATATCCCATATTTCAATATTATCCATCCCAACCTATAGATAACCACTTACTCTCATCCATACTCCCAAACCTCTTTTAGTGCAGATCAAACCTATCTATTCTACCTTAGATATTCTTGCTAGTTCCAGATAACTCCATGGATATTCCTTTTTGAACATCCAAAAATTACTAGTAATCAGAGTAACTTGCTTAGTAGTTATATTCTAGATAGCTAACCTAGGTATACTAACTAGTATATAATCTAGTAGTGTTAGAGTTATGAACAATAGACTTTATTTTATTTTGATTTTCTTTTTGATTTTCTATTTTTATTTATTTCATTTTTCTATTAAAACTTAGGGTTAAGGTATGATGGTCACATGTCACATGTCACATGATCATATATCACAGAAAAGAATATAAAAGATTCTAAAACAAATAATATTATACAATATAGTAATAGTATGTTGACCTTATGGCAAACATATATACTTTAGAGTAGGTTAGTTGTAGTGTGCACACAGACCACAATCTGTGATATATAAGGTAGACTAGTTTGTACTTGGAACTTTTTTGAGTTCTTTTGTGTTACTTAATACAAAAGTCATCTTTTGCTCTTATATAAAGTTTTAAGTTATAACAAGTAGCTTATACTATAGTAGTTATTCTAAAAATCAACCAAAACTAGCATTCTTCTACTAGTGTTAGCAATGACATACCTAACTACCTTCTGATAGTTGTTTTATTCTCTAAGTCCCCAGTCCTCAATTCAAAATATGCAACCCATATGACTTATACAACTCATAAAGATGTAGTATATAAGATAAAGCTAAAAGTTGTTCTACTTCATCTTCTATGTTCTTAGATAATGCAAAACTACTTAGTTTTGGACTTCTGAGATACCCTTCCAAATCTTAAATGAGATGTAAACTGTCTAACAGTTTGTTGCTGTAACATGAGCCTAGACACTCCAAGAAGTTAGTTTTTATTATTATACCTAAGCAAGGTAAACCTACTTATGATACTTTTAGTATACAGAGAACTCCAGAAATGTCTATAGTTTTATTCTAAGGAAATGCTTAGATAACACTATCAGTAGTAATCTTATCTATAACTTCTGATCTGTTACTATATATCTATCTACTTCTTTTTCCTTTATTAATTATCATGCTTAGACCTTATTGAATAACTCTATCTAGTAGTCTATATTATAAGTACTGTACTATGTAACAGACTACCTTCTGTAGTATATATAGAAGCTTACATGGATAGATCTACTCTTATCTAAATATCAGTCTAACTTCTAGAACACTTATCTAGTTTAATTTTCTCATATTTAGGCCCATTTTTTATTTATTTTATTTTATTTATCAACAATTTATTACACAGAGTGCAATGACAGACCGTGGTAGCTACTTCGTAACTACATACAGGGAAACTGATACAACATGGAGAAGAGAAAAAGAGAAAAGAAACAAAGACATGAAATAAAAGAAAACAGAAAAGAAGTAATAAAAGAAAAAGAAAATTATTGTGCTATGAGCAAGATGATGTCATAATGTCTTTTCCAAATGTTGAGTCCAAGAAAAAGCATGAAGTGAGAAATTGTATCCCTCCTCAGATTCCAATAGTTGTTGAATCTTCTACAGTCATATAAAATATGTCATCTGAATTCAATAGAATAGCATCTGCATGGACAAGAGAAATCTTCCCTAGGGAAGAAATGCAGGTGTTATTCTTTAATAGGAGCATGATTGACAATAGCTCTAGTAGCTCAAGTGCACAATGAGTTTGAGTAACTGAAATATTGAAGCCAAGAACTGTCTCTAATGGCTGATGGTTAGATTGGGTTTAGATTGTCATTGAGTAAATCTAAGAAGTTTTTTCCTTTAGAATCTGATGCTTGAAAGAGTATTTTCTACTGAGTGGTGATAGAATCAGAATTACATTTACTACAGTAGTCTCACAATGATTTGTGGGAGAAGATAGGAGTCAAGGTCAAGATCAAGGTCTTGTTGTCAACTCATGAATGTAATGGCCACTTAATGTTGCTTGGGCAATCCTAGAATTTGATATGATTATCATTGCTCATCATAAAAAATTCTCTCAATTCATGAGAAATAACAGCAGAGTGGATTTGATATGGGTGCATTGAGGATTCAAAGATCTTCTTGGCAGCGTGTAAAGAGTCAGTGATGACAATTATTTTGTTTATTTGATGAAGTCCAATGGATTGGTTGATACTACAGTGAATGGCAAGAAGTTTAGCTTCAGTAGAGGTTACGTTCATGGTACAATGTAGCATTTTGATGACTGGTTTGTTGTGTATATGAATATGTGAAAGAGATGTAGTGACATTATTCTTGATGCTCACATTGGATATAACCAGAGATGTAGAAGAATTAGATGATGCTCTAAGCATTAAAAAGTCAAGGTTTTGAATGTGGTTTTTAACATTTTTCCCTTGTGGATAAAAAGAAATTATATTAGAAAATGAATCAATAAGACGATTTCCTGGAGAAAATTCTTGATTGAAAGGATTAAATGAAGCAATAAATTTGTTCTTTTTATTATCCATATTGATAAGAGAGCTGTTTAAGCTACTTCTTTGCTTGAATGTTAGTGTATCAAGAGATAAACTATACAGGGTATGATCTGATGATTCATCAGGGGAGAGAATTGATTTGATAATGTGATTATGGGGAAGAGAGTAACCTCTTGAGAGGAAGTGATTGTATAGCTTTTTGATATAAAGATAAATTGGAATAAGGCCCAAAATGGCCTCAATTCCTCCTGAGGATGAGGTTTGAAAAGCTCTAGTAATCCATAAGGCAGCTCTTCATTGCATTTTTCTAAGAATCTTGAAGGGATAGTTGAGTGGCACTTTGTTGTAGTACCATGCTTGGGAACTGTAAAGTGCTATGGGTAAAGCACAGCACTTATATAAACATCATTTTTGAAGAGGGATAAGACCCCTTGATGAACTTCCTAGCATTTTCATGCATTTGATAGTGGAGATCACTTTATTGGAATAAAAGTCGATATGATACCTGAATGATAATTTGCGATCAAAGTGAAATCCCAGATATTGCCAGGATTCATTAGAACAAAGGATAGTGCCTCCAATTGGAGTAAGATCCACTGGAGAGGGGTTAAATTCTCCTTACTGCCTAGAAAAGTGAAACACTTCAGTTTTTTCATATTCTACAACAAGACCAAACTTGGTCAGAAGATTAGAAACAATATTGTAACTACAAAAGAGATTAGTATTCGATACATGAATAGACTTATTCTGAGAAATGAAAAGTCCATCATTAACAAAAGACAAAATAGAAACTGGAATTTTTAGATTTTTTAGCTGTTTTTCCAAAATATAGAAAATAGGGGAAAGATACAAGGCTGATAAGATGGGAGATAAGGTAGAGCTCTGACCAACACCAATGTCAATATTATGAAGAGGAGAAGAGAAATTGTTCTACAGATATGTCATTTTTCTGCCAACAAGATAATTCTTAAAGAAATTCGAAACTTTGATGTCAAATCCAGCTTTCTCTAGTATTAAAGGGAGGATTTGGTGATTGAGGAATGGGAAAAACTGGGCGATGTCAAACACTAAGGTGCTAGTGGTAAGATTTTTGATCTATCCTAATCTAATAAAATG
>Ga0157358_1000302_pt1 | contig 19925 bp, 16 predicted proteins | sample AttcapACBM2_FD_111484 | JGI IMG/M metagenome (GOLD analysis project Ga0157358, IMG submission 111484) | Fungus gardens microbial communities from leaf cutter ant in Botucatu, State of São Paulo, Brazil - Atta capiguara ACBM2 | ecosystem: Host-associated > Fungi > Mycelium > Unclassified ... | reverse complement strand
TGTTATGATTCAATGCTCAAAGTGTTAAGCAAAGAACTAACTCTTGTATTGAGTGACACAAGAGAACTCAATAGAGTTCCTAGTACAAAGTAGTCTACCTTATATACTATTACTCATGGTCCATGCTCACTACTGTGCATCCTACTCTAATGACCATGTGTATAATATGAGGCCAACATGTGTTGTCTATGTTGTATGACGTCACTTTATTCTAGAACCTTCTACTCCTTTTCCCTATGTCCTGTGATCAGTCTTATGACTATGCCATCAAGTTGTGACTGATGTGACAGTGTGACCGATCCACCCTAACCCAAGTTGTTATAAAAAATAGAAAATAAAATAAAATAAATGAAAAATGAAAAGAAAACTAAAATGCCAAAAGAAAAATAAAAATCAAGTCTACCATCAACGATCTTGACATCATCAGTAGTTTGTATATAAGATAGACGTTTTGTACTTAGGAACTCTATCAAGTTCTCTTGTGTTACTCAATACAAGAGTGTGTCTTTCACTTAACTCAAAGCCTATGTCATAATAGGTGTAGTATGAACATGTTCTTTAAAGGACATATACCAATCAAAATAAAAGCTCAAGTATTTTTAGTATGTCTTAGGCCAGAAAGTAGAACCACTGATTGCTAAGAAGTCTAACTCTGGATTAGAGTTATTTTGTGCTCTAGAAAAATGAAAAATCTCTGACTTATCATACTTCATGACCAAGCAAATATAATAATAGATAATGAGTAGTATTAACAGGAATAATTGATGTTGTTAAGTCTGAGATCTAACTCTCAGATACAGAAGTATATATACAAAAGAGTGATGGTCCATATACAAGCTGTTGCTATTACATGATCAAAACTCATATCTGATGGGAGCTGTTATCTGTCATAGTAGCTGTCAGGCTAATTTTAAAAGGTAACTAATTATGTTACTACATTGATATGCTTGTATCTCTATGAATACTTATTGCTATGTAATATACCATATATCTCCAGGAATGGTTCAATAAGTACTTTCTAATGCAAGTTTGATCATGTGGATCTGTCCAGCTATTCATGAGATATTAGCAAACAAAGCTTTTCAGTTCCTGATAACCTGATATCTTGGTTGTTTGTTGTCACTTTTGTACATCCTGCATATGTACAGATAGCCCTCATTTGGAGCTTTCCAACATAACTTAGTTTGTGAAAATCAATCCACTGGTTGTGGAGATACAAGCTAAATAAAGTTTGTAACAACAAAATGAAACTATTAAGTTGGTAACCACTCTATAGCTACTATAAAGATTGTATTATATGTTTTTCTCTGAGAGATTAAAAGACTACCATCTCTAAATGAGAGAATAGAAGTATTTAAGTTGAGAGCTTAAGCTCTAATTTCAAAAATACAAATAAGAGACATAATATAAAGTGTTGAAAGAACAGGAGATAGTGCAAAATCTTGCCACATGCTTACATCTGTGTCATAGATATCAGAGAGAAAGGAATTCTAGAAGTACTAGGTTAATTTATCTATAAGATAGTTGGAAAAGAAGTTGACTATGCAGTTTGAAAAGCCAAAGTATCTAAGAATTGAAGTAAGCATACTATGATTCAACAAGTATATTAGAAATATATTAGCATACTATTGGGCTATATCTTCAAACTGGTTAGAATGAAGAATATTATACTTGACAACTATTATGATTGCTATGATCTATACCTCATGTTGTATAGATATTTGTCTTATGATGAACATGTACTGGGGTCTGTTTCACTTCTGACTTATATCCAACTGTGTCTTGTGTTATCATCAGTCAATGTCTCATATAGTAGTAAAGGCTTCCTCATTTCTTCTGTTCTATTCCCTCAAGAACACCTTACTTATTTCTCATGGTCAGTAGGTATATATAGTGGTAAATATAGTCTTGTATCCTTATGCTTTACCAATTGATTATTTCCTCTATTCTTACTCAAGTCTTTGCCTAAGATCATAACAAAAGCATCAAATTAGAGTTATCTAGCAATTATCTTCTCAATGAGTTTACTAGGTATGTTAAGGAGAACAATAGGCCTGAAGACATTAGGAGTATCATAAGCAGGTTTACCTAGCTTATATATAATAATAGAAACTGATTCCTTGAAGTGTTTAGGCTAGGTATAGTCTAAGAGTTGTATAAGATCAGGCTCAATACAATGGGAAACTTGAGTACAACTTATGCCTAAGAAAATAAAGTCAATTACTTTGTTAGCATAACCTTAAATGTCCAAATAATAGAAAGCACTGGAATAGAGTGTACAGAACTGTAATAGTCTACCAAGTCTCTTAAGGCCTAGCCAGCTGCAGGATGTGAAGAGAAAGATGGGTCCTATTCAGCATCTCTAATGTTCAAGTCTCTCTATATACAACAAGTTAGAGATGTTCAGAGCTTTATTAGTCAAGAAGTCTATAGCAGTATAAAGACTGTCAGAGTAGATATTCATGAGAAATTGACACCTGTCTCTATTAAAGAAGAACAAAAGCTAAATATCTCTGTAGTTGACTATATTCCTTTTGAGAACAAAACAAAGTCTGGACAGTTTGGAATGAATAAAATATATAACTCTAGATGTCTGCTCAGAATTCTATGGAAATTGGATCACCTGGATCCAATCTGGGTAAATGAGAGCACCAACAACTTCATCTCCTCTAGGGATTGTAGTAGATGGTGCAAAGTAAATAAAATTTCAGGAAGGTTCCTAGATGAATAGGATATCATACAAGTTCTTTTGTGTTTCAAGAAGACTGTCTACCAGTGCATAGTTCTTGCAAACATTCTGTAATACTGCAGTTGACTTGTCCAGAGTACATCTGAGCAATCTTGTTAGCATGGTATTTCTTGTCAAAGTAATGACACTAGAATAAACACTTGTTGTTGGTAGCAGCATAGTCCTTTTTGCAGTCCAAATACTTGAAAGTGTGATAACAAGGTGCACTATCTGCAGTAACTTCTCTAAGAGGGTTGGACTTGGGATTGGCCTTGCAATATCAAGCCAAGTATCTGTAGTTCTCCACTCTGTGTGAATCACCAGACTTCTGACATTCAGTACTTTGAGTATAACAAGCATATGTTGAATATCTCCAATGCCAACAATTATGACACAGAGCAATCTTAGAATGCATAGCAGTATATTTCCCAAATTTAAATAAGTGATTAATAATGATCTTGTCCTTAGAGCCATTCTAGAAGTTCTAGATGTTGATCTAAATTACTAACATATTAGAGCTGGAAGATGATAATACAAGGCATAAATACTAATGAAAGGAGAGCTAGAAAGAGCTGCTACCACCTATACAAGATTAATAGGCAAAGAAGTGTTAGAGTTTTGGTAGGAAATATCTAAAACCTTCAAAAAAGATTTAGACTGAGGCAAGTAAGGCTTCACCTCAGTAGTCTTCTTCAGCCACTGTTTAATTACTTGCAGCTTTACTATCAAAGTAACAGAGTTGGTGAATATACTATTTCATACCTCACAAATATACTTTACTCTCAGTTTAGAGTAAGCCTCTACCAAGCCCTTATTATATATCAGGTACAGTTCACACTGGGAGTGAAAGTCTGCAAAATGGACTCGGAGTTGTGTGGACTTGTGGAATGACCTTGGCTTCAGCTTATGTGCTGTGCTGTCTGTCTGCTACATGGTCGCAACTTCAGATAATAGGGAGATGTTTGAGCTAGAAGTGAGTACTAATTTGGTATATTGCCATTGAACACTAGGGATCAAGTTCAATAAGAATTATCTTTATCGATTATCAGACTAGTGAATTACAGTGTAACTACTAGTCTTATATACAAATAGATATTATAGGAGATGCTCAGGATTTCAGTGGTAAAGCTCCTATTACTCTAAGCAGAAGTTTCAGTGTGAAGACACTGACAGGGGTAACTCCGTCATGGAAGACTGAGTTAAATAGGAGTATCTCCACCATGGAAGACAGAATACCTAAATAGTTACAACACCACTATAAGATGTGTTGCGAGAAAGGTAGCCACTGTGGAAGGTGGGCTTGTATAATTGGAAGATGATATCACTACAGGATGTAATTTCCAGATAGGTGGACTTGTATATGACATTATAGAACTTAACTATAGAAGCAGTATTAGCTATAATGATATCTGTAGTGGAAAAGTTACATAGTATCAGAATCTACTACCTGATAGGCCTATGTATTGTCATCTTAAGTACTCTTGAGATACTAGAACATCCAGTATTTTCTTGAGAAGTATCTACACTGTCTAAGCTAACCTGGTGTATAAAAATGATTGTAGCTTGAGAAAGATCATGAAATGCCTTCTTAAGCTTGTCACAAACTTCATTCAGCTTGTATCTCCACAACCAGTAGACTGATTTCACAAACTAAGTTGTACTGGAAAGCTCTAATTGAGAGCTATCTCTATATGTGTAGGATGTACAAAAGTAGCAATAAACAACTGAAATATCAGGCTATTAGTAACTGTAAAAGTTTTATTGGATAATATTTCATAAAAAGCTATACTGATTTATATGATTGAACTTGCATTAAAATGTGCTTATCAAAATGTTTCTAATAATATATGATATATTGTTATGGCAACCACTAGACACAAAGTCCAATAATCACACAAATAAGTAAAGCTCTTAACAGGCTATCGATGGGAGGATCATAGGAGAACTCAACAAGGAGTTCCTGCTGAATTGCTACCTTATTTATATAAATTACAGATGGTCTGTGCTACTAATAATTAACCTTACCCTAAGGTCCATGTGTTGTCCATAAGATAGATATGCTGTTAATATGCTCCTTAACATTATCCTTCTAGTTCACTTTTGCTTGGTCTAGGCTTATGACCTCACATTATGTGATATGTCATGTGACCATAGTCACATGCCTATTCATCATCAATAAAAGAAAAAGAAATATAAAATCAAGAAAAATAGATAAAAGAAAAAGAAAAAGATTAGTGTCTAAGCATACTATAATATATATCTCATAGTGATAAGTATTCATAGAGATACAAGTATATCAATGTAGTGACATAATTAGTTATCTTCTAAAATTAGCCTGACAACTGCTATGACAGATAACAGCCCCAATTAGGTATAAGTTTTGATCATGTGATAAAAACAGCTTGTGTATAGACCATTATTATTTTATATAAATACTTTTGTATTTGAGAATTAGACCTTAGACTTAACAACATCAATCATTATCTCTCATTATCATTAACATCTGTATTGATCTTAATCATTATTGTCATCATTATTGAACTTCTAAATCACTTCTAAATCTCTGAGAGTGCACCCAAGGTTCAAATATCATAAATAAGTGAGTAGTTTATTTTGTAATAAAGCTATAACAAGTGCAGAAAGTCCTCATGAGATAGAGAGAAGCTAATCTTAGAGCTAATCTTAAAGCTTGCTAAGTAATATTGGCTTTTGCAGTCTAAGAAAATGATTTGACCTTGGGCTTAAATTTGGAGACTAAGAAAGCAAAAGAAGATTTTATCTAGATCTTGATGGTCTTAGAGCTAGACTAGCCCTTGGCTAAGTCTATATAAGAGACAAGAGAAAACCAAATTCATAAAAATAATAATAAAATAACTAAGTTTACTCTGGTAATTTCTAATATATAGAATACTTACTAATTTTTAGAAGATCTCATTCTGTTCTCTTAGGTATTTTCATATGTCAAAGTCCAAACTCTGAGTATAGATATCTTCCATAGTAAACTTACTCTTATTTTAAACTCTACAAGTAACTCATCTTCTATAACAAAGCTACTTTGTTTAAACCCTATGAGTATTTAGTCTTTTATACAAATATTTGCCTTATACTGGATATGTCTTGGACATCATGTGATTATAGTCACATGCCTCTTCATCATTCAAGAAATAAAAGAAAAAGAAAAGAAAAGAAAATCAAATCAAAGAAAATAGATAAAAGGAATCAAAATAAAATATAAGGGTTCAAGTGTACTATGACAGTACCCCCCCTTTAAGGTTCCATCTCTAGAGGAACTTGCCTCCTTTTCCCTTTCCATTTCACACAACTTCTTTAAATACTTATCTTCAAACTTCTCATTATCCTATCTAAATAAGATTTTTGCTGTATACTTTTCCAGTAATCCACTTCTCTTAAACATCTCTGCTTCTGAATTCAATACCTTTTCCTTTTCCTTCTCTTTTCTCATCTGTACTTTTCTTATTTTCTCTTTCCTAATCTCCTTTTCAAAATCTTCTACTAAGTCTATTGTATTTTCCAAGTTTCCTAATCCCTTCCAAGTATCTTCTTCCACTGTATATCCCTTCCATCTAACCAAATACTTTGTTTCTCTCTCACATCTCTCCTATTCATTATCTTCTCAACTTTATACTTCTTCTTTCTATTTATCTCTGCTAAAGGAAATGGAATCTTCTTCTGTTTCTCTACCTGCTTCTGATACAACACTATCCTACTCATATTAACTACAAGGTGAATTTTATTGACACCAGTAACTCCAACTTCACCACATTCTCTGATATAATTTTCTTTATTTTATAAGATCTCACAAACTTCTTTATCAACTTCTTTGTCTTTCTATTTCTCATCTGCCACATCAAATTCTTTATACTCAACAACACTCCATCTCCCACCTTATACTCCACTATCTCCTTCCTATTTTTATCTGCATATTTTTTCATTTCTTCCTGTAATTTTTTCAATACTGCTTTTGTCTCCTCATGCATCTCCTTTATTTCCTTCACAAGCTTCTCCAACTTCATATACTTCTCCTATTTTCTTATCTCAAAGCCCATTCATAGTTCTCTTCTATAGTTAACTTTGAATGGTAACAACTTTGTTGTTAAAGATAAACTTTGCAGTTGCCAACCATTCTGACCAGTTTTCTTGTCTACAATTGATGTATATTCTTAAGTACTATTCCAACTCTTGATTTGTTCTCTCTGTCTGTCCATCTGTCTGTGGATAAAATACAATTAATAGCTTTGTTTCTATCCCTAACATCTCATTCCTCTCCTTTATTAATCCTGCTGCAAACTATGGATCTCTGTCCAAAATTATACTCTCAGGAAACCCATGTAACTTCTACACATTGTCCCTCAACAACTTCACCAACCCTTCTGCTGTTACTTTTTCTCTTGTTGTTATAAAATGCAACATTTTTGAAAATCTATCACATGCTATCAAAATTGAATCATAACCCCTTGATTCCAGTAACTTTATCATCAAGTCTACTAATATATATTGCTACAGTCTTTCTGGTACTATGTTCAGTCTCAATTTTCCTGCTGGTATCTCCACTCTATTTTTCATCCTTTGGTACTGATTACATTCTTCCACATATTACTTTACCTTCTTAGTAACTCCTGTTCATCAATAATTTCTAGTGACTAGTTCTACTGTCTTCTACTGTTTTTCATATCCTGCTATTGGTATATTATGATGAAGCTAAATAATTTCTAACCTCAAACTCTCATTCTTTGGAATATATATCTCCCCCTCCTTTAATACTAAATCATCCTCAACCTACCACTCATCATTCCTTAATACTGTAACTTCTGTCTTCCTTATTTCTTCTACCATCTTTACTACCTCATCATCCTTTGCCTCTGATTTTTTAATTTTTTCTATAATCTCTTCTTCAGCCCCCTCAACTAATAACTGTCCTTTCACCATTGTTCTAATTTCTAGCCCCTTCTTTTTCAACATCACTTGATTTTTGTTATCTCTTTTCACTCCTTCTGCCCAATTTGTTCTCCTACTCAAAATATCTGCTTGTTCCATACTTTTGCCAGCTATATACTTTAAGGAAAAATCAAATCTTGACAAATACAAGGCCTATCTAGCCTGTCTTTAATTCAACTTCTGAGCTTTCATAAAGTATCCAAATTTTGAACTCACCCTTAGCTTCTTCTAAGAAATACCTTCATGTCTCTAAACATCTAGTAATTGCCAACATCTCTTTTATCATGAATTTCATAATTCCTTTCAGCTTCATTCAATGACTTTGAAATATAAGCTACTGACCTCTACTTCTTATCCTCACACTTAATTGACAACACTTCTCCCATAACAAAGTTCAATACATCCATCTCTACTCTCATCTCCTTATTCAAGTCTGGTGTTACCAAAACTGGTTCCAGTATAAACCTCTCTTTCAATTTCTCAAAAGCTTTCTGCTGTTTCTCCCCCTAATTTCACTTTACATCTTTCCTCATCATCTTATGAAAGGGTTTTTCCACCCTTGCAAGATCTTTGACAAACTGTCTATAATAGTTTGCCAATTCCAAAAATTTCTGCACATTATTTACACTCCTTGGCACTGGCCAATCCACTACTCCCTGAACCTTTTCCTTCTCCATTTTTACCCTGTCTAGTCCTATTATGACTCCTAAGAACCCAATCTCCCTAACATTCCACACATATTTTCCTGGTTTTCCAAATAAATCATTTTCTGCTATCTTCCTTGGTACTTTCTCCACTATATCATCATATCCTTCTTTAGTCTCTGTTTCTACCATCACATCATCAATAAGAGCTACTGCATCTCATGTCTCTATCATGTCCCTTAACAGATTATTCATCATTGCCTGGAAAGTCACTGGTGAGTTTGTCAGTCCAAAAAACATTACTGTTAGCTCAAAGACACCCTCTGGCATTAAGAATACTGCTTTCCACTCATCTCCTTCCTTTATTCTATTATTATACCTCTATCTCAAGTCCATCTTTGTAAACATCTTCTGCTTCCCTATATTATCTATCAAACCTGATATCAGTGGCAATGGATAATTAAAAGAACACTGGTGATGTCTGTAGTGATTTCAATGGTCAAATATATCCCTTTCTCAACTGATCCTTCAAAAACACCTGAACCTCCTCCCTTTCTATTCTTGATAACAGATATATCTTCTACTTTTTTGGAACAAACTCTTTCCTGAGATCTATAGCATGATTCCATATCTTTCTCATTAGCATTCTCTCTGACTCTTTCTTCTCAAACACTTTCAAATATTTATGGAACCTTCTAGGAACAATTTATTTTACCATTCTAACTGCTATCAAATCTTCTTCTTGCCTTTATTCTATCATTTTCTGTATCTCCATTCCTTCCTCTACTATTATTTTCCTAAACTCTTTTTTCTTTTCTCTTAGTATCTTCTCTTTCTTCTGTTCTTTCTTCTTTTGCTTTTGCCATTCTGGCTTTGTCTACTTTGTCTTTTACTACTTCCCACATTCATCTGGATATCTCATTATTTTCACTTCTCCCATCTTTCAATTAATTTCAGGGTTATGGCATGTTAGCTATAACATTTCCAATATCACACTCTACTTCTGTTCTTCTATCACATCTATCTTCATTTTTCTTGTGCTCTTTGTAAAATAATTCTACCTCCACTGTATATTTAATTGGTCTTTTATGATTAAAGATACCATCTATATTTTTTACATAAATTGGCCTATTCAACTTCTTCTTCCTAAACTTATTCTTTCTTGAAAACTCTGAGCTCATTACTAACCCTGTCATACTACTATCTAATAATTCTTTCACAATGATTCTCTCTTCATTATCTTTCTGTTTCAACCTTATCTTAACTATTACTTCTCTTAACAATTTTTCTCCTTTTATCTTCCTCACTTCCACTTGTCTTTTCTTCTTTTCTTCTTTCAATCTCTCTTTCCTTAAAATCATCTTTCTGCCCTTTCTCTCTTCACCTCTACTATGTTAGGAACAGACCAGCCACTGAACCAGTCATGCTAAAAGTGTGCAATGTCAAGCTTAGCTTTGACATCTGGCTGGTACTATATATGTACTTCATACTGTACTCCTGACATACTAGGTATTCCCATATTCATTACTCTGCTTGCTAATACTTCAAATTTATTTAAGAACATTAGTGTTGATCTCTCCTCTCTCTCTTACTTTCCATATTTCTATAATAACAAGTGATATGCCCAAAACCTCCACAAATAAAGTACTTTCTTTTCTATATCACTATCTCTCTGTTTCTTTCTCTTCTTCTCTCTCATGTCTCCTGTTGTCTCCACTCTTTCTCTGCCTTTCTTTATTCTCTCATCCTTATTTCTTTGATTCTATTCTATTTTTCTTCATCTTTTCTCTTGTCCTCCTCCTCCTGTCTCTTTCTTCATTCATTTTCTTCCTATCTTTCTTTGTAATCTCTTCTTATACATTCTCCATCCTACTTCCTCCTCCTCTTTTGTTTTTCTGCTTCTTGTAACTCCACCAACTATTTTTATAGTTTTAATATCATTAAATTGTTCTCTATCACTTACTTCAATAACCTTATTGCTTTCTCCTCTCCCACATCTCTAATCAATCCTTCTACATTTACTTATCAAAAATATTCTGATTGAAACTGCTTATTGCCATGGTATCTGACAATAGAAAATGATATCACCCAAAAAAAGCTTCTCTATAAGTGCTAGCCAGTATTCTTCTTACCTGATCTCATACTGTCCACTAACTACCTATATACTGTCTTACTGACTACTGTCCTGATTGAACTATTACACTAATATTCCTAATAAGAGAATCTCTCAGCTAGATGTTTAACAATATCATTTCTTTTTATAGAAAAATCATAATAAATCTTCAGCACAAGACTTGTACTTAAAAATATACACATAAACTAAAATAATACTATCCACTTAGACAATGATTATGTCTAGATACTAGTCTAGGCCTGGTTAACACTGTTCATGATAACCTTTTAGTAGTTGCTACCTATTCCTTAAGTCTAGAGTCTAGCTATATAAAGATTTTGTAATAATTGACCACACTAGTTGCATACCAAGGATGGTAAGAGAGTAAAAGTGAGACTACAAGATACAGTGTTTCTGAGAGTAGTCAAGTTCTGCTGTTGTGACAATTACTAACTAAGACAGTCAATAGCATACTAAATAGTTTTACAAGATGAAAGTCTTGTGGAAATTATAAGAGAACTCAATAAGGAGTCCCTGATATATTTTTACATTATATATACTACTATTTTAAGTCCTACCTCAAACTACATGTGTCATCCATAAGTTTACCAATTGCTTCTCTCTTCTTTACCACCATCTTGTATAGAAACGTCTAATAGAGAAATTGTAAATAATAATACTTTTTCTTTACATTTACCTATGACTCTTTTAAAGAAGTTTGATAATACTTCAGAAGATATAAACATGGACAAAATAAGAGGTATATCTGCATCATCAAGCACAAACCACTCTAGGGAGTCATTTAATTATTCAGAACTTTTGTCTATTCCTTAAGTGAATAGAATGGAAGCTTAAAGTAAAGATCTATTATGGACAAATCAGATAGAACAAAAAAACTTTCAACTGTCATATGAATCCTCCAGAGAAGAGATACCCAACAACTAGACTGAGGCTAATGGTATTGATAACATACCTTCTATACATATAAAGGAGATAAACAACAACAATATAAATATGTATCAGTCTTATGGCTTTAAAGTATCTACCATTCCTTATTCAGAATCTCAACCTGCTACTCCAAAGTCTTGGAATAGCAATTTTTGCCCCATCTCTATTTTTGGCTCTTATGAGTCTAAAATTAAAGATGTTAAAAATATCAAATTGTCAATTCTATACATCAGACTTTATCAAAAAGCAGCCTCTAAAAATGATAGAGAATCAGATATATCTTGTCTGGAAGGATTTAGACAAATTGTATTCTCTCTCATCTCAGCTATTTACAAAAGTAGTTGGGATGCTTCCATGGTTGGAGAAAATAATAAAATATTCTATATAAAAATGACAGAATAATTCTTCAAACACATATCTACAAATAGGAAAAACAAGAAATAGAAGAAAAAGCTGATGCTAAAACTAGTCAATTTTCCAAATATACCCTCTTTTCCTCCTTTTATTCCTTCTAGATCTTCTAAGGAGGAATTAAACAAATTGAAATTTTATGGAAAAAACAACAAAGCCTAACTAAAACAATTGAAAAAGAATGAAGGATGTTCTTATGCTCAAGTAACAACTGGGAGTGTTAAAGATATTCTCAAGCTCAAAGAAAACTTTCCAAATTTCTCAACAAAAAAAATTGAGAACATTTACAAAGCAATCAACAACACAGGCAAGTCAAAGTCACATATCAATATGATTATTAAAGATCTATCTCACAAACAAACCATCATTCCTATGGGTGAGAATAACATCAACAAATTTATGACTTTATCAGACAAATATGTTGCCAACTTGAACCAAGCCCTTAAAGATATTAAATTGGATATCTTTACCAATTTTATTTGCAAAGATCATCAAGGCCTTATTATTATAGCTAAAAAAGTTATCTTGCCATCTAATCTGAGTATGGTAGAGAACTATATCAAGAACATTCACTCTATTAATGCAAATGACATTTAATCTGCACATCTTCCTAAATAAAAGTCTTACTTGAAAATCCTTAGTATACTATACCTCATAGAAAGTACAAACACATCTATTGATACTAGTATAATTGAAACAATCATTAGATCCACTCATATCTTCAACAACATCCATATTGTGTCCAAACCATGAGTTATCAAAGTTTCCCCTAAGTCTAACATAGCTATAATATGAATTGACATCTAGAATGTTATAAAACGAGTGTGTGGACAGACTTTAGGATTAGAGTTAGATAAGATATAGTAATAGTATTATTATTAGTCTATGATGAGAGAGAGAAGGGCATGTGACTGGGAAGTCACATGACATGATGTCATAAGCCTAGAGTAGTCTAGAGTAGTCTGGAAGGATCTAAGGTCTAGAAAGATTGGAAAGAGTCTAGAGATGGAGTGATGTCAAGAAACATGTTAACAGCATGGGTTCCTTATGGTGTACATGTGGTGCACACATGTATGATGAAGATTAAAAAGTATGAATACAGGACATATGGACATGGCATAGTGGCCTTGAGGTAGACACATGATAGATGAGTAATGGACATGAGAACAGGGCATAGACATTAGGGTAGGACAATACACAGTCATAGCATGGACCATAAATACTTAATATAAATAGTTAGTAGAATACTGTTGTGGTTCTCTGTCAAGTTCTCTTGTGAACTTCTCACATTATATCCACTTTGAGATTTACTCACTTATGCTATCATTTTGTCATTGTGATAAGTGGTTGCCACAACATAAAACTCCCAAAGTAGTTCAAATACCAAAATACTTATTAATCAATGCTTCAAAATTGGTAGTCACATTGCTATGGTACAAGGAGCCAATATGAATCTAGGAGTCCCTCAGTACAAGAATTACTGAAAATAGTAACATACTACATTTGCTTGCAAAGTACAAGAATCTAGATTTATTAAGTATAACAGACCTCACAAGACAGAACACCACTATCACTTCACCTAATACTGCAAGGCAAATTTCAAAATTAATCCACCATAATCTGAAACAAAGCAGAGCAAACCATGCCTTCACTCTTTTAAATACCTGAATTGTAAAGGTAATCATCAGACTGATTCAAATACCTGTCTATTCTGGAAGTACTACTTCAACCAAAGAATGGTATATAAAAAAGTATCATGAAATCTGAGAGATCAGGAAAAATTTAATTTACTCAACTATGAGCAGCATTCAAGCATGAATTTAAAAAGTATCAAGCTTTATTCTCAAAATATTTGGAAGAATAGAATTCTCACAGATATGATATTGGAAACTAACACTGATTTTGATATTATTTTCATTCAAGAACCACCTTGGTCAACTATTTGCACCATTCCAAGTTTATCTAGTGAAGAAGGAGACAGAGTAGTAGGTACTTCTAACCATCTGAACTGGATTACTTTTTCCAGAGCATTATCCAATGAAAATGACTATCCAAGAGTCATTTCATATATCAATATTTATTTGTTCAATTTATGCTTTTCTTTTTGGAAAGATATCTTTAATTATAGAAATATCTGTTGTTTTTCATTTTTCAATAACAGAAACATTTTCTTCTTACTTAATGTTTATTCTGATGCTAACCAATCTGCTTTAAAATATCTAAAGAATACTGAAGCAAATATTCGAAATGTTTTAGTCATGACTGGTGATTTTAATATTAGAGATAGTAATTGGAATCCTTCATATCCATTTCATTCAGTTCATAGTAATTTACTTATTGACATTGTAGACACTTTTAATCTATCTTTTTTACATTCTACTAATGTTATGACTTAAAGACCTTAGGGTTGGTCAAGAAGAGAAACCTTGTATAGGGTTTATACAGGAGAACTCAATAGGGAACTTGTTATGGAAACCACTAGTCACAAAGACCAATAATCACACAAGCAATAAATCTCTCAATAGGATATCAAGTGGGGATCACAAAAGAACTCGACAAGAAGTCTCTGCTGAATTGCTGCCCTATTTATATAAATTACACATGGTCTGTGCTACTTAATATTTATCCTACTCTAAAGTCCATGTGTTGTCCATGAGTGTACCATATGTACACCATAAGATAGCTATGTAGTTAATATACTCCTTGACATCATCTATCTAGACTGCTTTAGCCCATTCTAGGCTTTTATGGCATCACATCATGTGACATGTCATGTGACCACAGTGTCATGTGTCTCTTCATTGTCATCATCAATATAATAAAAGAAAAGTAAATCCGAAGTAAAATCCAATATATATTTGTCTTAAGGTCAATATATGGTATAATATCATCTCTCCAGAACCTTTTATATCCTTCCTTTGTTACTATATGCCTTGTGACTATTACTATGATCATGTCATGTGACCTGTAACAGTGTGACATAATTGTCACAATAAACCCTATTCCCAGTTCCTAGAGTAAAAACTAAAAAAAGGAAAAAATAAAATAAAAATAAAAAGAGAATTAAAAGAAACTTGGGTCCAAACTCTGTAAGTCTGACAACTAACTCTATTTCTATCAGATATTCAGATAACAATAATAACTCAAACTCTGTCATCAATCTTATGTTCTTCAGACCCAACTCTTTGGAATTTGATAGTCATACTATTCTTTCAGACTTTTGACATTCTTCTGTTCAATGCTCCACATCACTGAAGAGTTCATTCAAAACAAAAGATATACTATTATCAAAAACAGTGAAGAGAAAAATTTACCTCTAATATTACAAACTCAAAACCTTAGAGTTGATCAAGAGAAAGAACCTTGTATTAGGGTTAACATAAGAGAACTTGATAGAGAACTCTGTATAAGATAGTCTACCTTATATACTAAATCCACATGGTCTGTGCTAGCTACTTCTAACCTATCCTAAATAGCCATGTGTTAGCCTTAAGGTCAATATGTATTGTACATATTGTATGATGTCATCTTTCCAGAACCTTCTATATCCTTCTATGAATCATGTGACTTGTAACTGTGTCATCTAATGTGACTGCATGATCTCATCACTCTAACCCTAACCCTAAGTTCTAAAAATAGGAAATTAAAAATAAATTAAGTCCACTACTTTTATCTTTGACATTCAAACTCATAGAAGCTATTAAGAAGATTGATACTTCTCACTTAGTGGATAAATCAATATCATGAAATGCTCTAAATTCTGGTGGAATGAAGAATGCCAGACTAAGCTAGCAAAGTAGAGGATATCTAAATAGATTGATGATTGGAAGGCTTTCAAAGATTCTATCAAGAAGACCAAACAGATATTATTTGATGATAAAATTCAAGAAATCACATCCAAGAATCAAAAACCTTGGAACCTTATAAATTGGATTAAAAGATAAAAACTCCCAGCTATTGAAGCTATCACAAACTTCATTCAGCTTGTATCTTCACAATCAGTAGACTTATTTTCACAAACTAAGTTATACTGGAAAGGTCCAAATGAGAGCTATCTGTACATATGTGAAATGTACAAAAGTGACAACAAGCAACCAAGATATTAGGTTATCAGGAACTGTAAAAGCTTTGTTTGCTAATATTTCATGAACAGCTGGACAGATCCACACAATCAAACTTGTATTAGAAAGTACTTATCAAACCATTTCCAATAATATATGGTATATCTTATTGTAATAAGTACTTATAGAGATACAAACATATCAATATAGTGATATAATTAGTTATCTTCTAAAATCAGCCTAATGGCTACTATGACAGATAATAGCTCCCATCAGGTATGAGTTTTGATTATGTGATGAAAACAGCTTGTGCACAGACTATCACTATTTTGTATATATACCTCTATGTCTGAGAATTAGACTTCAGACTCAACAATATCAATTATTCCTGTTGATACTACTCATCACCTATTATCATTATTTCCTTATACTAAACCTCTGAAACACTATTAAGTTCAAGTATCACAACCAGTGAGTAGCTCATTTATAATAGAAGCATTGCATTTCAACAGTCAGCTATACATAAAACTTGACAAACTTTAGCAAGTACTTCATTAGTCATTCAACTCAGCTCAATATCAAAGTTTTAGATGAAATCCCCTCTAAACCAGCATTGGAGTAGACACCTTTCTTGAAAGAAGAGTTTAAGAGTGCTATCACAAAGTGTAGTGATTTATCTACATCAGAACCAGACAGAGTTTTGTGAAAACACCTCAAATGTGTTGTCAAAGACAACTTATGTTTAAACATCATAGTCAACATTGCTAATGCCTGTATAAATCTTGGCTATTGGCTATCTCACTTTAAGATGTCATTGTCAATCATCATTTCAAAGCCTAATAAGATGTCCTATGACTCTTCCAAGTTCTTTTGCCCAATTGTTCTTTTGAACATACTGGGAAAACTGATCAAAAAAGCTATTGAAGAAAGAATACAATTTCAAGTGATTTCAAAAAATTTTGTTCATTCTAATCAACTCAGAAAACTTAAACAATAATCCACTACTAATACAGGTAGTTTCTTAACTCATATAATTTACTTAGGATTAGTTAAAAATATTCAAACTAATACTTTGGCATTCAATATTGCTCAATTCTTTCCATTACTCAATCATTAACTCATTCCTCTAATATTGGACAAAGCTAGTTTCAATTCATATATTTCTTCCTTCTTTTCTGATTATCTAGTCAGTAGGAAAACCCAATATCTCTGGTACAATTTTTCTTCTCCTTTTTTTTTTATGTAAATGTGAGCATAGGACAAGGCTCTGTCTTATCTCCTATTTTATCAGCTCTCTATTTATCACCTATTTTTCATATTTTTGAAAAATGAGCAAAAAATCTAAAAATCCCAACCTTATTTCACTCTTTCATAGATGATGGACTCTTTACATCACAAGACAAATCTTTTGAAAAAACCAATTCTTTTCTTTTTTGTAGCTACAATATCATTTCCTCACTCTTTGAACAGTTTGAACTTGTGATTGAATATGGAAAAACTGAAATCTTTCATTTTGCCAGATTACATGGCTTATTCAACTCACCTTCTCTTGATTTCAGCTGTCTCAGAGATCCCATTCTCTATCCCAAAGATTCTTGGTGTTATCTTGGATTCATCTTTGACAAAAAGCTTTTGTTTCATCAACATATCAAATTTTATACCAACAAAGCTCTGTCCATAGTCAAGTGTATGAAAATGCTTGAAAACTCAACACATGGACTTCTTCCATATCAAAAACATCTTTTTTATAGAACATGTGTTCTCCCCATCATCTTTTATGGTTTTCCACTTTGACACTACAACAAAGTATTACTTTCATACCTACTTAATGAGCTTAGCAAATTGTAACAATAAGCAGTACTATGAATCTTAGATATATTCTATACTTCATCCACTATAGGAATTGAGGCTATCACTAGTCTAATCCTTATCTATCTCTATCTTTGAGAATTGAGTAGTCATAGTCAATTATAAACATCCTCTCTTTCACATAATCATGCTATCAAAACACTTCTTGAAAGAAGGTATGCTTCACTCTCTAAACTAGGATAACTTACTTAGAGTCTCCATTCTTAGATAATTATTCTAGATAGCATACTTAGTATATAAGTTTAGTAGTTATGTTGTAAAGCCTTATCCTGAAAATTGACTGAAACTAGCATTATCTTTCAGTATTAGTAATAGAATACCTTTCTATCTTTCAGTGGTCTTGTCTGCCAGACATCCTAAGCACCTCTTCTGAAATATATAACCAGTATGACTAATAGAGGTACAATATATAAGCTGAAGCCAAAGATTATTCCAACACCTATGTTTTGTATATCTAGATAACACATGTTTGCTAATAAGACTGTTGGCCAAGACATGATGTTACCAAGATAAAAGTTTCCATTATTATTTTCTTTATTATTTTCTTTTTTCATTTTCTGAAATTAGATCTGCTTGATCACAACTGGTTAACAGTCTGACAGACTGCCAAACAAAGCTTGAACCAGAACTATATAGTTTATACTAGTATAAAGAGACTATAACTTAGAGAAATGAACCTTAGCCATTTATATTTGAAGTATTAGACTGAGTATATTCTATAATAAAGACTTCTAAGAGCTCATTATCAGGTTTCAGATAACAAGATATGAACTGCATCTAACATACTTACACATGGATTACTCACATCTTACATATACATGTCATTCTTTATATCTTATTTTGTGCTCACTTAAGCTTTTCACTGACAATCTGTTGTAGCAACCACTAACCAAGATGGTCAATAGTGCACTAAAGTAGTCTTACAAGTGAGAATCTCATAGATATCACAAGAGAACTCAACAAGGAGTTCCTAATATATTCCTACACTATATATACTACTAATAACATGGTCTGTGCTAATGATAACCCTACCCTAAGGTCCATATTGTTATAACTCAAAACCCTTAGAGTTGGATTGTGAGGTAACCTTGTATTTGATAACATAAGAGAACTCAATAGAGAGCTTTTTACAAAGTAGTCTACTTTATATACTTGTACCAATGATCTGTGCTAGTTACTGTACATCCTGTCCTAAATGACCATGTGTAAAGCATGAGGTCAACATGTGGTGACCATGTTGTATGACATCACTTTGTTCCAGAACCTTCTACTTCTTTCTTTCAAGTTCTGTGATCAATGTTATGACCACACCATCAAATATGACTGGTGTAACCATGTGGCCGATCACTTCTAATCCTAACCCCAGAGTTCTAAAAATAGAAAAATGAAAAATAAGTTGAAAGAAAAATAAAACGGAAAAGAAAATGAAGAAAAAACTTCCACATTCTTCGATCTTGACACATATATCCTCCATAAGTATACCATAAGGTCAACATGCTGTAGACATGTGCCTTGATGTCATTCTTTTCAGTCCTTTCCTCAATGTCCTAGGCCTATGATATAATGTCATGTCATGTGTCATGTGACTGCAGTCATGTGCCTCTTCATTGTCCAAGAAATAAAATAAAAAGAGAAATCAAATCAAAGAAAAGGAAAAGAAAAGAAAATATAAGGGTTCAAATGTACCATGACACAATCTTACTATATTGGTAAGTGTATACACTACACCATGCTGCTGTGCATTGTTTTCTCCAGCACCAGTGACACAGGCTTTCTTTGTCTTTGTCTTTGTCTTCTTCATTTGAAGAGGATGGATAGTCTAGTAATTCCTACACAGGTGACCAAGTTTTGAAATGCTCTCATAGAACTGTATGAAAAGTTATAATGATAGACTTCTAATAGAAGGTGACACCATTACCTGGTGCTTAGGATTTTCTTCCCTTCTCATATATCTTAAGGTGAAACCTCTGTAGCGACTCCCTATTCTCTCTGACTTGTGGATGATTTCCCCAGCAACTTCGCATACTCTTCCTACATAATAGTGGGACAGAAAAGGGACATAACACATGGCCTAATGACTATTCAGGCAAGACAAATCTGGTCATTGCACTTTGATGGATGGTTGAGCTGCATTCAATCTTGAGCTACCGTTAACCTATTGATGCGAAAGCCTTCTGGAATTAAGTCTGATTTAC
>Ga0157358_1000301_pt1 | contig 19938 bp, 9 predicted proteins | sample AttcapACBM2_FD_111484 | JGI IMG/M metagenome (GOLD analysis project Ga0157358, IMG submission 111484) | Fungus gardens microbial communities from leaf cutter ant in Botucatu, State of São Paulo, Brazil - Atta capiguara ACBM2 | ecosystem: Host-associated > Fungi > Mycelium > Unclassified ... | reverse complement strand
ATCCGCCCCTTATCCAGCTAAAGGATTTTCTCTTTTTTCCATTCATCATTATTCTATTTATTCTGACCTACATACCTCGATCGAGATAGTGGACATAGGATCCCACTCTTTAAAATGAAAAAAAGGAGTAATCAGCTGTGACACGAAACTCCTCCTTTCGTAACTACTTTTCGGTAGAAATACGGACTTCTTCCTATCAAACTGCTTTTGCCCAAAAAGTATCAGGCATACCTTTCTCCTTAAGCATTGACTTCGCCATCCCGACTATGGTCCGGTTTTTTTCTTTCAGCGCACCATTCATTGAGGTAAGTAAATATTAGTAGGCAGCCCGTTGCAAGGAAGGAAAGAGCAAGAGCTAGGGCAAAGTGCTCGAGTTACGGTTGTGGACTCTGAATTGTAAGCCGAAGAAGCATTCCTGTGACCTGGCCCCTTCAAATATTGGAAAATAAACTCTATGTATCTGCCGCCCATATTGATATTGATTTTGCGGGCTTTGTTCTAGCAGGTATTGGTACGGGTCATGCTGTTGAGTTGGAAGCAGTTGGTTAAGGTAAGTATATATTGGCACTTCTGGTTTCATGGAATTTCCAGCATAGGGCAAAAGTCTTGGTTGGGAAAATACTCAATCGAGGTTCCTCGGTTGAGTCTATATTTAGGTCTTTGAGACAGGCTTAAAATCTAAATCCAAACAGGTTGGAGCTGCTTTTGCTTACTCCTTTCCTTGGTACTGCCCAGCAGGAAAGAAAAAGACTCTATCTCGAACCGTTGCCAGCAGCTTATAATTCTACAGTGGAAAAGTATGATTCGTTCATCCGGAAGAAAGGATATAGAGCCGGCGGCCGGTATTTTATTTAATGAAGAAAATGCTGACACCCGTGCTCTCTGGACCTCACGAAGTTCTTGTTCATACTAAGCCCACTTATTCTTATCTCCCAGTCTGTGGCTCCCTTTGCCCACAATCACAAGCCCAATAGGCATAAAGAAAACAGTTCCACCCTGTGCCAAAGCAGGCATCTTTCTTGGCTATCCTTCCTTTTGGCCAAATCAAGGGTCTCGCATATATGATTCTTCTTTGAAACCCTTTTATTTTTCACTTCCAGGAGTATCAGCGCAGCTTTGATAGGACAAGGTTTGAAGAGCTCTTACGCGGAAAGTCTTTCGCTCTCTCTTATTCAGCAAACTGACCTCAGTTATTGAAAATGAAAAAAGAGAATAAAGAATCGAATCATAGAGTTCTGATTTCTACCGAAAGGGAGAGGAAAACAAATCAAGATCGACTGACTTACTGGAAAGAAGCGAAACTTGACTGCTTGGACAGAGTGGGATAGATCTATTGTCAGAGGTAGAGACGGATAGGTAGCTAGACTTCCAAGTTGAGGCACGAAGTCGCGAAGACAGTTCAGTTATATTTTGCAGATGCTGGAGTGAGAAAGAACAGAACTATAGACTTTTAAGGATAAGTCGGAAGAAGATCAACCGCCCTTCCTATGCTCTTTAGAAAGTTGTTTTAGGGCCTTAAGAAAGGTAGACCGTAGTGGCTAGAAACCGTCTATCTTTGTTTTGGATTTTTTCAGGTTCAGGCAAGAAAGCAAAGAAGAAGGGAGGATTCTCTATTACCAACTCCCCTCATTGTCCTGTCCTCATTGGTCATTCATCTTTCCCGATCTAGTGCCATCGTTCTTCAAGGTGCTGGAGGGAAGCATACCTACTACCCCTCCCCTGAGCTTAGTTCAGAGTTGCCTCAGCGGGCTCGAGTAATAACTGGGAAAATCAAGGCAGTCTTGAATTAATTAGAAGAGCTTTCTCATCAAAGATAAAATCAACTATATATGATATGCAAATTTTAGATGAACTAGAATGGCTACCGCTTCACTTAAAATATGCAGCCCACACGTAGTCAAGACAAGTAACGTAAAAGAAAGAATGGGAAAAATAAATTGCAATTGGCTCGTATAGACCTACCTTGTTTTGAACGGTAACCTCTTAAAGCTCGGGAGACAGATTTCTTTTTCTTGGTGATAGTTTGAAGGCTTTCTCGGCCTATCCAAAGCTTGAAATATCTTTACTTATTGCCGGAGAGATAGGGGCTGAAACAAGGCTTGAAAAGGAGCTTACTTTTACTGCTAATGCTACTTCCACTATCTCGTAAGGGGGATACGACTCTACTCCCTTGGTATTTGGACTTCTAGTGGTAGGGAGACACATAATTAGACTTGGTAATTATACTGGGTGAGGAATTTATACAACTACTGCTACAAGGGCAATAAGAAGCACTCCTACTAGACATGTCAACAGGAAACCCACTTCTACTTCAACCGAGATTCCCCCACTTTATACTTTTGAACATAAGAAAATCAGAAAGAAGTGCTTAAGACTTCGAGGGAGAAGGACACTTCTGGCCTGAAAGAGAAATAAGTTCGACTGGACGACATGGAACTCAAACTCGTTCGCTCAATCAAATAAAAAGGAACTCGCAGGGGAAATTTCGGCTGGCCAATCTGGGGCATTCTCGGCTGGGTCCAGGATTTGTTCCTCTGGAGTCGGGCTGGAAGTTGATTGGGAGGGGGAGCACCTGAAAATAAAAAAAAGATCATTCCAATGGAACGAAGATATACTTTATCAAGGAAGTCCTTACTTGAATCTTAATGATCCAGATATGGATCAAGATAAAGGCATTCTACGACTACGAAATCCAAATGGAAGCAAGCCCTCCCTAGCTTGGTAGAATCTGTTTCCAGCTGAGGAATTGGAATTAGCACATCGAAAGAGTGAGGCCAAATTGGAGTTTCTTAAGGCTGCTTTCAAGTAGTCAAAGTAAAGAGCTAGGCCTTCATGCATCCATCAAAGGGATGCTCGCTTGTCAAGCTATGTGCTTTCTTTCCTTCGTACCAGCACATGATGTTTTAAATTCCTTTCCATATTTCGCTTGAGTGGCCTTTTCAGTTTCTTTGATTCCTTTCTCATTTTCTGTTGGTGCCGAGACCGAAAGAAAATTAAATAAAGAGAATTTCTCGCTAACCATTTGAATAACCAAAGCTGTGTAGTACTGACATGGGCCTATTTTAGGTGATTTCTTGTGGCAGGGTATAAGTGGGCCTGGCCCAAGGTGACTAATTAAAGTGCAGCTGCAGTGCCAAAGAAAGACTGGAATCTGGCCTTGGCAGCATATTAACTTCTAAGTACGCTTGTAAGGTCAGGTACCATATGGACTAGTTAAAACTGGATTTATTTTAAAACCTTCTCCCATGGGAGAAGTCACGCAATATTGAAAGGGAAGAAAAAGAAAGAGGATTATTGAAAGGAAGAAAATTAGGTCTTTATCCTTAAAGAGGAAGGGCGAGGGTCCGACTACATATAAGAGAAGTACTTCTCATTTTTTTGAGGAGCACCAGGAGCGAGCGGCAACTGCGTCAACTCGAATGGTCTTCCCCTACTAAACATTTTAGAGCGAAATCTGCGAGAAAGGCCTTCCCTTGCACCTTAGGTTATTATACCAACCAATGAGTGATGAGAGTACTGACTGCTACCGGCATCATCAATCGGGTATTCACTCGCGGTAATATTGAGTTTCTTATTCCTCCCTTGTGGTACCAGGAACACGATTCTCGGAACTAGCTAATGTTCGTTCAGGAAGAAGTGGCATAGGAAAAAGAGGAAGGAAGAGTAGCTCTTGCTTGGCCTTGAATCTGCTCTTACCTTTGTCCAGTTTCCGTACGATTGATTCCTGGAATTATTCCAATGAGTGGTCCACAAAAGTCTTGATGCAACATCATTTCAGGCAGACTTTTTCTCATCTCTTCGCAGCACCCCGGGAACTAATCCTTTTCACATAGTAGGTTTTAGTGGTGAAGCAAGCTTGTGTAAGTGAGATAGGACTCTCTATTATGGCGAATAGGAAAAATCATCGTTCGAAAGCTTTCAAAGCAAGTATTCTCTGTTCCGAAAGATTTCATCCTGAATCCGTGTACTAAATAAATATGAGTTGACGCTTTAGCAGTTGCTTGTGTTGAAGAAGCTTTCCACAAAGTAGCTCCGTTTGTAGGACAACCTTGATTCCATTCTCTATTTCTCAACATATTAAAGATATAGACCGAGAGTAGCATTTCTCGCCTACTTACTTTCCTCTTTAAGGCGGGTTTCTCCAGCACGGCCAAATTCGCTCCCTCACGCAGTGCCAAAGCTTCCCCACGTCTTGAGTTTTCAAATTGGAATTGACTTCAAACCAGCAGGCTCCAACTATGTAGCTCCCTTCCTCATCCCAATCTTGCTTGTTCGTGATAGCCGTATGTATTACAGTCGAAGTCCTGAAAGTCCATCCTAATTCCATGAATGTTACAACCTGTTGTTCTTAGAAAGCCAGCCCGTGTCTGTACAAGTTTTGACACAACTCACTCTACTTTCGAGTCATACCCATGTTTCGCCCTCATGTACTGATTACGAAGCAAGACAATGTCGGGGCTCCACTGGTTCTAGCCCATCTCAAGAGACAAAGTACGCGGTAGGAGCTTTGCTTTCCTAAGATCTACCATTTTCTCCAAACTCGATACTGACCCAAAGCGGTGCTTGACACAGCTGCTCTATGTTTGGATGCCTAGCCACCTGATACATGAGAAAGGTTTCTCCTGGTCCACAGATAGAGATAGCATCCGCGAGTTTGCAGGGGCACATGTTCAAAGTTTTGACAGGAAGACTTGGGCTGGGGCAATTCAGAAGCTGGGAACTTCGCTCACCTATTGTAAATGAATATGGATGCCTACTGGATCCTATCAACTCAGATGTTACGACTACCCCTGGGTCATGTTTTGGTTCAAGTTTTGAGAGTGGAATTTCCGATCTTGCAAAGTCAAGCCCCCCTATTCAGTCCATTTCTTTCTCGTCTTGCCTTACATTGAAGTGGTACTAAGCCCATTTCTTTCTTGGAAAGTTCATAAGGGATACTCCTGGTATGAGTGTAGTGAGAGGCAGTTTCTAATCCTTGTAATCGGTATGGCCTAAGTGCGAGTTCAGAAGCCTATTCAAGGAGTTAATGGAGTTGAACTGGACTAATTCATTCTCGTAATCAGAAGACCCGAATTGCGCGGATGCTCGCTAGATAAAGTGCTAGATAGAATGTAGGATCCATTCTCGCCCTAATTACCTGAGAGCCTAAGCTCTATCAAAGGATTGTAGTATAGTCTGACTATCTGTCCCATCGGTTCCATTGGATACCCAAATTCCCAAGAGAAGATCTTTAATATCCGATGAGAGGGAAGCGGAGCTTTCCAAGGGTGGATTGCCAGTGTACTGCAATCATCATCTGTAACCTTTACCGTAGAAGCGGGTCGTTCGAGTTGCTGGCGCCCTCGCAACTAGTCCCGTCCCAAGTATAATCGGAAAGCGTAGATGGCTTCGCGCCTTGTTTGAAGGAATAGGTATTACCCTCTCCCTCCGCTTAGTTTTCATTAGCCCTAAACAAGTGATTTTTTCTTTGAGACAGGTCGCTAATCAACTACATACATATCCAAGTATGTAAGCTCAATAACAAAGAAAAGGGGACTAGCACTTGATTTCGTTGCCCAAGCGAATCCCATTCAATCGTTTACTTATGGAATGAGTCCGTTGGAAAGTTCAATCAATTTTTGCGTATAAATTTAGCTTTTTATGAAGGATCTGTGCCTACTCCACTTTCCTATCTAGGACTTCGATATAAAAAATATATACTACAGTGAAGCATAGATTGCTGTCAACAGAGAATTTTCTTAGTATTTAGGTATTTAGATTCAAAATATCAAAGGGGCCTATTAAGAACTTTCCAAATTGTAAAATAAGGATTAGGGATTGGTTTGGGTTGCGCTATATCTATCAAAGAGTATACAATAATGATGGATTTGGTGAATCAAATCCACGGTTTAATAACGAACCGTCTTAACTTACCATAACAATAACTCACCATAACAACAACTCAATTTCTATCGAATTCCTATAGTGGAATTCCTATAGGATAGAGCGTACACAAGGTGCACGCATTATATATGAATCAAACATATTCATTAACTTAAGCCTACTCTTTTTTTTATTTAATGAGTTGATATTAATATTAATTGAATATCTTTTTTTTTTTTAGATTTTTGCAAAGGTTTCATTTCCGCCTAATCCATATCGAGTAGACCTTGTCGTTGTGAGAATTCTTAATTCATGAGTTGTAGGGAGGGACTTATGTCACCACAAACAGAAACTAAAGCAAGTGTTGGATTTAAAGCTGGTGTTAAGGATTATAAATTGACTTACTACACCCCGGAGTACGAAACCAAGGATACTGATATCTTGGCAGCATTCCGAGTAACTCCTCAGCCCGGGGTTCCACCTGAAGAAGCAGGGGCTGCAGTAGCTGCGGAATCTTCTACTGGTACATGGACAACTGTTTGGACTGATGGACTTACCAGTCTTGATCGTTACAAAGGACGATGCTATCACATCGAACCCGTTCCTGGGGAAGCAGATCAATATATCTGTTATGTAGCTTATCCATTAGACCTATTTGAAGAGGGTTCTGTTACTAATATGTTTACTTCCATCGTGGGTAACGTATTTGGTTTCAAAGCCTTACGCGCTCTACGTTTGGAGGATCTACGAATTCCCCCTACTTATTCAAAAACTTTCCAAGGTCCGCCTCACGGTATCCAAGTTGAAAGGGATAAGTTGAACAAGTATGGTCGTCCTTTATTGGGATGTACTATTAAACCAAAATTGGGATTATCCGCAAAAAATTACGGTAGAGCGTGTTATGAGTGTCTACGTGGTGGACTTGATTTTACCAAAGATGATGAAAACGTAAACTCACAACCATTTATGCGCTGGAGAGACCGTTTTGTCTTTTGTGCCGAAGCAATTTATAAAGCACAAGCCGAAACTGGTGAAATCAAGGGGCATTACTTGAATGCGACTGCGGGTACATGCGAAGAAATGATTAAGAGAGCCGTATTTGCAAGGGAATTAGGGGTTCCTATTGTAATGCATGACTACTTAACTGGAGGATTCACCGCAAATACTAGTTTGTCTCATTATTGCCGCGACAACGGCCTACTTCTTCACATTCACCGAGCAATGCATGCAGTTATTGATAGACAGAAAAATCATGGTATACATTTCCGTGTATTAGCTAAAGCATTGCGTATGTCGGGGGGAGATCATGTCCACTCCGGTACAGTAGTAGGTAAGTTAGAAGGGGAACGCGAAATGACTTTAGGTTTTGTTGATTTATTGCGTGATGATTTTATTGAAAAAGATCGTTCTCGCGGTGTCTTTTTCACTCAGGACTGGGTATCCATGCCAGGTGTTATACCGGTGGCTTCAGGGGGTATTCATGTTTGGCATATGCCAGCTCTGACCGAAATCTTTGGAGACGATTCCGTATTACAATTTGGTGGAGGAACTTTAGGACATCCTTGGGGAAATGCACCTGGTGCAGCAGCTAATCGTGTGGCTTTAGAAGCCTGTGTACAAGCTCGTAACGAAGGGCGCGATCTTGCTCGTGAAGGTAATGAAATTATCAAAGCAGCTTGCAAATGGAGTCCTGAATCCGATATTGCTTGATTGTCTGTTGATGCCCAGCCGAAGAAGTGACTTGCTTAACGCAGCAATTTATGTTTTCTTGTGTGAATGCTCTCCACCTCCGCTTGACACTCTCGTAGTAGATCATAAGAGAAGTATTCTTTAAAGAAATTCGTATAGAAAGATGGACTAGCTCGAGACCTTGGCTTCAAACAATCGATTGAATCTGGATTCCTTTGCTTATCCTTCCTGGCTATAGTCTCTCTTGTGCCTTCGGCAGTTCAGTTAAAGATTTCTGTATCAGCATTTCCCCATTTGCTCAAAGAACGCATAAAACCTGTTCCCTCACCGTATCAAAAGATCAAGCAGAAGAGTCCTCTTCCTCAAGAAGAGTTTTTCATTTCACTCTTCCGCAGCAATGCCCGGGCAATAAAACAATATGAGCAAATCCGCAAAACAATATCATAGCAAACGGTATGTGCTGGTTGGATAGAGCAATCAGTAGTTGACGTTCGAACCAATCTTCTCTCTAGTAGACTTTAGATTCCGTCGTCCGTTTGTTTTGTTTTGAATTGACATAGAGAAATCTTCCCACTACGTAATTAAGGAATAGGTGGCGAAGGACTTCTTTCTAAGCCTCACATAATTTGAATTACTCTAACTAACCAGCACCTTTGTAATGCTGTCTTTATACAATAACATAAAAATCACCATTTCCTTGATCGAATTTCTTCAATGTTTAAAAGACCAGTACGATTTTCGCTATTCTCGAATTATGCATCCAACGCACGGAATTAGAACGTCGTATTAAAAAGGGTGCTTATGCGATGCAAGAAATGGAAAACTTGGTTAATTTAACATTTCCGTTTCGCCGAGATTGCACAGGTTTTTTTTCTGACGACGACATTCCCCGTTTTCCCATGCTCCCAGGAGATCCGACCTGGCAGGAACATTATCTTGTTCCCCTATCAATAGAGGATCGCCTCGTGATTGATGCACTATCCTCCGTTTTACTTAAGAATGCCGGGCAGTTTATCCATCCGAAGGTGTTTTTTGATGGAAAAACTTTTATGTCTGGCTACACCAGGGTACGGAAAGAAAAAAATTCCTGGGAGAATGTCCATTCAGTAGCGGTATTTGATATTCAGGAGGTGCTCTCTCAAGTAAATGTAAATCTGCTTTTGGAGACAGTAGAAAAGAGTATAAATGCAGACCCTCTCGTGTGGAAATGTTTTTCTACCTATTTTTGTGTTGCTCAACAGCTACAGCGGAGTATGGCCGAGAGCATTAAAGATGAGTACGACACTCCTTATTGTGGCTTGCCTCTCATGGGATCCCTGCCTCTCGTATTTATAAGTATCTTTTCCAATCTGGATCTCCATGCACAAAGATTTATAGGAGACTGGCCCTACGCCCGTCTCAATTTCTAATTTATTTTTCCAGTCTTTGGCGAAAATTCCATCGACGAGGAACCGTATCTCCAACTCTATGATTTTTTTATGTGCCATCGCCTTTCAGTAAGATGGGTTTGGCTTTATAACAATAGTGGGTTGGTTCACCCACTACGCACAGGTTTCCTTCATTTAACTATGGGGCGAGTGTTGTTTTCGCAATTTTGATAGCAGGCCGCTATCACCTTCTTGAGTACTCCTAGAGCTAATCTCTCATTGTTTTCGTGCATTAAGCTCAGGAATACGTTTATTTGCTAGTGGTCAGGTTCGGTTTGTTCTTCTCGATCCATTTCATCGAGTGTGGGTGTCCTACGCGACTTCCGTTCATGTTTACGTTCTCAAAAGAAGGCTTTCCTTGGAAAAACCAAGGACAACCCCTATCTCAGTCTCCTTTCTCTTTTCGGGAGCGGAGCTTCAAAAGATGGACAGTAACGATCGCGTAATATCAATTTATCGGCCTCGTCATCGAAAGCGGCTTCCAATTGCTCGGAAATTCTCAGCTATATGGGGGACTTTGATGGTGAGCAAAAAGAATTGATCAAGAAATTGGTAAACTTTCGCATGATCGATGGTAAAAGAACGAGAGTTCGTGCTATTGTTTATAAAACTTTTCACCGCCTAGCTCGAACTGAACGCGATGTAATCAAACTTATGGTTGACGCCGTAGATAATATAAAGCCAATATGCGAAGTGGTCAAAGTAGGAGTCGCAGGTACTATTTATGATGTTCCTGGGATTGTAGCCAGGGATCGTCAACAAACCTTAGCTATTCGTTGGATCCTTGGAGCAGCTTTCAAACGACGTATAAGCTACAGGATAAGCTTAGAGAAATGTTCATTTGCGGAGATACTGGATGCTTACCGAAAGAGGGGAATTTCACGTAAGAGAAGGGAGAATCTTCATGGACTGGCTTCCACCAATCGGAGTTTCGCGCATTTCAGATGGTGGTAAAGTGATACCACATAAGGAGCTCTTCCTCATTCAGTCATACTCAACAAAAGTCAGAAATTATTTTTTTCATCTTCATATAGAAAGAAAATCGGCCTTCCTCATACTCCCCCCTTCATTCATGGAGTTGGAGGAATCCACAAGAGGCCTGCCCGTTCATAATTGCATAAAAGAACCATTCTTTTTATGAAAACTCTTGTTCCAAACAAGCAACGGATTGAGCAACTAGCGCGAAAGCCGTTGCGCTAACGCGCATACGTTTTCTTGCTGGGTATCGGTATCCAAGAGAAAACCACTGTTTGGAAAGATAGCAGCCAGTTCAACTAAAGAGCTCATTATCTCCATCCCACTTCGAACTCAAAGTGTTAAGCGCAGTGGAATTTGCATTTCACCAGAAAGGGATGCGGATAAAGAGAGTAAAGTGACTTCGGGACTTGGCTAGACTGCATTCATTTCACAGGCTAAAAGGTAGGGGTGAACACCCAGATAAAGATAGATACAATCCGAACCTTTTCTTGAGAGATGCTTTTCAAACGACCTGTTACGCCTATGCGAAGTAAGCCTACACTGGAGTAGGAGTAGCAGGCAATCCAAAATCTTAATGGGAGTTTTAGGTTTATTTGGATAGATTAGCCTTTGGGGTTGTTACAGAATCGGTTCTTCAAGAAGGAGCTCTTAGTACGGTGGATGCATCGAATGCAAGCTGTAAGGAAGAATAATTCTCTTAGCAGACAAGAATGAAATTCAATTAGTCCCACACTTCCCGCAGGAATCGAAGAGTACGCAAGCACATTCATTTAATGGGAAAGCTTTCCTTGGCTAGGCCCCTATGAAGAAAGATGCCAATTCCCAAAAGCAGTAACAATAGCAATAGCTGTAGGAGTAGCATTAGGAATTAAGACCGTCAGGCCTCATTCATCAAAGTTGCAGTCCTTAGGGGCTGAAAAAGAGCCCTGATTCCCCGCAACAAGCTTGGAAAGGAAGAAGACATGAAGGGAGGAGTTCCGCTTAGCCTTTGCTCCTCTTTGATAGAAGTTGCTCTTTTGTTTGCCAGAATGGCTTGTTAGCAAGAAAATGCCTTCTTAGGAAGTGAAGAAGAATACGCCTGCTTTAGAATGCCCTCTTGTTGTTCTCGAAAGATGGAGGGGGGGCAGATTTCACTAAGGAAAGGAACTGAACTAATGGACGAGGAGGAAGAGAATATAGAAAAATTGCCGACATTCAAGCATACTATAGATGTTCCAGAACTGCTAAAGGGAAGTTCTAGTAGAAAGGACAACTAAGCGAAAGGCCTTCTTAGAAAGGCGGAGTGACAGGTAATGCCCTATTTCCTAACAGTGAAATCTAAGATCAGACAAGAAAGAAGCTAAAGGCTAGGCAAAGAAGACGAGGGAAAAATCGTAGGTGAAAACGTTGGGTTACCAACTCGGGTGGGTTCTCACACCAAGGTTCCTTTGTTTCGGGCAAGAATGAATGGGACTGATCGACTCGAGTTACCGAGCGACCTCCACTCTTCGACTCGAGCTTTCGCTTCAGCTTTTCTCTTTTTTTGATTTATTAGCTTTTTAGGGAAAGAAGAGGGTCTGAAATACAACTATGTCTACGAGTGCCGCGAATGAACCTTCGGTTCTTCCCAAGAACAAGGAGACACGAACTAAATAACTCGTATCAGGCTACGGGAATAGTGAACGGGAAGAAGGAACTAGTGAGGCTTTCGTTGGTCAAACAATATGCCCTCCTCACTTGAGGAGAGTGAAGGTCATGACTTATTGAAGCAGAACGTCAATTGGCCAAGAGAAGGGGAACTCCTTTCGTCGGTAACTATTGAATTGCCTATCTAACAGTGGCGCGAAGCGGAACGTTGAACGGGAAACTCGTGTCGTCGGTTATCCAATTTCCCTCCTTTCTGTTTCGACAAAGAAAACGTTTAGGTATCGGTAATAGGATTCCCACTATGATTTGAAGAAAAAGATAGATTCTATAATAATCTACAAATAATATAATAGAATATATAGAAGAAGGCTCCGTAATCAAGTGCTCGCTGTGAGAAGAAGATCTACAGGCATGTACCCATTTCTCCCTGCAAAATAAGTTTGAACCCGAGTGAGTATGGACCATACGCTCATCTTTCTTCTCAATCTACACCTCGTTCCGCGAGAGACCTATCCTCGTTTCGAAATAAAGGACCGTAGTGAGGATCGATCCCGGATAAGTGAGTCAGTGTAGGGACAGAGGCTGATGATTCTAAAGGCGATTTCAAACTACAAGATGACTTTATTTGAAAACGGAATCCAAATATCAACAAAAAGATGAATAGAAAGTCTTGTCGATATGAATTGATCTTCAACCCAATGACAATGCTTCGATTTCGATCTTTACTTCTTTCTTGGATGCCTGAAGTTTGTGTTCGCATTTCATCAAAGGAAAAGTGGGCTGTACCTACATGAAGAAAAGAGTTGCTCGTGTAAAAGCAATATCTTCTATTTGACTTATCTAGCCGTGTCTTGTCTTGCGCATACTCGGCTCGGTGAATGGTTCATCTTCGATTGGCATGGTCCTTTGGATGTAAGAGATCTCGTTTGTTGGCTGGGCCCTTCCATGAGTTTAGATCTCTATGTATGAATCTCTTATGAAATCCCATACTTTTTCTCATTTCAGAACGATCAGCATACTGTGTTACTTCTGCGTGACAGTTCTTGCATTTCGTTTGTTGCTTTGCATGAACATTTAGATATTGGAAAGCGAACTCCCTTAATTAGGAATTTCATAGATAGAGAAGGACGGGAAAAAAGAGAGAGACTGACTAACTACCCGGATCAATGCTGATTGACGACTGAATAAATAGCCGGAAGCAACAACTGCACGAGAGAGAAAGAGCGGATCCAACTAAGGAAATGCAGTACCTGTTCTGTCGGAGCTAATCATGCAAAGCTAGCGTAGCGCCAGCCGTCGAAGTGAATGAATTCGAAAGAACGAAGAAGTAAGGAAATGAGACGACTCTTTCTTGAACAATTTCATAAGCAGATCTTCCCCTCCACACCAATCACGAGTTTTTTTTTATTCCTCTCGTATATCGTCGTCACGCCCTTAATGATAGGTTTTGAAAAAGATTTTTCATGTCATTCCCATTTAGGTTCGATTCGGATCTCTCTGTTGTTTCCCTTTCCTCCCGAACCTTTTCCTCGAAATGATAAAGAATCTGGTACACTCGAATTGTATTATTTAAGTGCTTATTGCTTGCCAAAAATCCTACTTCTACAATTGGTAGGTCACCGGGTTATTCAAATAAGTCGTGTTTTCTGTGCTTTTCCCATGTTACAACTTCCGTACCAATTCGATCGATCCGGAATGGATCGGTTAAACATTCTATTAGGGAGCCCGGTCTTGACTCTTCTGTGTGGTATTCATTCTCGTTCGGCTCTTGGAGTCACATCCAGCAGTGGTTGGAACAGCTCGCAAAATCCAACCACTTCACCTACTTTATTGCCCCCAACCGTTTCCCGTACCTCTATAGAAACAGAAGGGTTTCATGTTCTTTCATCGATTGGGTATTCCTCTCCTTTTGTATCTCTTTATCCAATTTCGGTCTCGATTAGTTCACAAGATTGAATGGCCAAGTCATGGAAAAGCCGTTATTCGATTGTTTTAAAAGAATGTTGAGCCGGGCCCGGGTATGTAAGTTCAGCGATGTACAAACAAGGGTTGATTTTACTTCCGCACCTAGGTTGGGGGGTAGGTGAGGGTGGGGGGTTCTATTTTTGAAGAATAAGGAAGAGGAATTCCAAAATATTACACGGAATAGACTCATCGCACAGGATCAGACTCTTAGACGGGTGAGACTGATCACACCTGATCAGTGATCAATTCTGGCACAATTCATTTACGAGTTATTTTACACAATTCATTTACAAGCAGATGACACACAGGTAATTTACGAGCATAAGATACACATGTAATTTACGAGTTTGTGATTTCTTCTCATCTCAAAAGTAGTGCACAGCATTCGTTGAAAAAAGGAATGCGGTACAGGTAGATCGAGTAGGGAAAACTGTATCTATGATAGATTCATTCGCTTAACGAAGCAATTGTAAGAAAATAGCCATGGATCAATGAGATAACAGCTTGACAGGAGAGGAGTGCAAGCTCACCATTCATTTCCGATCCTACAACGGTACTTCCAAAGGCTCCTCGGCGTGCGAAAAATAATAGTTGTATTGGCAAGGCATGAAAGGGATCTTACAATGCTATCCGAAGACGAATCGGAATACGGAACCGGAAGCCGTAGCCCAGAACCTTAAGCAGGAGCTCATAACTACTACGAATGGAAAGATTCCAGCTATTGAAGCTTAAAAGAACAGAAGAAAAAGATAGAGAGGTTCAAGTTGATGGAATCCAAATCTTATGCTGATTCCTTTGATGTTGACATATTTTCACTTTTGACCACTTGATCGATATACCAATTCCTGAAAAAGAAGAAGATAGTGTTAACCAGTTGGAATGTCATGAAAGCACTTACTTCCGAGACAGCCTGTCCTCGGAAGTGCTTCCCTTATGCTAGGAGGGAGTAGATGTGTCTGGATAGGAACAAGGCAAGTAGGCATGAACGGGAATAGGCCTCTTTTCCTTTGAAGGAGTTTTCACGGGAAGCACCGGTTCCGGCTAGAATAGGCTTGTGAAACATAGGCATAGGTATTCGCGTAATAAATGGAATATGAATCTGGATAGCTAGCTAGGGAAAGTAGCACAGAAAGGAATGAAAGCATGGGCAAGGTGTGATTATTTCCATAGTCAAGGTCAGTCATCTAGTATGGATGCACCGGTGTATTAGGACGTTTGGGTGTTTTTGAATAGTAACCAGGAGCCGCTAACTTTATAGAATAGATCCACTTGCCTATTATATAGTATTTTCGAAAGTAGTCTATGGAACGGTTGTTATATCAAAAGAAGGCGCGAAGCGGTCTTCCTTTTTGTGGAATCTTTTACCATTTACCGAGGGCCGCCACTACCAAGTACTTGGTAGCCGTGTGGGAAAGAAGTGTGGGTAAGTGGGCTTCTGTAACTTATGTGAAGATGTCGAGTCGGGTCAAAGGAGACGAGAGGGAAAGTGAGAGTAAATAAGAGTGGAAAACTCAAGAGAGGGACGAGTGTAGGCGAGCCCGGATTCATAGAGTGCTGGATTGTTATGAAGTAGGTTTTATGATTGGTATTGGTATTGCTAGGTTAAATGAGTATACCCTCAGGTTTTAGGCAAGTAGGTATAATAGCTATGGTCGGACTAGTAGTTTAAGGAGGGTACAGAACAGGCTGTAGCTGTTAGGTCTAGGGTCCGTGTTGTTGGTAGGTTCAAGCAAAGAAGACAGCGATAGCGAATAACAGAGCCCCCTTGATAGGGGGCGCTGGGGGTATATGGTTTAAAATAAATGCAGCTAAACCTGCAACCCGGAACGATAGTGGAGGCCACCCGGGAGGTGAAGCAACCAGAGAGGGGAAGGGGACAATAGTAGGAGTAGGTTGAGCCATCCATAACTTTAATAGAGTTGGCTCAACCATTCCAATCTTCCAAATTAAGACCAGGCGGTATGGATGGGAGTCTAGCACAGTGGTAGAGCGGTAGCGGGACCGAAGCATGAGCCTTATAAAAGCTAGGATTCGAAGTCAAATGTTCAAGAAAAGACGGACGGAAGGTGATAGAGTTACCTTGCTTCCTAAGTAGCCCTCTTTCTCCACAACAAAACTAAAAACAAACAATGAAAATGACTTGAATATTGAATTCAACTCAGAATACTACAGATACCAAGGATTAGCATACAGGCGGGGTGCCTGCTCTTGGGCCATGCGATAGAACATCACATTCATCTCTAAGTGGATCACTTTTCCTAATCGCATAACCAAAGCAAAGAAGAGCCATTGTTGTCTCCACTCACATGCAATAAAGTTGAAACAAAAGGCTCTCACGCGCACACACATGAAATTCTTTTATTTTCATTTCAAGATTGGAAAGTAAGGGTCGGTCTTCCGTTAGCCCTTCGCCCTAAGCCTCGCTCTAATCAATAAGGCGAAGAAGACCTAAGAGCTGGTTCCGAGAAAGAGACCTTTAGGTCAGCTTCCTAGGCAAGTTGCAGTTCATATACGAAAGAAATGGATTCGATTCTTGCGTAAGATTGACTGGAAAGTATTAAATATCACATGACTATGCTTTGTCTGCAATATGATTATGCTTTCTCTGTCTGCCATCTAGTGGTAATTTCCCTATTCCTTACTAAAGGAGCGAGCTCTAGTTAGATACTTCTTTCTTTTTTTCCCGAGCTGATAGCGTAAACCAACCGTCAATCTCCCACTTCACTTGTTGTGAAATAGATCAAGCCAAAACGAAGCATTGGCCCCGACCCCATTCTCGCTTAGAGAAACTCCCTCTCCCTGCTGACTTGTTCTGAGATCGGGCGATGGGCCTAGAGCTGGTGGTGGTGAGTATGACTAATCGAGCTCCTCAATTGCCGAATTCTTGATTCGGTGGGAACCTTACCGCTGCGCGCCTTAACCATCGATTTATGTACATCAAGCAGATTAATAAGAAAGTACTTCTAACTACTTCCTCAGGCAAGAAAGTAACCCTGCGCTTTCTTCATCGAGCCTACCTTTGCGTAGAGTTGTGAGCCTAGTAGTCAACCATCTTTGGTTCTGCGGGGAAGGAAGTCCAATTCAATCATCAGGTAGTAGAAGAAGCTTGCTAGCGAGGGAATAAACTTCTTTCTCCTCTGTCTCAACATAAGGTGGATGATGTCGGGTACCTTCTTATATCTAGGGCTCACAAATATGTGAAAGCTATGAAAGCTACTTTACCGAGTTCCCCGATTCTAATTCCAACTTTGACCTACAAACATACTTCCCTGCCAGCAAAGAAAAAAAATAGCACTTTCCCAAATGGAAGAAGGGCAAGGAACCTCTTAGTACCAAACGGGCTACCAATTAGTTGATTTCTTTCCCAGCCATTTAAATGAAATTAGTTGATACTCCCGAATCAGTGTTTCTATCTCACTTGTGTGATTAGACTTGCCTGAACGAAGACCAAGGATGACAAATGCCCTTTGGCGGGGCAAAGAAAGCTTTCAACGGAGGTTGCTCAAATCGCTAATGTGGGAAAGAGATTTCTACTTCCCATCGTTCTGGACAACGGGGTCTAAGAATTAGTCGACGAAGAAGCTTTTCAAGTAGAAGTAGGCTGGAATCAAAGTCTCAGGTTCCATGGAATGGCTTTGTTCCCCCGAAGGCCAAGCCTATTAGAAAATAAAGACTTAAGTCGGTTTGCGAACCCCAAACAAGAAATGTTCAGATTCCAGTTACAGGCCCGAGTGTGATAAGCCTTACGAAGGCTGTGCTATATGGGGAGGGCTTTGAAGCATTAAGTCATCGTTCAAAAGTATTAAAGGAATGGCCATAGGCTGATAAGCCAATCTACACCTAGGATCATGGCATCTCCCCTCCAACTTTCTCACTTTTTACCTTCTAACTTGGCATCGCATCTCGTGTCAGTCACTATTATTGTGAACCATAGTCCACTTGACGACTTTACCCCACCGGGTTGTTTTGGCTAATTTAAGGGCCCCTGGGTTTACAAATAACTATACAACTATTCAAACTAGACCACTATCCAAGAGAACACAGATAGGTATTAGGTCACGGCCTCTTCATTTCATTGCTTTGACTGACCTCCTTCCTTGGGTAGGAGTAAACATAGTGATGATGGCTTCTTTCTTATATATGCTTCTTCAGTTTATTGAGCATACACTTCTTCGCTACGCGCCTTTTCCCATAAGATCTGAAGCCAATGCCGATTCTTTAAGATCAAATAAAGGCAATTCAATTGTTTTTTTTACGAGGAGCGGGAGATCGACTATTCCTAGTGTAAGACTCAGCAAATAAAGATAAAGTACACGAGATTAAAGAAAGGATAATACATATCTTTCGACACCTGACAATTTAGAGAACCTTTGGTAGATGGCACTATCTTACCTACTTTGGTTCTGATGTGTGGGGTGCTATTGGCTTTGTTTGAGGATAAGTTCGTTTTTCTGGCTTATTCTATTTACCACTATTCTTTGACTTTACTTTGAGAAAAAGAGAAATGATAGTTTCGCCACTTTTGTCTACGCTACTGGTACCTGGTTGGAAAACGATTCGAGAAGTGAGAACTAGCGACGAAGGGCGCTGCTGTGCTTATTTTCATGCCAACAGCCTTCTATCTATCTGGACAGACTTTGAACAAAGGGAAACGTAAGAACTTGAAATTCTTTATTCAAAGGCTTGACTTTGATACAAGTTGAATGGTAGGAAATATACTTGGTCTCTTTTAGGGCTGTACCTAGTATAGCATTGTTATAGGTACTTTTGATCCGCAGATTGTACTAGTAACTATCCCCCCCCTGAGCTTTGTGTTGATACTCCCACCAATAAGATCATAATCCCAATATCTGAAAAAGAGATTATAACAGTAGAACTAGTCAAGAATTCACTAATAAAAATAAGATTTAAGCTGTAGGCAAGAATTCTATTGTCATCTATTCAATGAAAACACATTATTTCTTTCAAAAAGAACTATATGACTATCTTCGGTGCTTACTGGCACAAAGCAAGTGGGAAGATCTGTAGTCAACTTATTCTGGCCTAGGTAACCAGGACGAGATATGTTGTAACAAGCCTAAACTTATTATTTGATTACTTAGCTTAAGATATGCAATCAACAACTTTATTATAATAGGAAAGACAGAAAGAACACTCCTTGCTTTGATTGGTAGAAGAAGAAGGCTTCTCGTCGCTCCGCTTATTGCTGCCACGCAAGATTGATGGAAAGCTCGGTGAGTGAGTTGTTCTTACTTGGCACAAGCGTTGTCTCAGCTAGGCATCCTTCTATGATGTGACAGATTGGTTAGGAGGTTAGTCGTAGAGCCAGCCCCTGAGTCCACTTCCCATTGTCATAGAAAACCAGATGACGTAACGTAATAGGAAAGTCTGCCGCCGAGTCAGAGTACTCAAGGAGTAGCAAGGAGAAGTAAGGAAGTAGGCGCCGAAGTAAAAGCTAGACCAGCATCTTCTCCTATTGAAATTCTTGGAGAGAAAGGAAAACTGTCAGCCTCTAGTTTATAGTTCAAGAGAAAGATCTTTCTTTTATTCCAATCCAGTAGAGTAGTAAGGTAAGGTGAGAAGCCGGGAAAATAGATCGGATCAACCGGAAAATCATCTTAAAAAGAATCGCATTTGACAGTTTCTGCCCGGTCTATAATCAATAGTAAAAAAAGAAAATGAAAACCTGTCAGAAGCGAAGCTTTGAGTTGAGACTAGACTACAGATTCTAGTATAGAAAGACCAGCGGCGACATCCGCTATAGAAGCTACCATCTGTTAGAACTCCCAATGGACATTTGAAGCAAGGTTCTTTTTAAGTCGGAGTGGACCTACTGGGCTTGAATCCGTACGTTGAAGTAGAAGACTCGGCAATACCAATAGGAGAATTGAAACCAAGAGAAAGAAGACAGCTTAGCCATCTATTCTATGAAGCAAGGGATCTGTTAAAGTCAAGCTACGAAGCCCCCTCCATCTCTGCCAGGAGCGGATTTCATTCCAGTAGTTTCTTTTGAAAAGAAAGGCGGATTCTCTTTTCTTTCAAGTAGGCCACTTTTTTCCCGATGTCAGTGTTCGATGCCGCTTTCAACCCATTTGGGGTAGTAAGAAATTGCCACAAAGATGTATTCGTGTCCATTTGATGCTTTGCTTTGGGTGTTACCTTTCTCTGAAAAAGAAGCTTATGTATGTTCCGATTCGAGGTAGTATAGGCACGCACCTTTTCTTTGAGAATAGCAATAGCCGATGGCAAGGCACTTTATGGTTTGAAGCAGGCACCCAGGGCATGGTACCACAAGCTCAAGACCTTTCGATAGTCTCTCGGCTTCTTTCTCCTCTAGCCGTTGAGAAGCAAGCCTTTGCAGTGCTTTTTCCAGGTAGGCAAGCAAGCCATT
>Ga0157358_1000300_pt1 | contig 19982 bp, 21 predicted proteins | sample AttcapACBM2_FD_111484 | JGI IMG/M metagenome (GOLD analysis project Ga0157358, IMG submission 111484) | Fungus gardens microbial communities from leaf cutter ant in Botucatu, State of São Paulo, Brazil - Atta capiguara ACBM2 | ecosystem: Host-associated > Fungi > Mycelium > Unclassified ... | reverse complement strand
ATCGAGCTTTTACGACGTTGGCTGGATCAGCAGAGCATCACCTGGTTTGAGTGCGATTCCTGTCAGGCGCTTCACCTGCCGCATATGCAGAATTTCGACGGGGTGTTTGATGCCAAGCTGGATCTGGTGGACAACGTTATTCTGTTTTCCGCGCTGGCGGAAGTCAAACCCACCGCACTGATCCCGCTGGTGGGCGATCTGTCACAGATCAACGCCAGTTCACTGACGGTGAAAGCTTTCGTTGATATTCAGGATGATAATCTGCCCAAGCTGATTGTCTGCCAGTCGCTTACCATCACGGCTGGCCTGACCTATGGGCAGTTCGTGCATTTTATGAAGCAGAGTGAAGAGCAGATCTCAATGGTAGTGATGGAAGCCTTTGCCAATCATCTGCTGATGATGAGCGAAGAGGAAGATCGCGGCGAAATCATCGCTTCACACTCTATGCTGCACTGATTTTCAGTCACTATTTCAGGGCCTGGCGGCCCTGACGGACGCATATCTCCCTGTTTAAGGCCGCATCCGGCCGTTTCCTTCATTTTTCCCCCGCGCTTTTCCCGCTTTTATGCTGGCTCAGGGCCGTTTTTCCCCTATTTTCTGCGCCGTTTTCCCGCTCCCGGCTCGCTTGCATAGAGTAAAACCAGGCGAATATCGATAAAAGGCGTTTTTTGCGCCCGGCTCTGGTCTGGCCTGCATTGTGGGACTATCCTTGCGAAACTGCATTTTGTGTGCAAGGTCGCAGCAGGTATAGGTTTTTTCTATTTAACAGCGCGGCGGCTAATCCTTACAGTAAGCGAAACGCCGTTGGCCCGCTTTTAGCCGTAATTATCTCTGTTCAGGAGGATGGAAAACATGTTCAACCAGCGTAAAAAATGGTTGTCAGGCTTGGTTGCTGGCATGGTGATGGCGGTTTCAGCTGGCGCCACGGCGGCGGATAAGACGCTGCACGTCTATAACTGGTCCGACTATATTGCGCCCAATACCGTGCCTGATTTTGAGAAGCAGAGCGGCATTAAAGTCGTCTACGACGTGTTCGACTCCAACGAGGTGCTGGAAGGCAAGCTGATGGCCGGCAGCACCGGCTACGATATCGTGGTGCCATCCTCCAGTTTTCTGGCGCGCCAGCTACAGTCCGGCGTCTTTCAGCCGCTGGATAAGAGCAAGCTGCCAAATTATAAAAACCTCGATCCTGATTTGCTGAAAAAGGTTGAGCAGCACGATCCGGGCAACAAATACGCCATTCCCTACCTTTGGGCCACCACCGGCATTGGTTATAACGTCGATAAGGTGAAAGCCGCACTGGGCAAAGATGCGCCGGTTAACAGCTGGGATCTGGTGCTGAAGCCGGAGAATCTGGAAAAACTCAAAAGCTGCGGCGTCTCTTTCCTGGACGCCCCGGAAGAGATTTTTGCTACCGTTCTGAACTACCTGGGCAAAGATCCTAACAGCAGTGATGCCAAAGATTATTCCGGCGCGGCGACCGATCTGCTGCTGAAGCTGCGTCCGAGCATCCGCTACTTCCACTCTTCGCAGTACATTAACGATCTGGCGAACGGCAATACCTGCGTGGCTATCGGCTGGGCGGGCGACGTGCTGCAGGCGAAGAATCGCGCTGCCGCCGCGAAAAACGGCGTGAACATCGCCTATAGCATTCCAAAAGAGGGCGCGCTGGCGTTCTTCGATATGCTGGCCATTCCTAAAGATGCGAAGAACATGGATGAGGCTTATCAGTTCCTGAACTATCTGATGGAGCCAGCCGTGATGGCGAATATCTCCAACAAGATTTTTTACGCCAGCGGCAATAAAGCGTCGGTGCCGTTAGTGGAGGCCAGCGTACGCGACAATCCGGGCATCTATCCCAACGCCGAGACGATGGCTAAATTGTTTGTGCTGAAAGTCCAGGATCCGAAACTCGATCGTGTGCGCACGCGGGCATGGACTAAAGTTAAAAGTGGCAAGTAGCTGAAGCCTCACTGAGTTATCACAGAGGCGACCCCGCCTCTGTTTTCTTTTTATACGGCATGACCGTTTAAAAGCGCCGGAGTGTAATGGAAGTGAACGACGCGATCCCTCGTCCGCAAAAAAAAGTCAGCAGGGCGGTTACGCCGCTGCTGGAAATTCGCAATCTGACCAAGTCCTTTGACGGACAGCACGCGGTTGACGACGTCAATCTGACAATTTACAAAGGTGAGATCTTCGCGCTGCTGGGCGCTTCCGGCTGCGGCAAATCCACGCTGCTGCGGATGCTGGCCGGGTTTGAAGCGCCTACCTCCGGGCAGATTATGCTGGATGGCCAGGATCTCTCCCACGTGCCGCCCTATCAACGCCCGGTCAATATGATGTTTCAGTCCTATGCGCTTTTTCCGCATATGACGGTGGAGCAAAATATCGCCTTCGGCCTGAAACAGGATCGGCTGCCCAAGGCTGAGATCGCCGAGCGCGTCAGTGAGATGCTGGCGCTGGTGCATATGCAGGAGTATGCAAAGCGCAAACCGCACCAGCTTTCCGGCGGACAACGGCAGCGCGTGGCGCTGGCCCGCAGCCTGGCTAAACGCCCTAAGCTGCTGCTGCTGGACGAGCCGATGGGCGCGCTGGATAAAAAACTCCGTGACCGGATGCAGCTGGAGGTGGTGGACATTCTGGAGCGCGTTGGCGCGACCTGCGTGATGGTTACTCACGATCAGGAAGAAGCGATGACGATGGCCGGACGTATCGCCATTATGAATCGCGGCAAGTTTGTGCAGATCGGCGAGCCGGAAGAGATCTACGAGCATCCCACGACGCGCTACAGCGCCGAGTTTATCGGTTCAGCAAATATTTTTCAGGGAATGCTGCGCGAGCGCCAGCCAGACGGCCTGATTATCGACAGTCCAGGCCTGATCCATCCGCTGAAGGTTGATTCCGACGCATCCATTGTGGACGGCGTGCCTGTACACGTGGCGCTGCGCCCGGAAAAAGTCATGCTGAGCGATGAAGTGCCCGCCGATGGCTGTAATTTTGCCGTGGGCGAAGTGGTGTATATTGCCTATCTGGGCGATCTCTCCATCTACCATGTGCGCCTGCACAGCGGCCAGATGATCAGCGCGCAGTTGCAGAATGGCTATCGCTTCCGTAAAGGGGCACCGACCTGGGGAGACGAAGTCCGCCTCTGCTGGGATACGGATAGCTGCGTCGTGCTGACGCAATAAGGGGAGGCGTTTATGACTCAAGTTACTGCGTCCAGACGTCCGGCATTGCTGAACAGGCTGCGCTCAAGCCGCAAGCTGGCGATCGCGCTGCCTTATCTCTGGCTGGTCCTGCTGTTTCTGCTGCCGTTTCTGATCGTGCTCAAGATAAGCTTCGCCGATATTGCGCGAGCTATCCCACCCTATACGGACCTGTTCAGCTGGGCGGATGGTCAGCTGACCGCGGTGATCAATTTTGGCAACTATCTGACGCTGACGGACGATCCGCTCTATATCGATGCCTACCTGCACTCGCTCCAGGTGGCGGCAATTTCTACCGTAGCCTGCCTGATTATCGGCTATCCGCTGGCGTGGGCCGTGGCGTACAGTTCGCCTTCTACCCGCAATATCCTACTGCTGCTGGTGATCCTGCCTTCCTGGACCTCCTTTTTGGTGCGCGTTTATGCCTGGATGGGCATTCTGAACGATAACGGCGTGCTGAACCGTTTTCTGATGTGGAGCGGCATTACCGATCATCCGGTGGCAATCCTTTATACCAATCTCGCGGTCTATATCGGCATTGTCTACTGTTATCTGCCTTTTATGGTGCTGCCTATTTACACCGCGCTTACCCGTATCGACTATTCGCTGGTGGAAGCCTCGCTGGATTTAGGTGCCCGTCCGCTGAAAACGTTCTTTAGCGTGATAGTGCCGCTGACCAAAGGCGGCATTATCGCCGGCTCCATGCTGGTGTTTATTCCGGCAGTCGGCGAATACGTTATCCCGGAACTGCTCGGCGGCCCGGACAGCATCATGATCGGCCGCGTGCTGTGGCAGGAGTTCTTTAACAACCGCGACTGGCCGGTCGCCTCGGCGCTGGCGGTAATTATCCTGCTGATCCTGATCCTGCCTATCATCTGGTTTCATAAGCATCAGAACAAAGAGCTGGGAGAAAAAGCATGAGTGCTTTGCCGACCGTGCGCTCCCCGTGGCGTATTGCAATCCTGATAGTCTGCTTTTTCTTCCTGTACGCGCCGATGGTGCTGCTGGTGGTCTATTCCTTTAACTCATCGCAGCTGGCCGCCTGGGAAAGCTTCTCGCTGCACTGGTACAACGTGCTGTTCCACGATGGCGCGATGATAAGCGCGGTCACGCTGAGTCTGACCATCGCCGCGCTGTCGGCAACGGCCGCGGTGATTTTGGGCACGATGGCGGCGGTAGCGATCGTCCGCTTCGGCCGCTTTAAGGGATCAACCGGCTTCGCCTTTATGCTTACCGCACCGCTGGTGATGCCGGACGTGATCACCGGGCTGTCGCTGCTGCTGCTGTTTGTGGCAATGGGCAATACCTTTGGCTGGCCTGGCGATCGCGGCATGCTCACTATCTGGCTGGCGCACGTTACTTTCTGTACGGCCTATGTAGCGGTAGTGATCAACGCCCGTCTGCGCGAGCTGGACCGCTCTATTGAGGAAGCGGCAATGGATTTAGGTGCCACGCCGCTGAAGGTCTTCTTCGTGATCACCGTACCGATGATCGCGCCCGCGATCGTCACCGGCTGGCTGCTGGCCTTTACGCTGTCGCTGGACGATCTGGTGATTGCCAGCTTCGTTACCGGGCCGGGCGCGACCACGCTGCCAATGCAGATTTTCGCCACCGTGCGGCGCGGCGTTAATCCGGAGATTAACGCGCTGGCGTCGCTGATCCTGTTTGTGGTGGGTATTGTTGGCTTTATTGCCTGGCGGTTTATGGCGCACGAAGAGAAACAGCGCATTCGGGATGCGCAGCGCGCGCAAAAAGGTCACTAACGGCAGGCCGATCAGGGACGATCGGCCTGGCGGCGCCGCCAGCCTGAATGGCGGCGCGACTAGCCTAAAATCTTTATCACGCAGGCCTTAAAGATTTTCACCCCGACCGGCAGCGCATTAAGGTCAAAATGCATATCCGGATGGTGCAAACCTGGCGTCAGGCCGGTGCCCAGCCCCCAAAACCCCGCTTTGATTGCCGGACGCTGCACGGGATAGTGGAAGAAATCTTCACTGCCCGGCGTTGAGCGTACCGGCATCAGCGCCGCTTCACCCAATACCTCTTTGATCGCTTCCGCCACCAGCGCCGTCATCTCCGCATCGATCTCAGCGGCGGGCATCGCTTTCAGCACTGCAATTTTAGCGGTAGCGCCGTAGGCCGCCGCGCTTTGCGTTATCGCTCGCTCCACCCGACTTTGCAGCTGCGTCATATCCTCGTTTTCCGCCGCGCGCAGGTCAAACACTACGCGGGCCGTGTCGGGAACGGAGTTAGTGACGCCCGCATCGCATAAAAACCGGGTGGCCTTGGCGCTCCAGCTTTTACCCGGCGCCATATGCACGGCGTTAACAGCCTGTACGGCGCTGACAGCGGCATCCAGCGCGTTGATGCCCAAATGCGGCCGCGCGGCGTGAGCGGTTTGCCCACCTATGGTGGCTTCAAGAGTGACGCAGGCGGAATAGTACATGGCGGGGATCGCGGTGCCGACGGCGCACTCCTCCGCCGGACGAAGATGAAAGCCCAGCAGCATATCCACATCCTCGACCGCGCCGCCAGCTACCATTGCCAGCGCGCCGGTGCCCAACTCTTCCGCTGGCTGGAAAATGAGCTTCAGGCGGCCTCGTTTAACTGCGTTCTCTGCTTTTAGCTCCTGCGCGGCGGTCAGCACCACGGAAGAGTGCGCGTCGTGCCCGCAGGTATGGCGCGCGCAGGCCTCGCCGTCGATGATATGCCCCAGCGCGTCCATATCGGCGCGCAGCGCCAGCGTTGGGCCGGGTACGCCGCTGTCGAGCAGGGCGACGATACCGGTTGTGCCGTTGACGTTTTCCGTCACCTGAAACCCGGCGGCTTTCAGCTGCTGACCCAGGTAAGCGGAAGTCTTAAACTCCTCAAATCCCAGCTCCGGGATTTCATGCAGAAAGGCGTAATGTTCCAAAACTTTTAACACGATAAAGCCTCCATTAAGCGATAAAACGCATCACCAGCATGGCGATAACGGCATTCAGAACGCTGGTCAGCATCAGTAGCGGCCAGTGCTTTTTCGGCACGTCGGCCACGCCCAGCAGGCGACCCATATATTGCAGCTGCGATCCCATCAGAAAGATGGCCGGCGCCAGGATGGTAATATCGGCGCCGGTCAGCACGCCTTTCGCCAGCAGGCTTACCGCCACGCCGGTTCCGGCCGACGACGAAAGCCAGGCGGTAAGCAGCACCGTCACGGCTTCGCCCGGTAGCCCAAACAGGCCCATTACGGGCGCAAAGACCTTGCCGATAAAGGCCATCACGCCCAGCAGGTTAAGCATCTCGGCAATCACGTACGCCATAATGACGTTAGGCATTAAATTATGAATAGCGATATGAAACCCTTTGCGCGCGCCAACCACGAACACATCAAAAGGATTATGGGAAACGGCAACGGGCGGATTATTTTTCATGCTGGAAATCCTGCTTATAAACAGTAGCTAACACCAGGCGCACCACGGCAGCGCCAACAAACTTTAATACAAACATCAGCACCAGCGGCACCAGCACCGGGACGGAAAGCGAGACGAACAGCGCCGAGCCAATGGCAAAATAGTTGTTAATCAGCCCCGCGCCGGAGTATTGCCAGGCGGCCATAATCACCACGTCCTTTTTACCTATCTGTTTCTCATCGTGCAGCTCTTTGGTCAGCGCCGCGCCCGCGTCGGTGCTTTGCAAATCGGTGATCAGCGCCAGCCCGCAGCGGCCCGGAATGCCGAGCAGGGGTTTTAACAGCGGCGTCAGCAGCTTATGAGCGGCGCGGATGGCGCCATAGTGGGTGAAGATTTCCAGCAGGCCCAGCGCCAGCATCACCGTCGGCACCAGCGAAAGCGCAAACAGAAAACCGGCTTTAGCGCCCGTGCCGCCCTCACCGAGAAAGGTGGCGCGCGCGGCATCCTTAATGGTGCCGAACTTGCCGCCGAGGGTGGTGAAGTCAAACGCGCCCAGCCATTTTGCCCCTTCCACGTTTAAAAACAGGCCGGAAAAAAAGAGAATAGCCACGATCAGGGCCAGATAAGCGCCAATGCCTGGCGTCCAGTTTTCACGAGCTTTTGCCGATCCAGTCTCCATTTCTGTCTCCCGAGTAGCGATCCGAAAAATCTTATCCAGTGGCAATTGTGCGTAAACTGGACTAAACATAAATTGCTGCCAATTCAACAGGTGAGAAGCAGTTATCGTGCCAGGAAAGAGGATCGAGCAAAGAAAGCCTCGCGCTTTCTTTTTCTCTGGCGCTAACGAAGCGACAGCCGTGGCCGAAAGCACGGCAAACGAGGGCAGGGGAACGCTGCACGGGCATACCTGCACTAAAACGGAGCATGGACGGGAGAAAATGATGTCAGAGGTGCTGAAACAGGAGCCAGCCTGCGAGATCCCCGTCCCGGTGGTGGTGGCGGCAATCGCTATCATTATGACACGCTGCCTGAGCGTCGCGCTGGAAGTGCATGAAATGGGGCTGAATACGCTGCTGAATGTTATCCATCTTGCCGCGCAAAGCTGGAGCGCCACCCTGATATTTATCGCCAGCCAGCTGCTCTTTTTTATTGAGCTACGCTGTGCGCTTGCGCTATTGCATGGCCGCCGCTGGGGACGTCTGGGCTACGGCTGTTCGCAGCTAATCGTGATCGGTTATATGCTGATGGCGTCGGCGGGCTGGATCGGCCCGGAAATATTTTCTTTACACGGCGAGCAGGGGCATCTGCTGCTCTCGCAAAAGCTGCCTGACCTGCTGGTGCTGGGGCTGCTCTTTTTCCCTGCCAGCAGCCGGGAATTTTTTCAGCAGCGCTGATCCCACAGTGGTACAATCCCCGCCCGCTTTTGTTTGACGAGATTTGACATGCACTGCGCCCTTTATGATGCCGATCGCTGCCGCTCCTGCCAGTGGCTGGATCGCCCCTATTCGCAACAGCTGAACCAGAAGCAGTCTGAGCTGCAACAGCTTCTGTCCGCGCAGGCGGTCAGCGAATGGCTGCCGCCGGTCACTTCGGCGCAGCAGGGTTTTCGCAACAAGGCGAAAATGGTGGTCAGCGGCAGCGTGGAGCGCCCGCTGCTCGGCATTGTGCATCGCGACGGGACGCCAGTCGATCTTTGTGGCTGTCCGCTTTATCCCGACAGCTTCGCCGCGGTATTTGCGCAGCTGAAACCCTTTATCGCCCGCGCGGGTCTGACGCCGTATAACGTGGCGCGCAGGCGCGGCGAGCTGAAGTTTATCCTGCTGACGGAAAGCAGCCGCAGCGGCGAGCTGATGCTGCGCTTTGTGCTGCGATCCAAAGAGAAGCTGGCCCAGCTCACTAACGCGCTGCCCGCCCTGCAGGCGCAGCTGCCGCAGCTGAGCGTGATTTCAGCCAATATTCAGCCGGTGCATATGGCGATTCTGGAAGGCGAAGAAGAGATCCCGCTAACGGAAAATCAGGCGCTGGCCGACCAGCTGAACGACGTGCCGCTGTGGATCCGGCCGCAGAGTTTTTTTCAGACCAACCCGGCGGTAGCCGCCTCGCTGTACGCTACGGCAAGAGCATGGGTAAGCGAGCTGGGCGTCAAAAGCATGTGGGATCTGTTCTGCGGCGTAGGCGGCTTCGGCCTGCATTGCGCCACGCCAGAGATGTCGCTGACCGGTATTGAAATCAGCGCGGAGGCCATCGCCTGCGCAAAACGGTCAGCGGAAAAGATGGGGCTGGAGAAAGTCAGCTTCGCCGCGCTGGACTCTACGGCGTTTGCTACCGGCGAAGGCAGCACGCCCGATCTGGTGCTGGTCAATCCGCCGCGTCGCGGTATTGGCGCCGCGCTCTGCGAGTATCTGAGCCGCATGGCGCCGTCGTTCATTCTTTATTCCAGCTGCAACGCGCAGACCATGGCTACCGATATCGCCCGCCTGAGCGAATACACCCTTGTTAAAGTCCAGCTGTTCGATATGTTCCCGCATACCGCGCACGGCGAAGTGCTGACGCTGCTACGGCATCTCTGACTCGGCGGGCAGATCGGCTGTCGGGCCAAGCCAGCGCTGCTTCAGCATGTGCAGCGTACCGTCATCGCTCAGGCTTTGTAGCGCGCCATTCAGCTGCTCCAGCAGCGCCTTATCGCCTTTACGTACTGCGATACCCAAGCCTGCGCTAAAATAGCGATTATCCGTAATCGGCTTGCCTACGGCGTCCAGGCCGGGATTGCTTCTCAGGATGGTCTGCATGGAAGGCGTCTCGCCAAAAATGGCGTCGAGCCTGGCGCTGCGGATATCCAGAAGCGCATTCTGATAGTTGTCGTACGCGACAGGAATGATATCCGGCCACGAACTTTGCAGCCAGGCCTGTAAGGTTGTGGCATCGGCGACGCCAACGCGCTTGCCGCGTAGCTCCGCTAAAGAGGCGTAGCGGCCTTTAACCGCAATCACCATGCCGGAACTTTCCAGATAAGGCTGGGTGAAATCCGCCTCTTCCCGGCGCTCTTCGGTAATATCCAGGCCGGAAATCACCGCGTCATAGCGGTTGAATTTTAGCGAAGGCAGCAGGCGGTCAAAATCATTATTGGTAAAGAGGCACTGCCGCGCTATTTTTTCGCACAGGGCTTTTGCCAGCTCGATATCAAACCCCACCAGCTGATGCCCGGCATTCAGGTAGACAAAAGGCGGATAGGTCGCCGAAGTGGCAAAGCGAAGCGGGCCGCTGGCCAGCGCGTTGGCAGCAAATCCGACAAGTAGAAAAACGCAAACCTTAAGCATGTCTCCGGCCCTTGCGTGAATATTATCGGGATAGTATGACGGCTGCCGCCGCGGCGTTATGCGCGGATTAACTGACGGTTAAGCGCTGTTATTTGACGAATGCCGACGACCGATGCCGCCGGCATGGTGGCTCAGCTACGGCGCTCGAAAGCCAGCGCTCGTCGTTCTATCAGGCGCATCATCAGCGTCAGCAGGCCGTTAACGCACAGGTAAATGACGCCTGCTGCGGCAAAAACCGTCACGTCGTAGGTTCGCCCGTAAAGCTGCTGTCCCTGGCCCATCACTTCCATTAGCGTAATGGTATAAGCCAGCGAGGTGCTCTTAAATACCAGCACCACCTCGTTGGAATAAGAGGAAAGCGCGCGTTTAAACGCGTAGGGCAGCAGAATGCGCAGCGTATCTTTACGGTTCATCCCCAGCGCGGCACAGGATTGCCACTGACCGGCAGGAATAGCTCTGACCGCGCCGTAAAACAGCTGGGTGGTATAGGCCGCGCTGTTAAGCGAAAGCGCGAGCAGGGCGCAAAGCCAGGGCTGCGACAGCCCGTTCCATAGCCACGGGATCGCCTGAATGGAAGGAAACTGTCCCGGCCCATAGTAAATCAAAAAGATTTGCACCAGCAGCGGTGTGCCGGTGAACAGCGTAATATAGCCGCGCACGACCTGGCTCAGTACCGGGATCTTCAGCGACAGGATCACCGTGAACAGCAACGCCAGCAGCAGCGCCAGCAGCAGTGAGGCCACCGTCAGCGTCAGGCTGGTATGCAGCCCTTTCAGCAGCTCGGGTAAATAGCTCAGCATCCGTTATTCCCCTGCTCAAAACGGGTGGTACGCGCTTCGATACGCTTTAAAACCTGCTGGCTGAGCAGCGTGATAATTAAATAAATCGCCGCCGCCACCATGTACCAGGTAAAAGGCTCCTGCGTGCGTGAGGCGATGCTTTTGGTTTGCAGCATAATATCGTTGACGCTGATCAGCGATACCAGCGCCGTATCCTTCAGCAGCACCAGCCACTGGTTGCCCAGGCCCGGCAGCGCGTGACGCCACATCTGCGGCAGGATCAGACGGAAGAATATCGCCGGCGTTTTCATGCCCAGCGCCTGGCCCGACTCCCACTGTCCCTGAGGCACCGCCTTCAGCGCGCCGCGCAGCGTCTGCGAAGCGTAAGAGGAATAAAGGATCGACAGCGCGATAACGCCGCAGAGAAACGGGCTGACGTCGAAATTCTCAATCGTCATCTGCACCGGCAATGAAGCGAAGCCCAGATGCAGCGTAAAGCCGTCGGAAAGCGTCAGTAACAGCTGCGAGGCGCCAAAATAGACGAACAGCACCACCAGAATTTCCGGCAGCCCGCGAAACAGCGTCACCAGCGCGGTGCCGATCCAGGCGACCGGCCGCCAGCGGGCGGACTCCCAGACGGCGAAAATCATCGCCAGAATCAGGCCTGCGGCCAGCGCAGAAACGGCAAGGCCGACGGTCATCCCGGCGGCGCTTGCAAGAGGATAAAATTCGTTCATTCCGTTATTGCTGGAACCATTTGCTGTAGATGGTTTTATAGGTGCCGTCGGCTTTCACTTTATCCAGCGCGGCGTTGAATTTGCCCTGAAGCTGGGTGTTGCCCTGGCGCAGGGCGATACCCAGTCCGGTGCCGAAGTAGTCTTTATCGGTGACCTTCTCACCAACCGCGGCCAGCGAGGCGTTCTGCTTCAGCCACTCGTTAACCACCGCCGTGTCGCCGAATACGGCATCAATACGGCCGTTTTTCAGATCCAGAATGGCGTTCTGATAGCTGTCGTAAGGTACGGTTTTCACCTCCGTCAGTTTCTCGGTCAGGTATTTCTGGTGCGTGGTGCCGTTCTGCACGCCGACGCGTTTGCCTTTCAGCGCGGCTACGTCAGCAACTTTGCCTTTCTGCGCGATAAATAAAGCGGAATTATCGTAATAGGCTTTGGTAAACAGCACCTGTTTTTCACGCTCGGGCGTAATATCCATTCCGGCCATCACGGCGTCGAAGCGACGGAACTTCAGGCTTGGGATCAGGCTGTCGAAAGCCTGATTGGTAAAGGTGCAGGTCGCGTCCATCTCTTTACACAGCGCGTTCGCTAAATCGACATCAAAACCCTGAATTTTGTTGTCGGAATCGACAAATTCAAAAGGAGGATAAGAGGCTTCAGTAGCAAAACGGATGGTCTGCGCGGCGCTGGCGCTCAGGCTTACACCGGCTAACAGCGCGGCAAGTACGATTTTTTTCATCATTATGTCCTGCATCAGTGCGAAAGATAATTGGCAAACGCTTCGGTTTGCGGCTGTGTAAAGCGGCTGGCGTCACCCTGTTCCACGATATAACCATTCTCCATATAGACGACGCGGCTGGCCGTTTTGCGCGCCACTTCGACCTCATGGGTAACGATCACCTGGGTGATATTGGTTTCAGAGAGTTCCTGAATAATCGCCACGATCTGCGCCGTGATTTCCGGATCCAGCGCCGCCGTTGGTTCATCAAACAGCAGCACGGCCGGTTCCATCATTAATGCGCGAGCGATAGCAACACGCTGCTGCTGTCCGCCGGACAGGTGCAGAGGAAAACGGTCGGCGAATTTGGTCAGGCGCAGGCGTTCCAGCAGTTTTTCGGCGCGAGCCAGCGCCCGATCCTTGCTTAATCCCAGCACGCGGCAGGGCGCTTCGATTAGGTTCTGCATCACCGTCAGGTGCGGCCAGAGATTGTACTGCTGAAACACCATGCCAACGTTTTGACGCAGCTCGCGGATAGCCGCGTCGCCCGGCGCTTTGCTGAAGTCGAAATGGTGACCGGCGATCCCCAGCGTGCCGGAGCGCGGCATTTCCAGCAGGTTCAGCACGCGCAGCAGCGAGCTCTTGCCGGCGCCGCTTGGGCCGAGCAGCACCAGCGTTTCGCCTTCCGGGCAGGTCAGCTGAATATCAAAAAGCGCCTGATGGGCGCCATAAAAGCAGTTTACAGCGTTTAGTTGAATACTCATGCGCAAAAAGTGAATAGCGATTAGTTCTGCGAATCTTAACGTTGACGGCATAGTTATGCAATCAGCGCGGCGAAAAATTCGCTTATGCAGGCAAGTTAACTACAAGGCTAGCACAAAATGAGGGAGGCTGGATGAAAATGCAGCAGGGGAAAGAGGCGCACCGCTCGTCGGCGGTGCGCGGAAAACACTATCGCAGCAGGCGCTGGCTGAGGGAGCCGCCTTCAATATGCGGCGCGGGGCCAAGATAGCGCACGTCGTCCACCGCCCAGCAGGTGCCCTCATGGATCATCAGCACTTCATCCTGCCAGCTTTGCGGCTTGTCACCGTCGCGGCTGAGCTTAACCCGCAGCGGAATATTGCGCGCGTCGTGGTTAGGGATTGACGATGAATCCGCTACGCTCGCCGAGGTGGCGCCCGCCGCCTGGCTTGAGAAGATATCCCCGCGCAGGGTCGCTTCTTTTTGCGGATCGCTATCGGCCTTCAGCAGCGTCTGATAGAGTCTGTCGCTGAGGTAAGGACGATATTTAGCCAGCTGGGTGGCGTTCGGCAGGCCCTGAGCAGGCTGCTCAAGGCGCAGATCGTAAAACGCCTGGGCAACAGAATCCGGGCCGCCTTCGACGCAGGGAGAGGTGCGGCTGCCATTATCCTTAAAGACGGGTTGTACCGTGGTACAGGCGCTGAGCAGCAGCGCCAGCGGAGCCAGAGCGGCAAGCTGTAACTTCATCTTGATTTCCTTATGGTTTCTGGATGGCGTTTTTTAGCATAAAGTATAGCTGGTCTGCCTGGCCATAAGAGCTAAAACCCTGGATTGAAGTTAAGGAGAAAATCATGCAATTTTCCACTACCCCAACGCTGGAAGGCCAGCCCATAACGGAATACTGCGGCGTCGTGACCGGCGAAGCGATACTGGGCGCCAATATCTTCCGCGATTTCTTTGCCGGCATTCGCGATATCGTCGGCGGCCGTTCCGGCGCATATGAGAAAGAGTTACGCAAAGCGCGCCAGATAGCCTTTGCCGAACTGGAAGAGCAGGCGAAGGCCATGGGCGCGGACGCCGTGGTCGGGATTGATATCGATTACGAAACCGTTGGCAAAGACAGCAGTATGCTGATGGTCAGCGTCAGCGGCACCGCGGTTAAAACACGCCGTTGATGCGCCTGCTGACGGCGCTGGCGGCGGCCATCGTACTGAGCGCCTGTACATCCGGTCTGGAAAAACAGAATGGCTACGTAGTGGATACGCGCCACGCCGCTTACGGGGCTCGTCCGCGTATTAAGGTGCTGGTTATTCACTATACCGCTGAGGATTTTCCCCGCTCGCTGGCTACGCTGACCGACCGGGAAGTCAGCGTGCACTATCTTATTCCGGCCAAACCCTTCCAGCATGGAAAGCAACCGGTGGTGCTGCGGCTTGTGCCGGAATCCGAGCTGGCGTGGCACGCGGGCATCAGTTTCTGGCGCGGCGCGACGCGGCTCAATGATACCTCGCTCGGTATCGAACTGGAAAATCCGGGCTATCGCCGCACGCCGCAAGGGCGAGCCTGGTATCCTTTTTCCCGCGAGCAGATGGCCGCGCTGATGCCGCTGGCGCGGGATATCACCCGGCGCTACGGTATTCGCCCGCAGGATGTCGTCGGACACAGCGATATCGCGCCGCAGCGCAAGCAAGATCCCGGCCCGCTGTTCCCATGGCGCTGGCTTTATCAACAGGGCATTGGCGCGTGGCCGGACGAGGCTCGCGTAAGCTATTACCTGGCGGGAAGAGCGCCTGGCCAGCTGACGGACAGCGGGCATCTGCTGTCGCTGCTGGCGCGCTACGGCTATGAATCGACGCCTGATATGTCGGCCACGCAGCAACAGCGGGTGATTGCCGCTTTTCAGATGCATTTCCGACCCGCTGACTATTCAGGCGTGGCGGACGCGGAAAGCGAGGCTATCGCCGAGGCGCTGTTAGAAAAGTATGGCGGTTAGTCCGGCTGGCTGGCCAGAAACGCTTTCCATTCCGCGACCACTTTTTCCAGCGCCGGACGATCGACATCCAGATGCGTGACCAAACGCGTCACCGCGCCGGTATGCAGAACGATGCCTTTGCCACGCATCCAGGCTTTAAGCGGCTCAGCCTGATGTGCCGGCAGACGCACAAACACCATATTGGTGTTCTGACTGGAAACCTGCACGCCAGCGGCCTTTAGCTGCGCAGCCAGCCAGGCGGCGTTATCGTGATCGTCCTGGAGCCGCGTGACGTTGTGCTCCAGCGCGTAAAGCCCGGCCGCCGCCAGAATGCCCGACTGCCGCATGGCGCCGCCGGTCATTTTGCGCCAGCGCTTCGCGCGCTCGATATAGTCTTTGCTGCCGCACAGCAGCGAGCCGACCGGCGTACCCAGACCTTTCGACAAACAGATTGTCAGCGTATCGCAATACTGCGTAAGATCGCGCAGCGTGACGCCCAGCGCCACGGCCGCATTGAAAATGCGCGCGCCGTCCACATGCAGCGCCAGCTTATGGCTGCGCGTGAATGCCCAGGCTTCCTGCAAATAGGCCAGCGGCAGCACTTTACCGTTATGGGTGTTTTCCAGGCTCAGCAGCCGGGTCATTGCAAAATGAAAATCATCCGGCTTGATAAACTGTTCGACCACGTCCAGCGGCAGCGTACCGTCTTTTGCTGCAAGGATCGGCTGCGGCTGAATACTGCCCAGCACCGCCGCGCCGCCAGCTTCATATTTGTAGTTATGCGCCAGCTGGCCGACGATATATTCTTCGCCGCGCTGGCAGTGGCAGAGCAGCGCCACCAGGTTGGCCTGGGTGCCGGTCGGCAGAAAAAGCGCGGCCTCTTTCCCGCTGAGTGCGGCCGCTTTGGCCTCCAGCGCGTTAACCGTAGGGTCGTCGCCATAAACATCGTCGCCGGTTTCCGCCGCCATCATTGCGGACAACATCGCGGCGGAAGGGCGGGTTACCGTATCACTGCGTAAGTCGATCACCGTTGCGCTCCTTAAAGGGCAAAACGGACGCCGCAGCGTCCGTGAGACAGACCAATGTTTTACCGCAGCCAGTTGGTTTTAGCCAGCTCGACCACTTCGTCGCCGCGACCATTGATCAGCGCGCGCAGCATATAGAGGCTAAAGCCTTTCGCCTGCTCCATCTTGATCTGCGGCGGCATCACCAGCTCTTCGCTGGCTGTGACCACATCCAGCAGCACCGGGCCGTCGTGCGCCAGCATCTCTTCGATAGCGCGAGGCAGCTCGGAAGCGCGCTCCACGCGAATGCCCTTCACGCCGCAGGCGTTGGCGATATCGGCAAATGCCGGGTTTTGCAGTTCGGTGCCGTCGGTCAGATAGCCGCCGGACTGCATTTCCATCGCCACAAAGCCCAGCACGCTGTTATTAAACACCACCAGCTTCACCGGCAGCTTAAGCTGTGCTACCGACAGGAAATCGCCCATCAGCATAGAGAAGCCGCCGTCGCCGCACATCGCTATCACCTGGCGCTGCCTGTCAATAGCCTGCGCGCCCAGCGCCTGCGGCATGGCGTTGGCCATGGAACCGTGGTTGAACGATCCCAGCAGACGACGTTTGCCGTTCATTTTCAGATAGCGTGCGGCCCAGACGGTAGGCGTGCCGACGTCACAGGTAAAAATCGCGTCTTCGCTGGCCAGCTCGCTAAGCTGCTGCGCCAGGTACTGCGGGTGGATCGCCTGTTTGTCGTTGGCGGTCGCCAGCTCGTCCAGACTCTTTCTGGCTTCCTGGTAATGCTTCAGCGCCTTATCCAGAAACGCGCGATCCTCTTTTACTTCGAGGCGCGGCAGCAGCGCGCAAAGGGCGGCCCGAACGTCGCCGACCAGCGCCATATCCACATGGCAATGCGACCCGATACTGCCCGGATCGATATCAATCTGGATAATTTTCGCTTTTTCAGGATAAAAAGCGCGGTAAGGGAAACGCGTTCCCAGCAGGATCACCGTATCGGCATTCATCATGGCGTGATAGCCGGATGAAAAGCCAATCAGGCCGGTCATACCGACATCGTAAGGGTTGTCGTACTCAATATATTCTTTGCCGCGCAGCGCGTGAACGATGGGCGCTTTCAGCGTTTCCGCCAGCTGCACCACTTCCGTATGCGCGCCCGCACAGCCGTAGCCGCACATCAGCGTGATATTTTTTGCTTCATTAAGCAGCTGCGCCAGCTTGTCCAGTTCGCTGGCGGGCGGCTGCACGATAGGGAACTGCGGCGGATACCATTCGGCGCGAGCGTTTTCCGGCGCGGGCTGTAGCGCCACGTCGCCAGGAATAACCACGACCGACACGCCCCGATTGATAATAGCTTTACGCATCGCGATGCCCAGCACCTGTTGCTGCTGCTCGGGATTGGAAACCAGCTCGCAGTAGTGGCTGCACTCTTTAAACAGCTCCTGCGGATGCGTTTCCTGAAAATAGCCGCTGCCGATCTCGCTGGAGGGAATATGCGCGGCAATCGCCAGCACCGGCACGTTGTTGCGGTGGCAGTCGTACAGGCCGTTGATCAGATGCAGGTTGCCCGGCCCGCACGAACCGGCGCAGACGGCAAGCTGGCCGCTGATTTGCGCTTCGGCCCCGGCAGCGAAAGCGGCGACTTCCTCATGACGAGTCGGCATCCATTCGATGGTGCCCATGCGGTTCAGGCTGTCGCTCAGCCCGTTAAGCGAGTCCCCGGTTACGCCCCAAATGCGTTTTACGCCGGCGTTTTCAAGTGTTTTCGCCACCAGTGCGGCTAGCGTTTGCTTCATTTCTGCTCCTTTAAAGCTTTAATCAGTGTCCCGAAGGGAGGGATCTTCAGCAAAAAGCATAGTCGAGGCTGAGCAAAGGGTAGGGCATTATACGGTGCGCGCCAGAGGCGAAAATAATGCGGCAAGGCATTAATGCAGCGCCGTTGCCAGATCTGCGGGTACGGAAGATGTCGGCCGCAGGCCAAACTCTTTTTTCAGCAGCGCCTGAAGATTATCCGTGAGAAAACCCGGCGCCGTCGGGCCGGTGTAAATGTTTTTTACCCCGAGGGACAAGAGCGTCAGCAGCACGACAATCGCTTTCTGCTCAAACCAGGAGAGCACCAGCGATAAAGGCAGATCGTTAATGTCGCAGTTTAATTTTTCCGCCAGCCTGACCGCCAGCACGATAGCCGCATAGCTGTCGTTGCACTGGCCCACATCCAGCAGACGAGGCAGGCCGCCCAGCGTGCCGAAAGCCAGTTTGTTAAAGCGATATTTACCGCAGCCCAGCGTCAGGATCAGACAGTCATCGGGAATGGCGGTGGCCAAATCGGTAAAGTAGCTGCGCTGCACGCGATTGCCGTCGCAGCCGCCTACCAGAAAGATATGCCTCAGCTGATGCTGTTTCACCAGCTTAATCACGCTGTCGGCGGCGTCAAGCAGCGTCTGGCGGCCAAAGCCCGTAGTAATGGTGCGGGGGATCTCGCTGGTGGAGAAGCCCGGCATCTGCTGCGCCTGCGCGATAACGGCAGAAAAGTCGTCGTCGTGCAGGTGATTCACGCCGGGCCAGCCGACAATGCTGCGGGTCCAGATACGCTGCTGATAATCGCCTCTGAAAGGATCGATAATGCAGTTGGAGGTCATAACGATCGGGCCGGGAAAGGCGGCGAACTCTTTTTGCTGGTTCTGCCAGCCGCTGCCATAGTTGCCGACCAGATGCGCATAGCGCTTCAGTTGCGGATAGCCATGTGCCGGCAGCATTTCGCCATGCGTGTAAATGTTGATACCGCTGCCTGCGGTTTGTTCCAGCAACAGTTGCAGATCCCGCAGATCGTGCCCGGAAATCAGGATCGCTTTTCCCGCCACCGGCCGGGTATTAACCGCCACGGGCTGCGGCGAACCGTAAGTGGTGGTCTGCGCCTTATCCAGCATCGCCATGATGGCGAAATTCATTTTGCCGATATCCATCGCCGCCGCCAGCAGATCGCTGGCGCTGTCCGGCTGCGCACCCAGCCAGACCATGATCTGATGAAACTGTTGGTAAATGGTGTTATCGAAGTAGCCGTGAACATGGGCATGTTCCATATAGGCCGCCGCGCCTTTCAGGCCATACAGGCACAGCAGGCGCAGACCGATAATATCCTCATGCGCATGGCCGCGATTGGGGCGCCACGCCAGCGCCTGTTGCTGTAGCTGCCCAGGGTCATCGCTTTCCAGGACTATTGCCGCCGCAGGATAATTTTCTGCGCTGCAAGGAAGCTTGCAGCACGCTTTTAGCTGTTCCCGGTAGCTGGTGGCCTGACGGGCAAGCGCTACGATGCGTGAGGAATCAAAATTGACGTTAGTTAGCGTGGCAAACAGCGCCTTTGGTATGAAACTGTCGATATCATGCAGAATAATACCCTGCTGTCGCGCCACCAGCGCCCAGGCGGAAAGCCCCTGAAGCGTGGCAATCAGCAGATCCTGCAAATCTGACGTTTGTGCCAGTTTCCCACAGGCGCCGCGCACGCCGGTACAGCCGTTACCCGTAAGACGGCGTTGAGTTTGTTCACATTGCACGCAAAACATAGCCTTATCCTTTAAAGTTGCATTTAAAATGCAACATTAATCCTTCAGGACATAATCTGTCCTGAAAAAACGCAGCCAGGTTGATTTAACGCAAATTTACTGCGCTGAAACGCGGCGGAGGGCAAGAAGCGAGGATGAAAATTAATTTCGTGCAAAAAGGGGGCTTGAAAAATGACAGGACGGCGCCACTTTACTAAGGTTGGTAAAAGTTGCCCATAAAAATGCCAGCGACGCTGGCTGGCATTTTATTGCAAGGTTGGTCAGAATATCACTAAGCGGTCAGGCGCTGACAGCAACTGCCGCTTCGGCATTAACGGGGACAATCAGGCTGGCGTGATTGCCTTTTGGCCCCTGGTGCACATCAAACTGAACCTGCTGCCCGGCTTTCAGCGTTCGGTAGCCATCCATCTGGATAGTGGAATAATGAGCAAAGATATCTTCGCCGCCACCGACCGGACAGATAAAGCCGAAGCCTTTGGCATTGTTGAACCATTTAACAGTACCCGTCTCCATGCTTTTGGATCCCTCGCAAGACATTCAAATGGGT
>Ga0157358_1000299_pt1 | contig 19993 bp, 13 predicted proteins | sample AttcapACBM2_FD_111484 | JGI IMG/M metagenome (GOLD analysis project Ga0157358, IMG submission 111484) | Fungus gardens microbial communities from leaf cutter ant in Botucatu, State of São Paulo, Brazil - Atta capiguara ACBM2 | ecosystem: Host-associated > Fungi > Mycelium > Unclassified ... | reverse complement strand
CTAACATGCCATCACTACAGCATACTTCTAGACCCTCATAGTCATACACAACTGTCCTATTAACTACTACTACAGTTAAAACAACAACTAAAATAGTCAGTATCCACTACGAAATTGCTGCCATCATACAAACTATCCTGTTCTAAATTTCTATTTTAGAAACTGGAGACCTTATCATTAAGATGATTGCTCAGTAGGTTCAAGCATGTGAATTATTTTTATTTACAGAGATATGCCTACATCTAAATAAGTCAAGCTGGCTGCTATTATTTTTGTAGACTTAAAGATCCAACAGTAGTATCAAGAGAACTATAACAGTCTCTCCTTTGAAGAATTCATCTATGAACTTCATGCAGTCTTTCTTTCAACTGAATAAGAGTCCAAGCAGCACTACTATCTTCTTACCTTTGCCAAAACCATCTCCCTTTTTAGGAGTAGTAAAATCAGATCCGTGATATCAATATATCCCTCCACAAGATGAAACACTTTCTTACTATGCCTACTATATATATTTAACTAGAAGCTCTTATGAATAATAAATTCTAGCTAAGCCTGGAAAATGAACTAGTTTCTAAAGTGGCCATATCTACTAATGTAACAGCTACTTTCCAGATCTAGATGTTTGTAGAGAATAAAAGTCTACACTACTGGCTACAGCAAGTTAATACTTGCAATAAGCATCTAACAGTATCAAGAGAAGCCACCAGAAAAATTATAGTAGCTATAGTAACCACCAACTATTTCAAGTGTTGAACTAAACACACCACTAATATCTTGTATCTTAGTTGTATAGTCCCAACAACTAATCCAGCTATATAGTAGGACCTTTTCAAGCTTACAGAAAGCAAGTATGCCCTCAGACAGTACCAGAGCTGTTTTAAATGTCACTGCTTCTATACTGGATATACAAATTGTCAGAACTGAAGACAGTGGACTTTATTTTCTGTTTTCTATTTTATTTTTCTTTCTTTTATACTTTTACTTTTCTTTTACTGTCTTTTATTTTGGAGTTATGGGTTATCATGACATCACATGTTACTGTCACATCACATGACACATAGAACATTGTAGAAGTATTTAGAAAGAATAATATTATACAGTATGTACAATATATACTAGCTTTAAGAAAAACACATAGTTATTTAGAGTAGGCTAAAGTAGTAGAGCACAGTATAAGGTAGACAATCTTGTACAGAGCTCTCTATTGAGTTCTCTTGTGTTAACACTAATATAAGATTTTATTTATTGATTAACTCTAATAATCTTTGAGTTATAATACAAATACACAATGCTCCAATAATTTTACTCTCACAATAGGATATCAGTCTCTTATAGAGTTAACTGCCCTCACTGCTGGTACTTGCCACCCTCCATGGCATACTGTTTCTGCAAGAAAGAAGACTCTAGCTATAAAACCAGAACTTTTCTAAATATCTATGCCTATTCTTGAGGGAGAAATAATAGGTAATGTGAAGGATGCCTCTTCTGAGTATGTTACTTCTTCCATACCTTGCTTGTTATAGATCTGTCCCAAACTTTATATCTTCTTTCCTTCATGTTCTTTTCCTGTTATATATGTCAAACCCATTATTAATACTGATGTCTAAATAGATCTGATTAAAAGAGACATTATGGAAAAACTAGGACTTAAGTTGGTTGAGATAGAGGCTCTCAGCCAGTTTTGGGGTGCTTTAGAGAAGCCTCAGAAAAACTACAGTATCAAACATTGTTTATACTCACTAATTGTCATAGTATACTTAAACTTTTGTATTTTATTTTTATTTTTTCTTTCTTTTATTTTATTTTTTCTTTATTTCTTGGACAATAAAAAGGCACATGACCATGGTCACATGATGTATCACATAACATAATATTATAAGCCTAGAATCTGGGAGAAAAGACTAGAAAAATAATATCAAGATATATATCAATGGTATATTTATCTTATAGTATATATATTGTACACTTATGGAGGATGCATAGACATTAGGGTAGGGTTATTTATCATTAGCATAGACCATGTATACTTGTATAAATAGTATAAGAATATAGGAAACTTCTTGTTGAGTTCTCTTGTGATCTCTACAAGATACTTTCTATTGAGTTTATTTTAGTGACACTATTAGTCTTTGTAACTAGTAGTTGCCACAACACCAGTATAGATAGAATCTTATGGAAATCCAATGTTGTTCATACATTTATAATAGACAGACTAGTATATCTCATATTACTTGGTCTTATCTTTATATACCTCAATTAACTGATTATTAATGTGAAGACAGAAACAGTTATGGACAAATACTGTAAGTATGATGATATAACAGTGAACTACAAAACTACTATCTTAGAAGCTAAGAAGAAAACAGATACTTCATTAGAATAGGAATAACCTTGTATTGAGGACAAAAAACCATTAGCAATCAAGAAAAGCCCAAATCTCTTACTTTAGATGCTAAGAGAAAAATATCTTGGGAACAGGTAAATATACATTTACAAAACCAAATAAGAGATACTACATGGAATTTGCAAACCATTTTGAGAATATATCCTATACTTACAAGCTTTTTATTAATATTTATCATTACATCAAGCTTAAAGATCCTTTACAGATCTTTACTGTACAAACATACTCATATTCATAGAAGTTACAAGAAGCATGAAATACACTGATTGACCAACATCTAGTAGCTAATTATATCTGCCTCTCATCTAGTTCTTATTTCTCAAGTGTCTTTTTAATCTCTAAATCATATCTTATAGTCCTATCATGTTAGGTAAACAATTACTGCAAGCTTAATACTAACATAGTGAGAGACCAAACACCCTTACCATATATTGAAACTATTCTTACAGATATTGGTTATGAAAATATTTTTGGAAAGATTAATATAACAAACTTATTTTTCCAAATCCAAGTCCATCTTACTACAGTTAGAACTCCCTTCAGCATGTATGAATGAACAGTAATGCCTATGAGGAAACAACTACATACCAACAATATATAACTCTGGCATTACTACTACTAATTAGAAAAATATACTATGTATATATGAACAATATTATTATTTGGTCTAGCTTAATAGAAGAGCATATGAATAATATCCAAAGAGTCCTACAAGCTCTCAGAAAAACTTAATTGTACTGCTCTCCAAAAAAGACTGAACTATTTACATATTATGATTCAAACTTCAAAATATTAAGATAAGAAAAAGAACCTTATATTAGATCAACACAAGAGAACCCAATGGAGTTTCTAGTATAGAACTTGTTTATCTTATATATGCTAAGTTACTAGTTCATGCTACAGTACCATTAATCTACTATAAGACTATGTATTATTCATAAGGTCAACATGTGTTAAACATGTTATAGTGATGTCATTCTTTTTAGAACCTTCTACTACTTTCTATCATGATATTTGATCATATGACAGTGTGACTATGACCAATTTGTGACTGTGACATATGATTTCATGCTAATTCTAACCTTAAGTTCCCAAATAGAAAATAAATAAAATGAAAATGAAAATGAGAAAGGAAAATAAAATAAGTAAAGTCCACTATCTTTAGTTCTGATATTGTACTTGAAATCAACTTCTTAGAGCATGTCATCTCAGCCAAAGACATTTATGTAGATCTAGATAAGATTAACTGGATATTAGATTGGCCTGTTCCTAGGTTGACTACAAAAGTACAAGACTTTCTAGGATTAGTGAGATATCTTGTAATCTTTATATCCTATCTTTCAGAACACATAACTATACTAGATGAACTGGTTAGCAAGAAATTTGATAAGATCTTCCCAAAATAGTTATAGGAACATCAGAATACATTTGAGAAGATTAAGCAGATTGTTACAGTAGCCAAATATTTGACTACAATTGACTACAAATTAGGAGAGAATATTTATATGACAACAAACATGAGTTCAACAGGTACTAGTGCTGTATTAAGTGTAGGAAACACATAAAAAGAAGTATAATCAGTAGTCTTTGACTCATCCAAATATATTCTAGCCAAGAGAAACTATTTATTAAAATCAAAGATAATAGACTTTATTTATTTTTATTTTTCTTTTCATTTTCATTTTATTTTTCATTTATAAGACTTAGGGTTAGAAGTTAGCATGATATTATATGTGATTGTCACATAGGTCATATGTCACACAATTATGCATCATAAAGAACATTGTAGAAGATTCTGGAACAAAGATAATATTATACAGTATGTATTACATATGTTAATCTTAAGAAAAATATATGGCCCTTTAGGGTAGGCTAATGGTAGTGTAGCACAGATCAGTAGTCTAGCATATATAAGATAGACAATCTTGTACTAGAAACCCCATTAAGTTCTTTTATATAAACTCTTATATAAGATTCCTTTTCTTAATCTATTCTAAGATCTTGAGATTATAATATTAAAACTTGATATTCTTTCTTGAGACTGCCCAACACCAGACCTTCTCTCACTTACTCTTCTATTATTCTTGACTGGAAGTAGTATTATTCTTTCTTAAAGAGATAGTATGTATTATACTAGTTAGATAAAAGAAGCTTAGCTATTTAGATCACATCAAAGCCCACTGATGCTTTTTAGACATAGCACCTTTTGTAGACATATTAGTTAGTTTTTTTCAAGTAATATCCTTATGCTGTAGTATTCCATTATATCCTGTACATATAAGAGAATGGTAGGTATTCTTCAGATCCTATTTAGAGTAGAAGGATAACATCATTTTTAGGACAAAATTAAGTCTAGTTTGAAATATGATTTTGAGGGAAAGACTAGCACTGGCTTTGCCTTATCCCTTTATATCCTATTATCTCCTATCCTACTACCATAGTTATTATTATCCACACCAATTGATTTAATTTTATACTATTACAACATGAGTCATCATAACTTGATCAGTTTGAAATAAATAGTCTGTTAGCAATAAGAGCTGATAGCTTAAGTGAGACTAGGAGGAAAAGGAGTAGTAGTAGCCCCCTAAACCAACACTGGATCAAATATAGAAGTGGATAAGTCACAAACATTCAATGGGAAGACAGAAAAGATATCTGGGTTTTTTATGGCATGTAAACTTTATATTAGGATAAGAATAAGAAATAATTCAGTAGAGAAGAAAGTATAGTGGGTATTATCATATGTGTAGAAAGAGTCAGCAGATATTTGGAAGGAAAACATCATGGAAGATTTAGAGAGTGGAAGCTTGAGCTATACAATAGTAGGAGAGTTTTTATCAGATTTAAAGGAAGAATTCAGTAGAGGAGATGATAAGATATTGAAAGTGGTAAAGTTGAAGAAAGTAAAGCAAGAAAATGAGATGATGGAAGAGTTGTTTCAAGTAGAAGGGTATTCAGAGAGAGTAAGTATAAGAAGAAGATTGTTAATAGAAGAATTCAAGAGATAGATGAATAAAGTAATTAGGAAAAAGCTCATAGAGGTATAAAAGCCTCCTAGAAGTATTGAACAATGGTATAAACTGGCGACAAACTTGGATAGATACTGGAGGGAGAGCAAAAGAAAAGGAAAGAGACTAGAGTTCTAGTTCAAAGAATAAATACACCAACAACTGCTAGTGGGGTATAAGAGCAATAATTATCTTAGCCTCAGGTTTGGCCAAGAAGGCAGGAGTTTTAACAACAGGTACAGGTAGGGTCTATACTAATGGAGGTGTCAGAGTTACAAACCTTAGACTTAACATTTTTCTAATATTCTTTCATTTTTATCTTTCTTTCTCTTTTCTTCCTTTTACTTTTACTTATACTTTTACTTCTTACAGACAATGAAGAGGTACATGAATGCAGTCACATGACATATCACATGATGTGGTATCAGAGGCCTAGACTCAAGAAGAATGAAGCATGTTAATGGTATGTTTACCTCATGGAAAATACATGGTGTACTTATGGTTAATACATGGACATTAGGATAGGAGTATTTATCATTAACATAGACCAAGGCCTTTTAGTATATAAGATTGACAATCCTGTACAGAGTTATTTATTGAGTTCTCTTGTATAAACTCTATACAAGGTTCTATTCATTGATCCACTCTAAGATCTTTGAGTTGTAATAGGAGGGGGTAGAAAGGTAAAATGTGGCTATAGTAAACCTGCAACAGTAGTGGACAGAGTTTATGTCAAGGTATGACCTATATGCTATAAATGTGGATCAGGAAAGAAACTAGTATAGTTGTAGGAGATTTGAACATCTAGTAAGGAATTATAGGAACTAGGAAATTGTGGAAAGAGTTAGACAAGGAAGGAGGGTAAACTATGAGAAGAATAGGAACAATAAAAATAATTTAAATAGGAAGAAGAGCTTAATGGTACTTGATTAGGCTCTTGTAATTACAATAGGTTTATAATGCTCTCTAAAGTAATAGATAATACATCCTGCTGCAACCTGGACAATGAAAACATGTTGAGAGAAGTTATAGTGAAGATTGGACTAGAAAGAATTGACACTCAAGAAGGTGTAATAGTAGAGGTGTTGTTAAATAGTGGGACAACAGAGTTGGTTATAAGCTCAGAGTTTATAATAGAAGTTTAAGTTGAAGAAAATATAAAGATCAATATATGTGAGAAATATAAATGGTTCTTTCAATAAAGAAAGATCTATTTAGCATACAGTGAAAGTCAATATTTATTATCAGGAGCATAGAGAAAGAACAGAGATAGATGTGATTAGAAGATAGAAGTGGAGTGTAATTTTGAGAATGTCATGGCTTGTTCACTACAATTCTGAAATTGACTGAAGAACAGAAGAGGTGAAGATGATAAGGTGCCCAGAGAAATGTAGAAAATAGTAGAGACCAAAGTAGGTAAAATTGGGATGATAAAAATTAAAAAAAGAAGAGAAAAAAGAGAAAGAAGGAAGAGAACAAGAGAAGAAGAAGTAGAAGAAAAAGAAAAAGAGCCAAATAAGAAGGGAATAATAGAAGTAAAGAAGATGGCTAAATAATAGAAGATTTGGAACAAGAAGAAAGAAGTAGTAAAACTTGAAGAAGAGGCTAAGAAATTAGTATCTCAAAGATTTCATAAGTGGATTCATGTCTTCAGAAAGAAAGTAAGTGAAAGAATACTGACAAAGAAAGTGTAGGACTATGTAATAGAGATAAAAGAAGTGTTTGTGCTAAGAAAGGAGAAGGTATACTCACTATTGAGGAAAGAGAGAGGAGAAATGCACAAGTTCATTGAAGAACAACTGAGGAAAGAGTATATCAGACCCTCAAAGTTATCTCATATGCCATCTGTGTTTTTTGTAGGAAAGAAGAATGGAAAGAAATATATGATACAGGACTATTGGTATTTAAGTGAATGAACTGTAAAAAATAATTATCTTTTGTCTCTTATCTTGGAAATTGTAGAAAATATAGGTATAAAAAGATATTTACTAAATTATATTTACAATAAAAGTATAATAATGTATGAATAAAGAAGAAAGATGAGTGAAAGGCAGTGTTCACAACTCCAGAAGGGTTATTTGAACCTATGGTTATATTCTTTGGATTAACCAACTCTCCAGCAATATTTCAAATGATGATAAACAAGATCCTATAGGACTTGATTAATACTGGGGAAGTGGTAAGTTTCATTGATAATAGAATTGTGGGAACAGAAGAAGAAGAAGAGTATAATGAAGTAGTAGAGAAAGTAGTAAAAATATTGATAGAAAATGATCTATATGTGGAACCAAAGAAGTACAAGTAGAAGATGAAGAAAGTAGGATTTTTAGAAGTAGTGATTGGACTGGAATAGAAGAAGAGAAGATGAAAGATATATTATACTAGCCAACTTCAAAAGAAGTTAAAGATGTACAGAAATTTTTAGAACTTGGCAATTATTATTAATAGTTTATTAAGGACTTTGCAGCAATAGCTAGACCATTGTATGATATAGTAAAAAAAGATCAAAAGTGGGACTAGATAGAGAAGTAAAAGAAGGCATTCAAGAAATTAAAGGAGAGGTTTACAAAAGAACTAGTGTTAATAGCACCAGACTTAGACAAAAAATGAGAATGAAAGTTAATGCATTGGATTATGCAATAGGCAGTGTATTATCTATAAAATGTGAAGATGAAAGATGGAGACTAGTGGCATTTTTTTCAAAATCTCTAAATAAGATAAAAAGGAATTACAAGATTCATAATAAGAAGATGCTAGTGGTGATAAGAGAATTGGTAGACTGGAGGCATTTGCTAGAGGGTGTTACAACTCAAAGACTTTAGAGTTAATCAATAAATAAAACCTTGTATCAAGGTTAACATAAGAGAACTCAATAGAGAACTCTGTACAGGATTGTCTATCTTATATACTAAAACCCCATGGTTTGTGCTACTACTACTTTAGCCTACCCTAAATAACCATGTATTTGCCTTAAGGTCAGCATATATTAAATATGCTGTATGATGTCATCTTTCTAAAACCTTCTATATTCTTTCATACTATGTAACTTGTGACTGTTACTGTGACTGTGTTATGTATGACATTGTGACTATTATGTCATGCTAAACCCTAACTTCTGTTCCTAGAATAAAAACTAAAATAAATGAAAATGAAAAAGGAAAATTAAATTAAATTAAATTAAAAGAAAAGAAAATTAAAAGAAACTTGGGTCCAAACTTCATAAGTCTGACAGAGGGTGCCAAGTACAAATTTGAGGTTTGGACTAATAACAAAAACTGAGAATATTTTATGAAAGTACAAAAGTTAAATAGAAGACAAGCTCATTAGATACTGTACTTATCAAGATTCAACTTTACTCTAAAACATGTACTAGGCACAAAAATAGAAAAGATAGATAGACTTAGTAGGAGACCAGACTAGAAAATAGAAGTAGGAAATAATAATAATAATCAAATATTAATTAAGAAACACTAGATTTGTAACTTAGTTGAAGTAGTAATAGAAGGACCTGAAGTAGATATATTGGAAAAAATAAAAATAGCTAGGAGAAAAGATAAAGAAGTAGTTAGAATAGTAAAGGAAATGAAGAAAGCTAAAGTTAAAGTATTGCAAAATATTAAATGTCATTTACACTCACTGATTTTATCTGTGATAATTACATAGAAGATAGAGTTCAGATAAAAATCTTGATGGGAATAGACTTGGACAGATGTAGATATAGTATTATGTGGATATGTCAACCTTAGCTTCAATAGATGTTATTACATCTAGCCTATGTATCACATTGGTTGAGATTTTGGATAATAAAAGTTTAGGCAGGAGTATGAGTATGACACAGTTCAAGTTAATAACCAGACTAAGGAAAATAGTATATAGTAGGCTATGTTCTTAAATACAAAACTGGTAATCTAATAATAATTTACCACTATACATACTTTGGATTATCAGACATTGCAAAGGACATTGTTCAGAACTCCATAAATTTAATAAGGAGTGCAGAGTCTAGTCTTTGGATTGATAGATGATTAGAATGGAGTGTGATCCATGTCAAAGGAGTGAGAAATACATCAATGATAGATAGTATATAATATAAGAAGATGAATAGCAGATAGAGGAGAACTTGGTGTTGAAGGAAAAAAAGATGTATGTGCTAAAAGACAAAGAGTTGAGAGTAGAGATAATCTGGTTGCATCATGATATACTGGTAGCTGGACATGGAGAAAGATGGAAGACAACAGAGTTGGTGACAAGAAACTACTAGTAGCCTAAAGTAACAAAGAATATAGAAAAATATGTGGATAGTTGTGATATATGTTAGAAAATGAAAAACAGGATAGAGGCACCAGTGGAGAAGCTGAAGTTGAGTGAAATGCTAGAGAAGCCATGGACATATTTGATGGTGGACTTCATCACAAAGTTATTGTTAGTAGCTGAAAAAGATGTAATTCTAGTAGTTTATGACAAGTTGTCCAAGATAGTGGCAACAACAAAGGGAACATTAGTGGAAGGATTAGCAAGGTTGTTTAGAGATAACATATAGAAGTTGTATGGGTTACTGGAATGTGTAATGTTGGATAAAGGACCACAGTTTATAGTAGAGTTAACAAAGGAGCTAAACAAAATGTTGGAAATTGAGATAAAGTTGTTGATATCATTCCATTCTTAAACAGATGGTTAGATAAAGGGAATGAATCAAGAACTAAAATTGTTATAAGACAAAAGTGTGGACAGACTTTAGGATTAGGGTTAGGACAGTTAAGATATTGTAGTAGTTATATTATTAGTCTACAACAAGAGAGAGAAGGCATATGACATTATGTCATAGGGCCTAGAGCAGTCTAGAGTAGTCTGGAAGGACTTAAAGTCTAGAAGGACTTAGAGTCTAGAAGGATCAGAAAGAGTCTAGAGGTAGAGTGACATCAAGAAACATGTTAACAGCATAGCTTCCTCATGGTGTACACATGGTGCATGCATGGATGACAGAGATTAAGAGTAGGGTTGAGGGTATGATGTCAGGGCACATGTATACAACATGCTGGCTTTGAGAAAGACACATGATAGATGAGTAATGGACATGAAGACAAGGCATGGACATTAGGGTAGGATGATGCACAGTTATAATACAGACTATGGATAGATATATAAATAGTTGGTAGAATATTGTTGTGGTTCCCTGTTAAGTTCTCTTGTAAATTATACAACTCATGTTCCCCACTAGATATCCCTTCTATGAGATTTATTGCTTGTGCTGCTATTGGACTTTGTGTCTAGTAATTATCACAACAAAAATAGTATTTATGGTTCTTTATTGATTATAAACAAAATAATTGGCCAGAATGGTTAGTAACAGTAGATTCTGCAGTGAACAACAAAATACACTCAGCAACTAAAGTGTCTCTATTTATAACAAACTATAGTATAAAATTAAGGATGAGAGCAAACATTAGAAGTAAAGAAAAAGTAGAGAAAGCTATGGAGTTTGCTGAAAGAATAAAAATGATACAGAAAGAAGTAGTAGTGGTATTAAAGAAAGTATAGAAGGAGATGAAGAGACAGGCAGATAGATGAAGGAAAGAAGCTGAAAAATAGAGAACAAAGAGGATAGAGTAATGTTGAGTATGAAGGACTTAGTATTCAAAGAAAGACTAGTAAAGAAGCTAGTGAATTGATATGTTGGTCTATATTTTATTAACAAGATAGTATCTACCAATGCAGTCAAATTATGACTGCCTACTTTAATGAGAATTTACCTAGTAGTAAATGTCAGTCAGATAGTACAATATAAAGAGCAAGTTGGAGGACAGAAAGTAGAGGAAGCAAACCCAATAGAAGTGAAAGAAGTTGAGGAATAGGAAGTAAAAAATCTTAAATAAAAGAAGAATATAAATAGTAAAGTACTTAGTGTAATAAAAGAGGTTTACAGTAGAGTATGATATCTGAGAGAGAAAAAAAGATTTAGAAAATACAAAGGAAGTAATAGTAGAATTTGAAGAGAGACTAAGTACAGAAGTAAGATAACAAGAGAAATTGTATAGGATAGAAGAAAGAAACTTTAGGAGGAGAGAGTTACTAGAGAAGTATATAGCAAAAATATTGTATAAATAAGATGATGGAAAATTTAAAGTAGAGTATTTAAAGAAGTTAGAGAGAAACTGGCAAAAATGGGAGTCAGTCTTTCAGAGAAGAAACCTTAAAGGGGAATAATATCAAAATCAAAGATAATAGACTTTATTTATTTTTCTTTTTCTTTTCATTTTAATTTAATTTAAATTTATGAGATCTAAGGTTAGAATTTAGTGTTATATTACATGTGACTGTCACAAACTGTCACATGTCACACAATCATATATCACAGAAAACATTGTAAAAGATTCTGGAACAAAATAATATTATACAGTATATATTACATATGTTAGTCTTAAGAAAAATACATGGTTCTTTAGGATGGTAGTGTAGCCTAGACCAGTAGTCTAGTATATATAAAATAGACAACTTTGTACTAGAAACTCCATAAGTCTTCTCATGTAAATTCTTATACAAGGTTTTTTTTCTTGACCTACTTTCAGAACTTGAGATTATAACACTACCTTGTTTATAAATAAGAAATGCTTGCAATTGTCCAGGTATTAAAGAAATAGTGCTTCCATCTGCTAGGAGTACACTTTATAGTCTTTATAGACTATTACATGCTCAAATACTTCAAAGACCAGAAGTATTAAGACTTAAGCTCAAGAATTAGAGTGAAAGAATTATCCTTGTATTAGATGATACAAGAGAACTCAATAGAGTTCCAGTTACAGAGTGTCAACCTTATATACACTTGGTTAATGGTCTATACTATACTAAATCTAATCTACTCTAAAGAATATATATACTATATATTATTGACATATAGTATAATATTATTATTCTAGAACCTTTTATGTCCTTATGTGACTGTGACATGTGATACTATACTAATGAAGTTTTGAGAGGAAGCTACTTCTAGCTATAAATATACTGCAACTTAAACATCTCTTGTATCTCATCTTATATAGACTGTATGTGAAATAAGAGTAATACTTCTGAACCTATAGGCCCTTTATATCTTCTTCTAGCTCTAAACAACTACTTTGATAGTATCAACATTGATTTTATTGGACTACTACTTATGTATAAAGAATACAATATGTGAATGACAATAATAGACCAGCTTGGTTTGGCAGATATTCCCTGCTAGATAATAAATACTGCTCAAGAAATTGCATGTTTATTCTTTGATAGCTGGTATTGTGAAAACAGACTATCTTCAGAAATTATAACCAACCATGACAAGCTATTTGTCAGTTAATTCTGAAAGGAATTATATAAACAAACAGGAGTTAAGTTAAAGATGTTATCTGTCTACTATCCAAAGACAGACAAAGCTACAAAATATACCAACAAAACAGTTAACCAGATTTTATAATACTATGTGAACTGCTGACAGAAAGAATAGGTAAAGATATTACCAAGAATACAGTTTTATATTATGAATATAACCAATATGTCAACAGGTTATCTACTCTTTCAGCTGTGGTCAGGATTCTCACCATAACTTATTTCTCCTCTTATTCAACTACTATATAATAACAGGCCTGAAGTATCAAAAATATTCCAAATACTTGAATAGCTCCAGAATAATATTAAAGATGCTTAGGATTCTCTCATAGCAACCAAGATTAGACAAGTCCATCATGTCAATCTATACTATACTGTTAAAGAAACCTATCAAAAAGGAGATATGGTCATGCTTAGTATAAAAAATCATTAGTTTTTATACAAGTCAAAGAGAAATAAGCATATGATAAACCATGGAAGGTTATCCAAGTATTTCTCAAGAAATTAGAGTATATACTAGAACTTCTAAACTATAACATCTTTCCTTCATTCCATACAAGCTAACTATAATACTTTCAGTCCAACAACTGAGTCTTTTCTCTCTCTCAAGAACTTAGCTGACCAGAATCTATTATCTTATCCAATAGTACAGAAGAATGGTATGTGGAATGAATCCTAGATGAAAGGAAGATAAACTACGATAAACAATATTTGATAACCTTTAAGGGATAGAGACCAGAACATAACACTTAGTTATTAGGCACAAAACTACAGAAGAATGAAGCTTTAGATCAATGAGAACAAAGGAGAGAAGTCTAATTTCTTGGGGTAGGAGAGGATGTAATCTTAGGAATTACTAAACAGATAAGATAAGATTCTCCTTTGACTATAGTATTTTATTAGTAGATAAATCTAAAAAGACAAATTAAAAGACATAAGTTTATCTTGTGATAATAGTATTGTAAGGAAATCTAGGTAGCCAAGACTCCTGCTCTTAGCTCTACCAAGCCCTGTGGTCTTCTTATCTCTCACCAGTTAGTACCTAACTATTCTACCAAACTCTGTGGTCTTCTTCTGGCCATTAGTCATTCTTTAACTTTGCTAGACCTCATAAACTTTATTATTAACCCTTTTTACTGTAATATCCTTTCTTTCCTTTTCTAGTAGATTTCTACATGTTTCTACTTGAGTTTCTAAGTATCTGACTATTATCATTCTTCAATTAGGTCAGCACTGTTCTACTAAATTAGAGTGAACTCTGTTAGTATTTAACATAGCTATTATTCTTAAGAGTTCTCATTCTATTCTTTTAGAACTTCTAAGAGGTAAGCATCTTATACATATTATTTATACTTAGGACTTTCTAAAGATTATAAAAATCTGTAAAATTCTATAAACCCTACTAGTTGCCCTAATAGATATAGTAAACTTATAAATAATACATATACTTTAGAGTAAGGTTATTTATTGATAGCACAGACTATATACTATTAATATATAGAGTAACAATATATTGGGAACTTCTTGTTGATTTCTTTGTAATCTTTACAAGATTCTTTTATTATAAGACTACTTAGTAGGCTATTAACCATCTTAGTTAGTGATTATCACAACATTGTGAAAGAGATAAAAAGAAATATATAAGGAAGTAAAAGCATTATTGAAGTTATAAAAAGATGAAAAAGTATATGGATAGGAATAGAAAAGGTAGTAGAATAGGGGGGGAGAGACAATGTAGTGGAAATAAACCCCATTCTATATAGATTATGCCTACTTCAAACCTACTTGAATTCAATTTCCAAGTAATTCTTTATGTTGGAAAACTGTATAAGTAAGGTTATAGTTAATATACTGTAAATAATCTCTTATAGACACAGACTGCTACTGCATCCCATATAATAAATTGTTGATTTTTTTTAAAAAAAGTAGTAGAATATAAAGTAAAGGATAGAGGATTATTAAGTGTAAAGAACTTTGTAAGGGAATGCAAAATTTCATTATACTCAGCTAAGTAAGCTTTCTCAACTACATACTTTGTAGGCTTTTTTACAAATGTTCCTATTTTCCTACACTCCACAAACTTTTCTATAGACTTCACTATAACCTATTAAACACTATTATAGAACTCAAATTCTATACTCATACCTCACTTTTTTAGAAGATTTTCTAGACCACTTATTTACTGTTTTCTATCACTTCAAGTATGTCTTGTCTTTTTTCCCCCACTAAATTATAATGGACAGTAGAAGTATTTAGAATATTAGCTGCCTTTAGAAAACTTCATTTTGTTCTCTTAAGTTTCCCTAAAGATAGATAGTATTAAGTTACCAGTTGCTATAATAAACTTAGGTTTTTCTAAAGATTGTAAACTTCATATAATTCTGCAAACTTTGTTCAGTTGCTCTAATAGTAGAATAAAATTCTTTCTATAGAATCTCAAAGCATAAATTTGTTTGGTAACCTTGGATTGCCCACTTTTCTCTTTTCTCACTTCTTAATAAATGTCTGCCCTTAGTAATTACCTTATAATTTCTATCAACATCTATAAGGCTTTAGAACTTTTTTAGTACTATCTAAGAAAAGTAGCAGAGTACTAGCAAGCCTTATAGTTTAATACTAATAACATTCTTATTAGTCTCATAATCTAACTTAGAGACTTGCAAGTCTTTATATCCAACCTTACCTCTGTATTCATAGATGTACCTTATATTCTTGCTCTTAAGATTCTTTTCCTCCACTAACACTCTTAATATTAAGACTTAAGCCCATAAATAAAGATGAAAGACCATTTTTGTATTAGATAACACAAAAAGAACTTAATAGAGTTCTATATACCAAAATAGTCTTTCTTATATACTACAGACTGTGGTCTGTACATACACTTCCACTAACCTACCCTAAAGTACATGTGCTTGTCCTAAGGCTAGCATATTGTTACTATACTATATGATATCTTTTGTTCTAGAACTTTTTATAACCTTATCTATGTTACATGATTGTATGACTATGACATATGTGACAACACTGAGACATGTGTCACGCCTTTGTGACTTGTGACTTGTGTGACATTATGTCATACTTTTATCTAAGTCCAAAAATAAAGAAAAAAGAAAAGAAACTCAAAAGATAAAATAAAGAAAAAGTGAAATAGAATGAAATTGAGTCTACTGTTTATAACTCTGACACTTATATCTAGAAATTTCCCTTATCACTCTTAATCCTACATCTTTTCTTTGTCAAACTTTAGTGGTAATTAACAAACTGGATAAGCTTTTCTAAGCTTTTGTTTTCTATATATTTATCTGTCTGCCAAACAGTTCATTTGTAATTAAAACAGGATCTTCTAGACCCTATTTTTCTTTAGAAGTAGTTGCACATCCAGATAGTTAGAAAGCTTCTTCTGAGAGAAGTCTACTACTAATATCTTCTCCATTATCATGTAGTCTGAGTTCAAACAGCTCTTTTAGGAATATTTCTTTATGGTCAATACTGTTGTTGGAGCTATCATCAAGTTAGAAGAAACTAGTTATTATCAGGAGAGCTATATTGTAAAAGACTATCTAGATGAGTTTCAAATCTTGAATCTCAGAGACTAGTTTTACTATAAACTCCAAATAGTAATCTAGAATTAGATTGAAATCTTATCAATAAGAAGATTCAAAGATACTGATTCCCATACTTGGTTCAAAGCTATGTATAAATATTAGGAGTAATTCACACTCATTAGAAATATTCATAAATATAGTATAAAAGATGAAATAGATAATACAACTGAGTGGATATGGAGACAAAAGTAATTTGAAAGTGGTATTACATGGATAAAATGGCCTTGGCTTCAACAGAAAAATATTATACTTAGCTTAACTTTGTTGTGTGGTTATATTAAAAGAGAAGGGTTTGGATAGAAACTTCAAATAAGTAGTATAAATCCAAGTTTATTATCAAATTAAAAAACTACATATAGTGGCTATTTGTTACAACTCAAAGACTTTAGAGCAAGTCAAAGAAAAAAACCTTATATTAGGGTAATATAAAAGAACTCAATGAAGTTTCTTGTCAAGTTTACAAACGGTGGACTTAGTGTTTTCTCTATTTTACTTTTTATTTTATTTTCATTCTGTTTTATTTTCTATTTTCTATTTTTAGAACAGCTAGGGTTAGGACTGACCGGTCACGCTGTCACATCAGTCACAACCTGATGGCGTAGTCACAAGACAGATCATGAGACTTAGGAGAATTTAGTGGAAGATTCAAGAACAAATGATGTCATACAACATAGACACTACATGTTGGCCTCATGGACTACACATGGTTGTTTAGGGTAGGGTGCACAGTACTTAGCACAGACCATCTATAAGACTATATAAGGTAGACTAGTTTGTAAAAGAGTTCTCTATCGAGTTCTCTTGTATTACTCAAATATAAGAGTTGTTCTATTGTCTGACTCTAAGAACTTTAGTTTATAACATTTCTAGTACAAAGTTGTCTATCTTATATACCCTACTAGATGGTCTGTGTTACTACTATATCTAACCTGCCCTAAAGACCATGTGTAGACTATAAGATCAATATGCATTAAGCATATTGTATGATATTATTATTCTAGAATATTCTACCATATTCTAGCATGACTACATAATCATGTGACCATTAATGTAACAGTAATATATGATATGTGACATGCATGACATATTATGTGACCAGTTTGTGACAGTTGTGACAGTAATGTCATGCTAAACTCTAATCCTAAATAAAATAGAAATGAATATAAAAATAAAATGGAAAGACAATAGAAAAAGAAAAAAGTATAGTCTATCATTCACAATCTTGATACTATTGTTTTTAAATACAGGAAGTATCTTTCTAATAATACTACTGCACATACTCTGGATTATCAAGTATTATAGGGGTTGCTGTTTAGAATTCCATAGAATAGATGTAAAATGGAGTAGATGTTAGATGCAGTTAGATAGCATATAACAATAGAATAAAATGGGCCTAACAAGTAAATAAAGCCTTTTAGTCAATATAATATAATACTCTGGTTTTCTTCTTCAACTTATAAATATTGTGGAGCTTATTTGTTTTCTCTTTTTTTTTACAAATATTTTCAGTCATATTACTACTCTTACATTAACATCTGCTAATACTTTCTTCTGGTGTTCCCATAGACATTAACACTATTTAAAAACTCTATAGAACATTGTCTAAAGGTTGCTACTATTGTAATGACTCAAACCACATGGTCTATGACTGCCCAACCAAGTTAGATATGTGCAAATTAACTGCTGAGAAATAGGAGAAATATTATGATATGTATGAGGACTAACATTTTTCTTTCAGCCAGCTTCTTTCCTCCTACCACCATCTTGTGTGATTAGCACTCATAGAAAATAGTAGCGATTTGCACTTTCTTCATTTTCTTTTACTACTATGAGCAAGTTAAACATGGCACCAAAACAAACCAACAACAAGAAACAGTTGTTGCTCTTTGTCAGTCCATTCCTAAGCCCTGGTTTCCAGAGGCCTCAGGAGGACTCGGACATGGACTAGAGTATGGATCCTCCACAAGCTCCTGCCTCATCTTCTCTGCGTGTTGCTCCTGCAGGTGAACATGTTCCATTGCCTCATGTTCCATCACATAATAAGGATTCAAATGGCAAGAACAGGGCAAAACCTACTATGCCTTTGGTATTAAATTACAGTGAAGGATTACTAGCAATCAGCCACAATTGGGATGGAGCACACCATGTGTTATCCATATTTGGAACAGAGAATACTCTCACCAAAGATTCCAAAATGATGTATGATTCCATTGTGAGATTAAGGAGTTTCATCAAACATCATCCAGTGGACAAGAGTCCAATGGAAAGAGAACTTTCACCCGTTGTCGAAATGCTTTGGAAGTTATTCAACATTATATACTCTGCAAAATGGGATACACTCATTTTCAACAAAGAAAAGAATCTGACCATTAGGAAATGTGTTGGAGAATGTATCATACCTTATTACATGCAAAATCAGCCTTCAACCTCATCTTCAAACATGATAATGACAACTACCCTGTCTCCTCTGCCTTCTGTAGAGGCTGCTCCTCCTCCCACCACAAATATGTCAGCGGCCCCACCTCCTCTCAACAAGAACATTGAGTTTACTGTCAAGAAGGATCCCAAACCTTCGAATATGAAGAAGTCCTATGCACAGGCTTCAAAATCTAATCTATCGCGCATTGAAGACATTGTGTAAGTCAAAGAAGCGTTTTCTGCTCTGTCAGCGGACAAAGTAGGAAAAGTATTGAAAATAAAAAATAGCAGAGAGAGTAACAAGAAGCTCAAGATCAACATAATGACTAGAGGGCCATCAAGGAAGGAGGTCATCATACCGATGGCTAAACATATTGCTGAGTTGATCGTCAACTCAGCTCATATTCACATTGCTAACATCAACAAATGTCTGAGAAACTCCAAATCAGACATTGTCGCAGATTTCATTCGAAGCACAAACAATGGAATTGTCATTACTACCAACAAGCCAGCAAACGATCTCAATTTATCAACAATTGAGAAATATCTCAAAAGCATACAAAACGTCAACTCGGACTTGATCGAGAGTCCATGTCTCCCAAAGTCCAAGTCATATATGAAGATCATTGGACTCCCTTACAAAATCAATCAGGACGTCATCTCCTCTGATTTCATTGAAGGTGTTCTCAAAGAAACCCACCTGTTCAAAGGTGTCGTGTTGGCCTCAAAACCTCGCATCATCAAAGTATCTCCAAAATCAGACATGGCAGTGGTCTGGGTGGACATCTGGGGTTTCCAGAGTGGTTCTTTGGCGAAGAACATTATCAATTGTCACTTCAACATTGGAAGATTCATCGTTACCGTCAAAGGTACCAACATGAACCCAGGTGTCCCGCAGTATAAGAACTGTTGGAAGTAGGGACATTCAACACTTAGCTGTCACTCTCATATCTCCAGGTGTGCCAAGTGTTATGGAGCTCACATTACCGAACACCACAGAGAGAAAGCATGGTGTTGCATGGAAAACAAGAAAGCAAATCGTTCGGCTACCAAGGAAGGTGAGCCATGTCCACACATCTTCAAATGTATGAACTGCAAAGGCAACCATCAAGCAGACAGCTATAGTTGTTCATATTGGCGCAACCGTTTCAATCATGAGTGGCATGGTAGAAAACAACAGAAACTCTTTCGAAAGT
>Ga0157358_1000296_pt1 | contig 20075 bp, 28 predicted proteins | sample AttcapACBM2_FD_111484 | JGI IMG/M metagenome (GOLD analysis project Ga0157358, IMG submission 111484) | Fungus gardens microbial communities from leaf cutter ant in Botucatu, State of São Paulo, Brazil - Atta capiguara ACBM2 | ecosystem: Host-associated > Fungi > Mycelium > Unclassified ... | reverse complement strand
TCGCACAAGACGGCCCGGGGCAAGAAGCTCTCGGTACGGACGGTGAAGGCCCCAGGCTTCGGCCCCAAAGGCATCCACCGCTTCGTGCTGCCCTTTACCGTGTTTCTCAAACTGAAGGACATCGGCGGCAACGTGCTGCCGGCGTACCAGGAGGAGTTCGTCGACATCCCGATGGAGGCGCACCAGGACGCGGCCTATCGGCAGCTGGCCAGCAAACTGACCGCGGAGCTCCGCCAGGCCCTGGCACGGCGAGACACCACTTTACTCGGGGTGGTGCTCAACGTGCTGCTGGCCTGGCCGGACTGCTGTTTTCGGCCGGAGGTGGTGAAACACCCCCGGACCCGGGACACCTTGGCCAGGGTCGAGGTCATCTTCGACGAAGACCAGGCAGGCCCCAAGGAGGAGGCGCTGATCGAGCTATGCCGTCAGGAGAAGGCGCTGGGCCGCAAGGTGCTGGCCTACACCGTGTACAGCGGCACCCGGGACACGACCAGCCGACTCAAGCGATTGCTCGAGCAGGCTGGTCTGAAGGTGGCGGTACTGCGGGCGTCGATAGACACGGCCCGGCGCGAGGATTGGATCCTCGACCAGGTCGACCGCGGCGTCGACGTGCTGATCACCAACCCGGAGCTGGTGAAGACCGGCTTGGACTTGCTGGACTTCCCGACCATCGTCTTCCTGCAGACGGGCTACAACGTCTACACCCTGCAGCAGGCCGCGCGGCGGTCGTGGCGGATCGGGCAAAAGCAGGCGGTACGGGTGCTGTTCTTCGGCTATGCCGGCAGCTCGCAGATCACCTGCCTACAGCTGATGGCCAAGAAGATCGCGGTGGCTCAGAGCACGTCGGGAGACGTTCCAGAGTCAGGGCTCGATGCGCTGAACCAGGATGGTGACTCGGTCGAGATGGCGTTGGCCAGACAGCTTGTTCACGCGGCTTGATTACACTTCCAGCCCCTCTTCGGAGGGGCTTTCTTAAGGTTACCCTTTAAGACAACCTCTTTAACCATAATTGCATCCGCACAGGAAATGACGTATAAAAAATGGCAAAAGCAATTAAATTGTCCACTTTTTCAGTCATATAACGACACCTTTAAGGCCATGATGAAAAATCACCAGCTAATTGGCACCGGCATAGGCATAACCACTCACAAGGGAGCTTTTGCCGCACTCATTCTAAAGTTAAGAACTGCTGACCGCAAAGAGACGCTGACCCTTTGGGGAAGGCAGAGCATCGTTGAACTCTTACACGTCCTTGCGCAATACCTCTCTACTGAAAAAAAAGGCGAACCGACTGATGCGGACAATACATCATTCGAGCAATCCAGCCCAGCTCTTATAAAGGCTGAATATACGGCACCAGGGCAGAAATCAGTAGTGAGAAATATCACTACAAAGACGGTAGATGGCCTGCTTGAGCTTGGTATCTTTTTTCATCACGACGACAGTAGCATAGAGGTTTTAGTCGATGATATCACGGCTCAAATCTTAATTGGCTTTACGTGTAATGCGCTGCTCGAAGTCAAAGAATTAGAGTCAGTACTCGATGAAGTTTCGAACTTCTGCTATCGGCAGCCGCTTGTCATTTTTGACTGCACTGTTAACACACTCGGTGAGATTAATTACATAGAGCGAGGAGATTTCGATATTAAGCAATACCGTTCGCTACACTATCTCTATGGCGTAGCCTTAATGCTTCAGGACGATACCCAAAAGCACGTCGCGGGTGGTTTCTTTGTAAAATCCCCCATACCCAACTCACACCCTCACTTCGACAACATTTTGCTGGATGCAACAAGCGCCTTAGAAAACCTAGCATCTCTTGACAAAAACAAGATCTCCTTTGCAATGGCCCTAGTGCATACGCCAGATGGCAACCCACCAGATGTCGACTACATGAATTACCACATCACTCAAATGCACTTGCACTTTGGGCGATCCGGAACGGCTTGACGAGAGTTAGCTTACTGCCAACCAACGCCTCTTTCTCCACTTATTCTGCAAGAGGCTTTTTATCCTGAAGCGCCGTTTTATATAACCTTCAAGGCTCTTGACTCCATCTGCCGCCTTCTCCATTCTAGGGTGGTATGGCGCTGACGTCGTTGGCAACATATCCCTGGCAGCCTGGATCTCATGACTGCGACGGGCCTTTAACTGCCGTGATCCAACCCAAGTCCGCTCAGCATTCGGTAGCGCGGACGGTCGACCGAGTTTCCCCCAGTCGATGAATGCACCTAAACACCCAACCACTGAAGAAGCCGGGCCTATCGCCACGGCATGCACAGAGGCCTACACCATGAAAGAAGTCTCATTACGTCTGCAAGTCCTATCCGACAGTATCGGTAACGAGTGGAACGACATCGATACAGCCGGCGCCGCTTATGCACAGCACCTCGAAACATCCCTCACCCGGGCGCTGACTAACGCCGGCTTCTCGGCCGATGTCGTGGTCACCTACCACAGCCATCTGGCGGGCTACGCGACCACATCCCTCATCTGCGACAACACGGCTGATCAAGACCAAGCCGAAGAGATCCTGCAACAGGTCTCTGAAGCTGCCTGGAACGAGTTCTGCAGCAACCCGGCCAATAACTCCCTCTGACATCCTCCACCTGCCCCGGCCTTGCGCTGGGGCTTTGCTTTGGGCATTCGCATGAGCAAAAAAGCTGGCGTACACATAGGTCCGCAACTTGAAGCGGTGATCGGAATCACCGGAGACACCGCGGGCATCACGCTATCCCGGCGTCTCAACGTCATCGGTGACCGCTACGCAGAGATCCTGCGAAGCGAACAGGTTGAGCAGCTTTTTGAAGACGCTGAACTGAATGCACTGCGTGACATGCTGCGCGGCACGCTGAGCGAGCCGGCCGCTGTCATCGCCGGTAGCCTGGCAGTGGGCTGGGAAGATGTTCAGGACGACGGGCTACCTGAAAAATGGAAGGTGAACCCGGTACAACTGGGGGCGAAGTTGGCATCACTTACCTTCGTCCAGGAGGTAGCTCTGATCGAGGCTATCGAGTGCTGGTGGCGGGAGCAAGGCCATGCCAGCACAACTTGATCTCGTCGGGGAACAATTTGGACAGCTAATCGTTTTAGAGCGAGCAGGTGCGACTGCCTATGGCGGCCGCCCTTGTGCAGCATGGCTATGCGAGTGCGATTGTGGCCGCCGGGAAGTCATTGCCCAAAGGGCGTTGGGAGGGAGAATTAGCAGCTGCTACCACTGTCGTCGCCCGGACTGCGTGGTATGTGGAAGTAAGGTTCCGTTGTCGCGCCCGCGAAGCAATACCTGCTCTGAAAGCTGTGAACGCACTAAGCGCCAAGCGTTGTGGCGAGCCGACTACAAGAGAAGATCTAAAGATCCTGACTTCAATCAGAAGCGCTATCGGCGGGTGTTAGAAAAAATGGCAACCGACGTGGCGTTCGCCGAGCGAATAAAGAAAATTCATCGTGCAGCGAATGCACGCTGGCGTAACGATCCTGCAAACCGAGATGCTATTCGAAGTTATCAAGCCGCCTATTGGGCTGACAACAAAGCCGCGATCCAGACTAAACGTCGCGCCCGACTCGATGCCATGACGGCGGAAGAGCTTCAACACTGGCTAAAGCGAATGAAGCAATACGATAGGGCTTGGAAACGCCGCTACCGGGATAAGTTGAAACAGGATCCCGATCTTTACGCGCGACACCTCGACCGTCGACGCGAATTTTTCCGGCGCCGTGCGTTATTCAACCTGATGACAATGGGGCAAGAGCTCACGCTGAGGATGAACAATGATACCGAAAACTAACTTCAATCAAGTTCCTGCCGAGCTAGCACGACTCGACACCCCCACGCTCAGAAAGGAGCTCGCACAGGCGCTTACGGTTAGTGCCGCTAACCTCATGCGTCTCGCCACAATTTGGAATGAGCTGGAGCGACGTGGCGAAGACTTAAGTGATCTGCGTAGTGGACTGGCAGTTTATCTACCGATGATTGCCAGCGGCGAGCTAGACGCCGAGCTTGTAGTAAGATTTGCTGGCCAACCCGGCATACTTAAAAGAGTAGCCGAGCTTACCCTCGAAGATCAGCGGCACCTCTTGAATGGAGGTACACTACCTGTTGTGGAGGAGTTATCGACTGGCTTTCAGGTTCGCGAAGTTCCTCTCAGGCTTCTCACATTAAAGCAGATCAAACAAGTTATCGTAGACGGCAAGGTCTCCCCACCAGAGGTTCAGCGCAATCTTTTAAATAAAAAGGAACCCAGCCTCTCGAAGGCAACCAGGCGAGTCTCACCCCAACGCTTGGCAGCGGCGCTAGAGGATCTTGCCAACCAACACCCGCAAGTGAGGGATCTAGTCAACAAGCTTCGCCAAGAGACTGGAATCTAAATCGCTATACCGAGGTATGCCCCGAAGCCATGTGCGAAGGGGCAGTTTTCCAAACTCTAAACTGCGAACAAAGTCAAGCACCATCTTGCGGATGACTGTATCGATTTATCTATACCTCACGCGCTACACCTATCGGCACACCCCAGGGCGTGGCGAAAAGTGGTTAGGCAGACTCAAACGACTACAGGTATATTTCGATACGCCAAACGACTACACCGGAGCCACCATGTTCGTTCGCGCCTATCTTCGTGCCTCCACCGACGATCAAGACGCCACCCGTGCTAGGGAGACCCTGCGCACCTTCGCCGCCGAGCATGGGACTCGGATCGCCGCGACCTATGTCGAAAACGCTTCGGGCACGCTGCTGGACCGCCGCGAACTGCTGCGCCTGCTTGCCGATGCCGAGCCGGGGGACGTGCTGCTGGTTGAAGCGGTGGACCGGCTATCTCGTCTCGACCGGGCGACCTGGGACCAACTGCGCGAGCGGATCGCCCAGGCCGGCCTACATGTGGTTTCCCTGGATCTACCTCTGACCCATTCACTGCTGCGCCCGGCCGGCGGTGAGAGCGATAGCGCCCAAGAGTGGATGACGCGCGCGGTGTCCCAGATGTTCCTGGAATTCATGGCGGCGTTTGCTCGGAAGGACTACGAAACACGACGCGCCCGGGCGGCCCAAGGCATCGCCAAGGCGAAGGCGGCAGGTGTCTACAAAGGGCGGCCGCGGGATGAACAGCTGCACGCGCGGATCCGCGAATGCTTGGCCAGGGGGATGTCGGTGCGCGGGACAGCCAGGCTGCTGGAGTGCTCGACCAGCACCGTCAATCGGTGCCGGCGAGCCGCATCGTGACGGGTCACAGCTCGACGCCGAACCCGCGCACTCCTATCCGTTCGGCGTAGTTGCCGACGGCGGTCAGGCTGGCCCACACGCGCAGCGGCTCCCGGCGGCTGCGCACGCTGATCCACTTGTGCCCCAGGCGGACCGCAAGGGTCCAGCCCTCACCACCCGGCCCGCGCCGTACCAGGAACTCACGCGCTGCGCCCTGGCTCACCAGAGCCACCAGGGCCTCTTCCTGAACAGTGTCTCGAATCATACCCAACCTTGGATAGGTGCGGGATCAATCCCAGCGGTGCAGAAGGGTCGGCTCGGTGGCGGCGGCCAGATCCTCGCGCAGCGACTGACTAGGGGTGCCGTCCTCTTCCTGCATCGGTGCATCGAGAAAGTGGTCACTCACCAGCACGACATCGGCCGCCGTAAACTCACCTTCGGGATACCCGAAGAACTCGCATAGAAAGGCCGCCGCCTGCGATGCGCTGTAATGCGCCACGATGTCTTGCTCACCCACCTGATAGGCCTGCAGCTGCATGGTGTCACCTCGGATCGATGCCGGCTGCGCCGGCGGGATGGAAAGGGTCGGGCGCCGGGAACGGCCCCCCGCTCATGCCGGCTCTTCGGCCAGGCTGCTGACATAGGCCGACAGCGTGGTGTAATCCACCGGCCCGAGGTCGCCGCGACCCAGCGCGTAGTGCAGGCGGCCCATGACGTCGAAACGCAATAGGGGGCCTTCCGTGCCGGCGGCGTGCTTGCGGGCCTGATTGAGCATATCCGCGACGCCCTCGGCGGCCCGGCCGCGCGGGAGCCTGGCCAGCGCCTCGCGGACCTCGGCGGGAAGGTCGGGATACTCCAGCTCCAGCACCTGGGGTTGGATCCGGTCGAGCAATGGGGTTCGTGCGCGGGTCATGATCGTCTCTCCGTAACGTTCGGGTTCGTTCTCAAGCCAGACCGCAGGGGTCTGGCCATCCATTGCCCGGGACTTCGGCAGCCATGCCCCAGGAGACTGGCCACCAGGCCCCGCCCAGGTGTCGGGGCCTACTTACCAGAACTGCTACTTGAGCCTGCTTGGGTACGTGCTTGTGGTTTCGTTGGAAGGGCTAGCACCTCCCGTTGTCCGCCGCTCGCAAGCCCTATCGGAGTCGTCCTGCACCCACTCCACAAGGCACTAACGCTTTCCTCTAACTTTCGATGCAGTTGGCAGGGTCAAACAGCAGCCACCCTTCTTCGCCGATCACCTGAATTGCTCGCAGCGAGCCGTTCACAAAATCCAGCCGGTAGTAGTCGAAGGAATCCCGAATGTCGAGCCACCCTTGGTAGTTCAAATCGCCCAAAGGCCGTTCAATTTCGTCTTCGGTGACGATGCGAACCAGACGCCCCAATGGGGTCACCTCGTATTCATCAAGTCGGCATTCAAGGTCTTTAGTCTGGAAGTTGCAGCCGTCGCGCCCGTTGGGCATCCGGTATCTGAAACTCACCTCATCAAACATTCCCATCTGATTTCCTATCGGTTTCGAAGTCGCTTCCAGCCTTTCCATTTGCTACGGATGTCCCCTATCAGTGGGAACATGACCACGCACGAGATGAAGGCAAATAGTTCACGAGCGGGCATTCCAAAAAACCAACCTGCAATCGCAAGGCAGAGCAAGGCGACTGCGAGTACAGTCCCGCCTGCGGCCCAAAATAGATACTCTCTGGCTCCCATGTCGTATTTCCGTTAATCCAGAGTGAGGTTGTAGGGCTCGTTCAGTTGGCTGTCATATCTCGATTCAAACGGCTCGTAGCGGAGTTTGTATTTCTCGGCCAGAGCCCGAGCATGCTCAATGGCCTCATCTCGGCCGTAGAAGTCCTCATCGTTGACTGCCATCCAATCTGACCGCTCATAGCGCATGCAGATGGCGAGGTCGATGACCGTTACCACGGATCGATCCCCTTTGGGATGGATAACGAAATAGAAGGTTTCGGATTCGCCCATGATGGTTTCCTCGCTGTGACGGTGCCCTGTGGAGTGGGTACGTGCTTGTGGTTTCGTTGGAAGGGCTAGCACCTCCCGTTGTCCGCCGCTCGCAAGCCCTATCGGAGTCGTCCTGCGCCCACTCCACAAGGCACTAACGGTTTCCGTCAATACGCGGGTTCGACCGCTTAGCCTATCTACCCGCTGATAATGGTGCCGTCTTCAGCACGGATGTACCGGGTTGTCCTTCCGCTGGTGGAGTCGCCAATAGCTACAAAATCATCAATCATTTCGTGCACTTGTGCTTTGCTCATGCGCTGATAACGTCCACCTTCTGAGTAACTGTCACTCATATACCAGACGTCTGCGACGTCAGCCTGTGACATCAGCCATAGCATGGTCAGTGCATATGTAATCACTGGTCCTTCTGGGTAATCTTTGTCCCACCACCTAGTGGTATAGCTGATTTTATAAACCCGCCCGTCAAGGGGAGGAACTGCCGACGAAGTGGCACTCCAACTGTCGTGGTAGTGAAAAACTCCATCCTCCGAGATATCGACCAGAGCATGAACATCCCGAACGGCGATCAGACGGTTATATATCTCTCCCTTTGGCTTAACCGGCATACCCGTTCTGTTGGATATTGCTTCTTCAATTTCGGCGACACGTGCGACAGCAGGCGCGGCTTGAAAAAGAACAAAAATGTTTGCGCAGATGCTCATACTCGTTTTCCGTGATCTCAGGCTGGATTCCGTTTGGCTGCATTTGCGGCATCCCGCTCGACAGTCGCCTCCGTGTTCAGGATCGGGAAGGATCCGCCTAGGTTTGGATCTCTGGCTACTGCTTTTCCGCACTTGGTGCACTCTTGAATGCAGTAACCCAGCCTGCTATCAGGGTGGCCATCGGCCGTTATGAAGTCGTGTCGGCCCAACATGCACAGGATGCTCATCGCGTCGTTCTCCTTGTCACTAAGCCCGTCACCCTCGGTTTTTTGCTAGTACCACCGAATGTAATGCTTCGTTAGCACTCCGCGTTTGTCAAACTGAAATACAGAAGTTCTGCTATAACTCTTAAGATTCGTGAATGGAATACCTATAAAAAAGTAGCCATAGGTCCACTCTTCGTCTTCACCTTCAGCAACTCCTCTGCTCTCTGGCTGGCCAAAGGCCTTGATCACATCTTCCTTTGTTGACTGATTATCGACAAATTCTGCTAATTTAGCTTTGCTAACATTTGTGCCTACAGAGCAGCCAGTAATAGAAAAACTTAATACAATCGTGGCAATTGTCTTGCTAAGCCTTACGACACTTTCATTCATCGCTGGCAGTTTTCCTTGCTCAGTGGCGCGTCTCGGGCTTGACCGGCGCGACGATGATCATCGAGCCGTCTACCTGTTGACCGGGGAGTTCATGGACAACCAGGGCATTGCCCTCAATAGCGATGCGGTATACCGCGCCACCACCATCGCATGCCATCACTTGTTGCCCTACGCTCAGGGCCGCTTGAAGTCGGCGCTGCCCGCTCAGGACTCGAAGGCCGGCTTGCTCGATCAGTGCTACAAAATCCATCGCGGTTTCCTGTAAATCGACGAATTCGATATCAGCAGGCTGAATAGCGCTGATAACTGGCTGAAATCCACAGCAGCTACAGCTATCTATCGCCAGGGTTGAACCTTTTGGGCCCTGGCTCCTGATTACTGCAAGGGAACCCGCAGGAATAACCCCTAGACCATTTTTGAGTTCGCAACGGGTACGGACTCGCCTTCCGACGTAGTCGCGTTTGAGCTTGGGGTGTGGAACCACTCTCAAGCCGCACATGGGCATTTCGTCGAATATGGCCATCCCATTTTCCGTGATTGATTGAAGCGATGCCTGGCTGATTGATTAGGGCCCGAACATAGCGGCTATCACCCAACTTTGGTGAGTCCACTGATAGATAGATATTGGAACTAATATTAGAACTGCCAAACCTATAAGCAGCCTGACTTTCAGCTGTTGTTTCGTCACGAGAATTTTCCTATTTAGCACCAGGTGGTGAAGGCAGGGGCTGCCAGTGAGTGACATTGCTATCCCAGAATTCGAACCTTCCTTTGTTGCCGGAAGCCTTGTTCCAAACGGCACACTCAGAGATCAACCCGCGACTGTGATGCTGGACGGCTACGATAACCACCAATCCATCAAGCTCGTTGCCTGGCTGCTTCTCGCTGTACTTGATCCATTCGCTCACAGCTCTTCCCCTTACACGGCGGTGTTGATGCCGTAGACAAGAAAGCGGGCTTCCTTGTACTCGGCAAACGGTACGCCTGCTGCCTTGCAGGCACTGTAAGCGCTGGCGAACTCGGCGCGTTTCTGGGCCGCTTCAACGGCGCCGATCAGCTGATCTGCTTTTTCGCGGGTCATGGTCGGTTTCCTGACTAGTTGCGGGCCGGAGCTGGAGGCTCAACAAGAGGCCATTGGGGGCTGTGACTTTCCTTGATCGTATCAAGGTCAAAATAAGTGCCATGCAGCAGCAGGCACTGCTCAGTGCGATGGTACTGGCCAGGAGCAAGCGGTGCTGGGTCGGCGTCGTACTCGCCATGAATGAGCATCGCCTCGCTTACTTCATTCGGCAGGTTTGCATCGCCCAGCCCCGGAATGACAACAGGTAGGTTCTTCGGCGTACCCGCATCAATCAGTTCGCCCAAATAAGCGTGAAGCTGTGCTAGATCCATAGTTGATTTCCTCGGTTATGCGTAGTGTTCTTCCAGGGTCTTGACCACGGTGGGCTTCAACATCCAGCCCGTCGAACGCTTGTATTGCTCAACGAACTCGCTGACCGTACTCCCGCGAGAGTGCTTGTCGAGATTACGACGCTGGATAAGGTTCGCGCAGTCCTCGCCGACATGGCCAATCCCCAAAATGTACCCTTTGACGATGCGTAGACCGCAGCAGGCGCATTGGCGGCGCTCACCCATTGGCGGGCTGATCTTCTTGCCCGTGTGGAAGCAGGTTTCGCGATCATCAAAGCGCTTCATGGAGAACCCTCGGGTATTCGTCTCTATGACCCCAATGTATTACTCTAGCATAATACAGTCAAGCTCTTTTAGCTCTCCTGTGCAAATGCTTCGCGTATAAGCTCATACGCTTCCGCGTACCGCTTGACGCTTAGATGCACGGTGCTTCGGCTTGCCCCTGTCTCTCGCATAGCCTCAGCTTGCGAGACGCCATCAACCAGCACGCGGCGGGCAGCGCGGTTGCCGGCGCTTTCGGCATCACCACGCATGAGTTTCACCAGGGCGTCGTACTGCTCACCCGTCATTGCCATCAAAGGATTCTCCGCACTATGTCGCCCAAGCGTGCCGGATCGCCCGCACAGAGCTTCTTGACTGCCTCCAGGCTCTCGATGCCCAGAATCTCACTGATGTGCCGCAGGTCGATCCCTCGCCGCTTGAGTTTCACCGCCAGCGTGCGTCGGCCAGACTGAGCAGACGCGCCCTCTATGCCGGCCTGATCGAAAAGGCGGGTGAACAACCGACTGATCTGGGTCGCACTGTAGTAGGTCTTGCCGTCCCGCTGCTTGGCGCTGAGCTTTAGCCCTTCGCCAGTGCGCCCAGAGACGAACAGCGGCGAAGCCGGGTCAAGGCCACGATACGCCGCCTTCCTGCTCGACACCCCATGCCCGCGCTCCAGGCGCTCGGCCAGGTGAGCGTCAATGGCGTTGGTCAGCTTCTTGTTCGTCCAGCACAGTGGTCGCGGCTTGTGGTTGTAAGCGATCTCGGCCCGCACCAGGGAGTCGCGCAGAACGCCCCCGTCCTCGGCCAGATAGTCGCTCACGCGCAGCAGGCACAGCTCGGTAACGGTCATGCCCGTACCGAAGCAGGCAAGTAGCAGAGCAGCGTCACGAACGCCGTTCTCGGCGCTGCTGACCCTGGCGACCTTTACCGCGTGCTCAAGCTGGTCATCCTCAACAACGATGGCCTTCGGCATCTATCACCCTAAGCGATATATTGCTATCAATCCTGACATAGTAGGGCAAAGAAGAGGCCGGGGTAATACCCGGCCTCTGCCTGCTACTGCTGTTCACGGAAAATATCTTGGCGAGTACCGCTTCTGCCGGCGTTGCGGTTGCGAACGCTGATGCTCACCCTGCCCGCCTTGCTTCTACCGTTCGTCGTTGTCAATCTTGCTGGGAACCCTTTCGCCCACTACTGTCTATTCATACAGTAAAACGAAAGGAGGTCCTCCATGCCTGCCCCTACCAGCATCCCCCGTCCTCGCCACACCGCTTCCGGCCTGCTGTCCATCCGACAGAACGCTCTCAACCTGGGTTATCTGCAGGTAGGCCGCAATGGGCGTTTTCTCTGACGATCACGACACCTTCGAGCAGCAGCAGGAGCTGTTCCAGCCGTCGCAGCTGAGCTACTGCCGCAACCTGGTCGACCTGCTCACCGAAGAGCTCGATCAGACACGCCGCATCCTCGGACAAGCCCAGCGGGCCAACCAGGTGTTGGTGTCCGAGCGCGACGTCCTTGTCGCCGAGATCCAGCGGCATCGCCTGCGCTATGTCCAGACCGTCCAGGAGCAGAACCGCCGCCACGTTCCTCATGGGGAGCACGGGGTGCCGGACGACGCGGATGATCCGCTCGCCCGTGCTCGCCGCCACATCTTGCGCCTGGAGGCGATGAATTCTGTGTTGCATGCCGACCTCGTGGCGTTGCGGGGCCGTCTGCAGATCCTCTGCACCGAACAGCGCCGCCCGCTGGCCGGAGGCCATCAGCATGGATAGCGCCGCCAGCAACCTCGTCGCCCTGGACAACCTGCTCGACGGCCGCCGTCTCTGGCGTGGCCAGAGCCACCACCCGGAGGACATCAGTCAGCATCCCACCGGTCATGCCGAACTCGACGCCCACCTGCCCCTGGGCGGATGGCCCGACGCGGCCTTGACCGAGATTCTCTCGGCGCACCCCGGCCTGGGGGAGTTGAGGCTGGTGTGGCCGACCTTGGCCCGGCTCACGGCCGCTGGCGAACGCATCGTACTGATTGCCCCACCTCACCTGCCCTACCCTCACGCCTGGCTACGGGCCGGCGTGGACCTGGCCCGCCTGAGCATCATCCAGGTCCGAGGAGCGGACGCGCTCTGGGCCGCCGAGCAATGCCTGCGCTCAGGGAGCTGCGGCGCGGTCTTGTGCTGGCCCGGCCGCGCCGATGATCGAGCGCTGCGGCGCCTGCAGGTGGCGGCGGAAACGGGCCAGGCCCTGGCCTTTGTATTCCGGGGTGTACGCGAATCCCTGAACTCATCGCCCGCGGCGCTGCGCCTGGTACTCGACGGCTCGCCGCCCCAGCTCCGCATCCTCAAATGCCGTGGGGGCCATGCTCCGGCGGCGGCACTTCGCCTCGGCACCTTGCATTGACGGAGTCTGTATGCGCTGGGCCTGCATCCTCTTTCCCCAGTTCGCCCTGGATGGCGTGCTGCGCAACCGGCCAGATCCTGACGAGCCCCTGGCGTTGCTGTCCGGGCCGTCACAGCGGCGCATCCTGCGCGCCGTAAACCCTGCGGCCGCTGCCTTGGGGCTGCGTCCGGAGATGACCTTCACCGCCGCCCAGGCCATCTACCCGCGCTTTGCGACGGCGGAGTACGACGAGGCGGAGATCGCACGACAGCACCAACTGACCGCCAGCTGGGCCTACGGCTTCAGCTCCCAGGTCAGTCTGTACTACCCATCCGCCCTGCTGCTGGAAGTGCAATCGAGCCTGCCCCTGTTTGGGCCCTGGCCGCGCTTCGAAGCGCGGCTGCGCCACGAGCTGACCGGCCTGGGCTTCGTTCATCGCCTCGCCCTGGCCCCGAACCCGGTCGCCGCGCGGGTACTGGCCAATGCTGGTGATGGACTGGTGGTACCGGACACGACCGCATTAGCGGAGGCGCTGCGCGACCTGCCGCTGCACAGCCTTGGACTCGCGCCGGAACTGGTGCAATCGCTCAATCGCATGGGGCTACGCCAGCTGAGCCAGGTCATGGCCTTGCCGCGTGCGCAGCTCGCGCGACGCTTTCCAGCCTCCCTGCTGGAGCATCTGGATCAGCTGCTCGGCGCCAGGGCCTTGCCACTGAGCTTCTTCCAACCGCCGACCACGTTCAGCCTGAGGATCGAGCTGAATTTCGAGGTGGAATCGACCCAGCCGCTGCTCTTCCCGCTGCGCCGCCTCACGGCGGATCTGGCGACCTACCTGGCCGGACGCGATGTCGGCGTGCAGCGCTTCACCCTGCAGCTCGAGCACCGCCAGGCGCCCACCACCCAGGTGGTGATCGGCCTGCTGGCCGCCGAGCGAGATCCGGCCCTGCTGTTCGAATTCGCTCGCGGCCGGCTGGAGCCCACTGTGGTGGTAGAGCCGGTGCTCGCTATCGGCCTGGTCGCCGATGAGTTGCCTGGCTACGTGCCGCAGCACACTGGCTTGTTCGATGAGCTCCCCCAGCAGAGCCTGAGCTGGGAGCAGCTTCGCGAGCGCCTGCGCGCTCGATTGGGCGATGATGCCGTGTATTCGGTAGGTGCTCAGGGCGATCACCGTCCTGAGCAGGCGTGGCGCCGGGATACACCTTCGCTTGCCCTCGGCGCCCTGGGGCCGAACCCGCGTCCGGGCTGGTTGCTACCTGAGCCCGTACCGCTGGAGGCGGATCCACTCCGGATCGTGCGCGGTCCGGAGCGGGTGGAGAGCGGCTGGTGGGACGGCGATGACTGCCGGCGCGACTACTTCGAGATCGAGCTGCGGGATGGTCGCCGGGCCTGGGCCTTCCAATCCGTGACCGCGGGCCCGGGGTGGTGGGTCCATGGATGGTTCGGATGAGCCCGGCCTATGCCGAGTTGCACTGCCTGTCCAACTTCAGCTTTCAGCGTGGTGCCTCGAGTGTCGATCAACTGTTCGAGCGCGCCCGGCAATTGGGCTATGAAGCGCTGGCCATCACCGACGAATGCACGCTGGCCGGCATCGTCAGGGCCTGGCAGGCGGCCGAGCGCCATCAGCTGCGGCTGATCGTCGGCGCCGAGTTCCAGATTGTCCAGGGGCCGAAGGTGGTATTGCTGGTTGAGGACCTGGGCGGCTACCAGCACCTGTGCCGGCTGATCACCCGTGCACGCCGGCGAGCCGAGAAGGGGCGCTATCGGTTGCTGCGGGACGACCTGGACGAGATCGAGGGACTGCTGGCCCTCTGGCTACCTGAGCGCGAGGCCCAGGCAGAGCCGGGGCAGTGGCTGGCCAGCCGATTTCCCGGCCGTACCTGGATCGCTGCCGAACTGCACCTGGACGGCGATGACGCGGCGCGCCTGCAGCAGTTGCAGCAGCTGGGCAAGCAGTTGCAGCTGCCCGTGGTGGCCGCCGGCGATGTGCATATGCACTGTCGTGGCCGGCGCGCCCTGCAGGACACCCTGACGGCCATCCGCCACCGCGTTCCCGTGGCCGAGGCTGGCCAGCTGCTGTTCCCCAATGGCGAACGCCACCTGCGCCCGCGGGAGAGCCTGGCCGCCTGCTATCCCTCTGCACTGCTGGAAGAGACGATTCGCATCGCCCAGCGCTGCCGTTTCAAACTGACCGAGCTGCGCTACCAGTACCCTAGCGAAGTCGTACCGGCAGGCCATACCGCCACCTCTTGGCTGCGGCAGCTCACGGAGGACGGTTGTGCCTGGCGCTGGCCGAAAGGACTCTCGGAAAAGCTGCGTGTGCAGATCGAGAAAGAGTTGCGACTGATTGCCGACAAGGGCTACGAGAGCTATTTCCTCACCGTCCACGACATCGTGCGGTACGCCCGTGAGCAGGGGATTCTCTGCCAAGGCCGCGGTTCGGCCGCGAATTCGGCGGTCTGTTTCGCGCTGGGCATCACAGAGCTGGATCCAACGCGCATCAACCTGCTGTTCGAGCGGTTCATCAGTCATGAACGGGACGAGCCGCCGGACATCGATGTGGACTTCGAGCACGAACGGCGCGAGGAGGTGATCCAGTACGTGTTTCGCCGCTATGGCCGCGAGCGCGCCGCCCTCACCGCCGTGGTGTCGACGTACCACGCGGCCGGGGCCATTCGCGACGTCGCCAAGGCACTGGGCCTGCCAGCGGATCAGATCGGCGCCCTTGCCGATTGCTGTGGCCGCTGGACCGATAACCTGCCGCCACCGGCCCGACTGCGTGAGGCGGGCTTCGATCCGGACAGTCCCCTGCTCCATCGCGTCCTGGTGCTCACCGGCGAGCTGATCGGTTTTCCGCGGCATCTCTCTCAGCACCCCGGGGGCTTCGTCATTGCGGACCAGGCGCTGGACAGCCTGGTACCGGTGGAGAATGCCGCCATGGCAGAGAGGACGGTCATACAGTGGGACAAGGACGACTTGGACGCGATGGGGCTGCTCAAGGTCGACATCCTAGCCCTGGGGATGCTCAGCGCGCTGCGGCGCTGCTTCGACCTGGTGAAGGGCTACCGCGGCCATGAGTGGACGCTGGCCACCCTGCCTCAGGAGGACAAGCCCACCTATGACATGATCAGTCGCGCCGACACCCTGGGCGTGTTCCAAATCGAGTCCCGCGCTCAGATGGCTATGTTGCCGCGGCTGCGGCCACAGACGTTCTACGACCTGGTGATTGAAGTCGCGATCGTTCGCCCAGGGCCGATCCAGGGCGACATGGTTCATCCGTACCTGCGTCGTCGCAATGGCCAGGAAGAAGTCAGCTATCCACCCAGGCTGGAACGGGTCTTCGGCCGCACCCTCGGCGTGCCGCTGTTCCAGGAGCAGGTGATGGAGCTCGCCATCGAGGCAGCGGACTACTCACCCGGCGAGGCCGATCAGTTGCGCCGCTCCATGGCCGCCTGGAAACGCCATGGTGGCCTGGAGCCCCACCGCGAGCGACTGATGACCAGGATGGTTGCCAACGGCTACTCGGCTGAATTCGCAGCGCGCATCTTCACTCAGATCGAGGGCTTCGGCAGCTATGGTTTCCCGGAGTCCCATGCTGCGTCATTCGCGCTGCTGACATACGCCAGTTGCTGGCTGAAATGTCATGAGCAAGCCGCCTTCGCCGCAGCCCTGATCAACTCGCACCCGATGGGCTTCTACAGCCCGGACCAGGTGCTGCAGGATGCCCGGCGCCACCGGATCGAAATCCGCCCCGTCGATGCGAGGTGCAGCGCTTGGGATTGCACGCTGGAGACAGCGAGCCAGGGCTCGCAACCGGCGATCCGACTGGGGCTGCGGATGGTGCGGGGGCTCTCGGAGAAGGCGGGACGGGCCATGGAAGAAGCACGCCGACGGCACCCCTTCAGCGACGTCGCGGACCTCTGCCTGCGTGCTGGCCTGGACAGCCGCGCTCGCGACTGCCTGGCCGATGCCGGCGCCCTGCAGGGGCTAGCTGGCCATCGCTTCCAGGCGCGTTGGACCATGGCCGCGGTCGAGCCTCAGTTACCGCTCTTCGCGGAGGGTGTGGTGGTGGTGGAAGAGGCCTTGGAACTGGAGGCCCCTTCGGTCGGCGAGAACCTCTACGCCGACTACGCGACCCTGGGTACCACGCTCGGCCCCCACCCGCTGACGCTGCTGCGTGCAGACCTCATGGCCAGGCGTCTGATGAGCTCTCGTGACCTGGCCGAACGGCGTCATGGCCAACCCGCTCGGGTCGCCGGGCTGGTGGTCGGCCGCCAGCGCCCCGGGACGGCCAGCGGCATCACCTTCGTGACCCTGGAAGACGAGTTCGGCATGGTCAACGTGGTGGTGCGCCGGGACCTTGCCGAGCGGCAGCGCCGGGACCTGGTTGCTTCGCAGTTACTACGGGTCGACGGCACGCTGGAGAATCGGGAAGGCGTCATGCACGTGGTTGCTGGGCGTCTGGTGGACATTAGCGAGCTGCTGCAGGGTCTAGACGTCAGGAGTCGTGACTTCCAGTAGCATCAGATCCCAAAGAGAGCACGGGGGAATCCTTGCTCGCTCGGGAAGCCCATAGCGCTAAAACTACAGCCAGGCAAGCGAGGCTTCGAGTCTATGAGACTTGCGATGCGCTCGATCCAGTTTGACGTCGGGTCAATGTGTTGCAACAAACGCCATTGAACAGAAATAAGTCCATATAAGCGTTTACGGGCGTCATCGCGCAATGCAAGGTTTTGGAAAAAAGGATCAGCATTGGGAAGTACAATCAAATTGCTAGACGACTGATTCCAAATCCGCGTGTGGTGAGCACACCGGTTACGCAGGGTGTTCAGCTCCCGCAGCCAACTGATTAGCGCCTTTACATCCGATAACCCAAGACGCGCTGCAATCCATCCCTGAGGCTTCCTGCTAAGCATTTGGTAGTAAATAGATAGCGTACCGAAATCCCAAGCCTCTACTGCCACCCAAAAGGGCAGAGCTTGGTTCTTCGCCTTATGCGCAACAATGCAATCTTCATCGCAGTCGTCGAGTTTTTTCTGCTGCCTGGATAGCCAGTTATCCCATTTGCTGGTTTGGAATCCCGGCTTGACCTGTAACCACTTGGGCTCGATGAACATTGTCGACGTGTAGGCCATCTGATCGTTACGACCAAGTTCGTGAGCGACTACCGTCTTTAGATGCACCTCGATAGTCTCGATAGCATCAAGCATCAATAGGCGCAAAGCCTTATCGAACCTATACAGTTCAACGGCTGCCTCAAAGGTCGTTCCTGGTTGAAACTGCTCAATTCGAAGGGGCTTTCCAGTGCGGGGGCATGGGATTTTCTGCCCGGCGTCGTTTCGGGCGAACATCCGAGACGGGTACCAAAAGCCGCTCAGGCGGTAGTAGCCCAACCGAGCCAATTCACGCTCAGTTGCAAGCGGATCAGCCATACCCATGCCCCGTGAAGCGAGCAGGGCAACCAGATCAGAATAAGAAAGGAACGGTTTCGGAGGGATGAGCTGCTGCAACTTCCGGACCCCAGAAACAAGAAGGCCAGACCGTAATGCCGGTCAAGCCGGCAACATAGGATCTGGCGCTATTGGGCATCATCCTGCCGTGGCGTGGGCCTAATGTCAACTGGAATCAGTTGACATTGACTGCCGAGATGACGCCCGAGGCTGACCAAAAATGAAAGCCCTTTTGGCGTCCACAGCCCCTAGCTCAGACCTTCCCAATCACACCCCATCGAAGCTGGCGACTCCAGTACGGAACGGCTTCCACTCATTTTCAGGCGTACCAGGCAGGCAAATCGCCACAGTCACCTGTTGCCCAGCCTGTGGATCGGCTGGCTTCATGGCCACGTGACGATAGACGGTGAAGTCGGGCCTATACATCGTCGAACTCTGGCTCCGGTGGTATTCCCAGATGCCATACCCGTTCGAGGTACCCACCTGGCGCTCCAGGTTGATCACGCGACCAGTTTCCAACCGAATCACTAGCATCTCGATAGCCCTCATACGAAAGCGGGCATCTTAACCTGGCTGCTCCAACCAGCCGTCCGAAGGCCGACATCCGGCCTAAATTGACCCGGCAGTTTAACCTCCTGAGACCTGGATAAGGTTTCCCGCTGACCCCGCGCTTGCCTTTTGCGACCTTGCTCGTCATCCCGTGCGAGGTCTCTTATGAAGCGCCCTTCCCTGTCCCAATCACTCTGCACCCTTGGCTTCCTGGCCCTGTCCAGCGCATGCCTCTACCTCTTCCTGCAGCTCAAGCACGTCGACCGAGACCTCGACGCCGCGGCTGGCCAAGACATGGTTCAGGCCATCACTCAGCGCCTGGACAAGGTTGAGGACAAGCTCGACACCTTCGCCGGCAGCAAGCCCGTTCAGGATGCTGATTTCCGGGCGAGCCAGCAGGCACTGTCACAGCGCATCGACACCGCCCAGGCCATGCTGGTGGAGATCCAGCGCGCCAACCAGACCGCGCTGCAGGGGATGGCTCAAGCAGGCGACCTGGTGGCGCTGGAAGCCAAGCTCGAGGGCCTGCAGAACGACCTCAGCGACCTACGCAAGAAAGCAGTGGAGCCCGCCAAAGCGCCGCCACCACTGATCGTTCCCAAGCAAAGGCCCACAGCGGTGGCGGTGCGTAAGTCCGCGCCGCCCAAACCGGTCGAGACGCCGCCCCCCTTCACCGTCGTCGGTATCGAGTACCGCGGCGGCGAGCGCTTCCTATCGGTCGCCCCACCTGGCAGCACCCAGCTTAGCGAGCTCTACCTGGTACGCCCAGGCGATGCCATTGCCGGCACCCGCTGGCGGCTGGCCCATCTCGATGATCGCCAGGCGCAGTTCAGCGTCGATGGCACCACCCGCACCCTTTCCGTCAAGTAGCAGAGGCAACCCATGCGCTCCCAGTTCCCCTTCATTCCGGCGAGCCTCGCAGCCGCCCTTCTACTGGTTTCAACTCAGGTGTCGGCTGCTATGCCTTCGCACAAGGAGATCGCGCGATTCGAAAGAGACAGCGAGGAACATAACAGCGCAGTCTTTCAGCCAAAGGAAGTGCCCACGGTAGCGCGTCAATCCAAGCTCCCCCTTAGCGATGAAGCAAACGCGCAAGAGTGGGGATTAACCATCCAGGAACTCCAGCGCTACCGCACCCTGATGCAGGGCAGCCGCGGCCTCTATTCGCCCGGCCTCGACCCGCTCACCGCCCTGGGCATCGAGGCGCAGTCCGACGCCGAGCGGCGTCGCTACGCGGAACTGCAGGTGCGCGCCGAGGCGCAGCGCGTACAGAAAGAGCTGGCGTACGAGCAGGCCTACCGCGACGCCTGGAATCGTCTCTATCCCAATCTCCAGCCAGTGCAGGCCGGTGGCCAGGCCGCGCCGGAGGTCAGCCCGGCCGTGCGCGGCAGTGGACGTCTCGCGGTCTTCGTCAGCGACAGCTGCGCAGCCTGTACCGAACGGGTCCAGGCCCTACAGAGCGCTGGCCAGGACTTCGACCTCTACCTGATCGGCAGCCAGAACGACGACGCCCGGATCCGCCGCTGGGCCGTGCTCGCCGGCATCGACCCGGCCAAGGTCCGG
>Ga0157358_1000295_pt1 | contig 20105 bp, 33 predicted proteins | sample AttcapACBM2_FD_111484 | JGI IMG/M metagenome (GOLD analysis project Ga0157358, IMG submission 111484) | Fungus gardens microbial communities from leaf cutter ant in Botucatu, State of São Paulo, Brazil - Atta capiguara ACBM2 | ecosystem: Host-associated > Fungi > Mycelium > Unclassified ... | reverse complement strand
CCTCGGTAGGTCGCCAGGTCGCCGCGCTGGGCGAACGCCGGGTTGACCCGGTTGAAGTAGGTATCGAGGATCGCCTCGACGCTGCCGTGCCCCTTGGCCACGACCCGTTTGGCGCCGATCTCGGTCTTGTACTTGCCCCGGTAGGCTTCGGCCGGGTCGACGCCACAGACCGCCAAGGCGCAGTCGGCGGCGAACGTGCAGCAGTCAAATTCGCCCCATGAAAAAGGCCGCTCGGAGGCGGCCTTGATCGTGCTGGAGAGCTGTAGAGCCCAGTCGGGATGTCGCATAGCGCTACTCGTAGGTGAAGGCCGGGGCGTCCTTGGCAGAGCCCCAGTAGACCGGCCAGCTGGCGAGCTGGGCCACGGCGAAGAAGAAGCGATCGCCGTCATGGCGTGCGCGGTGGCTCTCGTCGGTCCAGCGCTCGGTCCCGGTACGGCTCCACTCGGCCATGCGGTCGATCAGGTTGACGGTGATGGAGTTGCCGGCCTCGGAGTTGCCACCGTAGTTGATCTGCGCGGCATCCATCCGGCCCGAGAACAGCACGTCAGCGGCGTAGTTGCCGGCATCGTCCATCACGATGAACAGGAGGCGCCCGGAACGCCCTCGGCAGCCCTTGATGGTCGTCGAGCTGAGGATCTCCATGTCCAGGCCATCCAGGGTCAGGTCGATCGTCATCGGCGAACTGCTGGTGCCGCTCTCCTGCGACTGGCCGACCTGGCCGAAATGGCCCACGCCCTTGTAGGTGATGCCGTCCACCATCAGGTCGCCGAGCCCGGTGTGCGCGTAGACCATGCCGTCTACGAAATCGAGCTGCACGGCGTACACCGCCCGGAAGTTGCCCTGGGCGATGATGTTCACCACCGCCTGGCTGAAGGGGAAGCTGGTCGCCATCAGAAGGCCTCGCGGAATTGCAGGGAAAGGCTTGCCACCAGGGGCTGAACGCTGGAGCTGTTGGTGTTATCCATCCGGCGCATCTCCGAATAGGGGGTGCGGTACTCGACGGAGGCTCCGGCGGCCAGCGTCTGCCGAATCGGCTTGTTGACGTAGATGGTGGCCTTGCCGGCGGAATCACTGCTGGCGTCCTGCACCACCTCGAACATCTCGCCGGCGACGGTCAGGTAGTCTCCCTGGCTGAAGACCCTCTTGCTCCCCGTCATGCCCTGCAGCTGCATGCTGGTGGCGAAGGCCGGCCCGCTGACTACGGTCGGGGCGCCGATGTCATCAGTGCGCAAGCGGTCCCAGGCAGGAACCCTGACGGTTCCAGCCATGCCCCGCAGTCGCCCAAGCATGGCTGTCAGCAGCCGGTGGCGATCACGGGTCAAGCCATTGAATGAGAGCTGGCACTGCCAGTAGTCGCCTGGGTAGCCGACCACCTGCTGGGCGTTGGACAGCGTCGAGGTGAAGGCGCGGTTGTTGTAGACGATGCCCCAGGTCATCTCGCTAGGAACGAGATCGGCGGGCCACTCTATGGCCATAGGCCCTCCAGAAAAACGAAAACCCGCCGAAGCGGGTATGGGGACTATCCTCAAATGCCCCGGCCGCCGGCTCCACAACCACGGACGGGGATGCGCCATCCCGGCGCTTTACTAATGACCTAGGAGGTCATGATGACCGAAAAATCACTATCACCGGCTGAACAAGGAATGCTCATGGCGCTGACGTCGATTGTCGCTGCGCTACGCAACACCCCAGGCTTCGATGCTCAATCCATGGAGACAGCAGCGAAGTTCTTCACTGAAAACCCGCCGCCAGGCTGCGAGTCAGGTAACGCCTTCAGCGCTTACGAGTGGCCTCTGCAGATACTGCAGCAGGACGTGTCCCAGCTCCAGATCTGGATGAATCAGGGCCAGACACGCAACTGACGAAAAGCCCTTGCTTAGTCAGCCGCCAGACCGGGTCTCCGCTGGCGGTTTTCTTGGCCGATACGATTTCCTGCATGTTGCCTCCTGCGGCCATGCCGCTGCTGATTACCGGCCGACGATGGCCGCGCGCATGCCCCGGGTCAGGGGGCCGTTCCTCATGATGTCCTTCTGGAAGTCCTTCATCGCCTGGGTATAGGCCTGCTGGCTGGCGGCCTGGATCATCTGGACCGTTTCAGGGCTCACATCGCCGTTGATGTGGAAGACCTGCTGCGGGGCGGTGATCGTAGGTGACACTGGCTGTAGCGCCTGACCGGATAGCGCCCCCATGGCCTTCACGCCAAGCGAGCCATCCGCGCCGCGGGTCAGCGGCATGATCGCTTCTGGGCCGGCCTCACCCATCACCCCGAAGCCGCCGGCCATGCCGAAGGCGGTGGGCTTGGTCACCACGCCATTGGTGAAGGCGCCGCCGTTGGCAAACATCTGGACGCCATTCATCCAGGCGCCTCCGTCGGCCTGGAAGGCGGAAGCGATCCCGGCGCCCCAGCTGGTGCTGCCCGCCGCACTGATCGCACCGGCCAGGGCCTTGCGGATCTGGATGCGAATCAGGTCCGAGACGATGGAGTCGGCCAGGTCCTTGAACGAGAGCTTGCCGGTCTTCACGAAGTCCACCAGCGCATCCTCTGCACCGCTGAACATGTCGTCGAACAGGTTCTTGGTCTGGCTCGACATATCGGCGGCGCTGTCCAGGTAGTCCTGAAAGGAGGCCTTGGCGCCGTTGGTCCAGTCGCCCAGGGCGTTGTCCAGCTGCTGGTAATAGCCCTCTTGCATGGACAGGCGCTCGTCCAGCGCGTCCCGCAGCGCCAGGGTCTCCTTCTCGTAGAGCTCCTGGGTGATGTCGCCAGAGTTGCGCTGTGCCAGCAGGGCGTCCTGTTGCTGCTGGTACTGCTGCCGGAGGTTCGCCATTTCCTGGAAGCGCTGGGCGGCCTTCGAGCCCATACCCACTGAGGCAACGCTGGTCGCCAGGTCGGCCTGCTCGCTGGCCAGCTGGGCGTTCAGGTTGTCGGTGAAGGCGCGCAGCTTGGCCGCCTCCTCGACCGCTTTCTTGCGCAGCTCCACCTCCTTCTCCAGGGCGGCGTTCTTGCGGTACTGGGCGGTGATCTGGTCGGCGCTGGCCAGCAGCACCTTCTGGTCGGCGGTCAGGGTCTGCTTCGACTTGATGTCGGCCAGCTGCTGTTCCCATTTCGCCAGGGCCTGGGCCTGCTGGCCGAGCTGCACGACCTTGCCTGTCTGGCCGTCGATCAGCATGGACTGGGCCTTAAGGGCCGCCTCCTGCTCGCGCAGGTTGTCCAGCAGCTTGACGTCGGCCGCCTCGGTGTAGGCCTTGGTAGGCCCATTATTCCCGCCAGATAGATCTGGCCTGGCCGGAGCGCCTGGGGCAGCGTAGCTAGGCGCCTTGGAGGGATTTACCTTCAGCTGTTGAAGAGCCTGCCCAATCCTGAGCCGCTCTTTGGCCAGCTCCAAGTCCTTTTGAATATCTGCTACAGCGCGCGAGCCACTGACCCCGAAGTCATCGAACAGAGCCGGCATTCCGCCAAGAGATTTGGCCTTTTCCAGCTCATCATTGAGGCTCGAAACCTGATCTTCCAGCCGGGGAATGTCGTCGAGTGCGGGTCCATTGATCTTAGCGGCAAAGGCTTCGCCCATCCACTTCGCAAAGTCTGCGAATGCGCCGACTGCGCTGGCAGTCTTTCCAGTCAGGTCAACGACCGCAGCTGCGATGCTGGTTACGCCCTGGACAAATCTCGGATCGGTAGCTGTCTCCCTTAAGCTTCCCATCGCCTGATCCAAGGCTGACAAATCGACCGTCGCCAACCCCTGGAGAAACTGCTGCTTGATGCTTTCGAGCTGGTCGTCGATATCCTTGAAGACCTCATTCGCCTTCAGCAAATTGTCGATCTGGGACTGGTCAGGCGCGAGGTTGAGCTCCTTCGACCTCTGCATGAGACGCTGAAGTTCTGCGCCGCCATTTTCAAGAAGCGGCAACATCCTCGAAAGGTCGTTGCCTAGGCTTTCCAGGACAGTCGTTTTTTCAGCAGTTGTTCCAATTTTTCCGAGATTGTTTGCTATTGCAAGCAATTGCTGGTCCGGAGAAAGCTTGGCCAGCTTTGTTGCAGACAGACCCAGAGCATTAAGGGCATCTACTGCTTCACCACCCTTATTGAGGGCTGCATCGCCAATCTTGTCGTTTAAATCTTTGAAGATATCCGCAATCTTGTCGCCGGATAGGCCGGCTCGATCAGCGGCGTACTGCCATTGCAATAGGGTTTGGGTGCTCACCCCAAGCGACTTCGCCCATTTATCCGTCTCGGCGGTCGCTTCTGCCGTGTGCTTCAGCAGGTAGATTGCGCCAGTGCCAGCAGCTATAGCAGCGGCAGACATCCCGGCCAAGGCTGACCCTACGGCAGCGCCGGCATTCTCGGCGCTCTGCCTGATCTGGCGCATGCGTTGCTCGGACGTACGTGCAGCCTGATCCATTCCTTGCTGGAAGCCACCAACACGGGCAATAAGATCCAGCGTCAAAGTTCCGAGCGAACGGGATGCCATCATATTCTCCTGGCATAAAAAAACCCGCTATTGCGGGTTGTTTATTTTGATAAGCCTATACTCTTTCAAAGAAGTAGCCGCAACTTGTACACGCCATTATTTTTTTCTTCTTATAACCCATGAAGCAAGCGCCAATCATAAGCGGCACACCGAAAAATGCACCAAGCCCAGTAAAGCAAAGAATCAAACCGAGCATGAAAACTAAAACACCGGCGACTTGCACGCCCATGTTCCGCTCTGTCTTTTTCTTCGGGACCATTTGCCCGCCACATTGGCTACATTTCAATTCTTCAGACATGAGCTACTCCGCCTCGCTAATCAATTCGAAGCGTAGCATCAAAATCTTCAAGGTCACCTTGAAAGGAAAAGGCGCCCAGCGGCGCCATCCCCTGCCTGATCGGCCCATGACATGCCCCACCCCGCCAAGCCATACCTCAGCTTGCCAGGCCTGAGCCCGATGACTTACGCCACCGCTCAGCCACCTCGCGGAAGTGACTGAACGCTGTTTTCAGCCCATACCCAGCCGCGTCGAGCCATGGCACGCCTTGCCTAGGCATAGCGAACCGCTGGAGGTTGGCGCTCATACGCACCGCAATGCCCTCTCCTCGAAAGGGCATAACGCTGCCTACCGAAGCGCCTTGGCTGTCATGTCTCGTAGAGCCGAGAACCGGGTCAGCGTGTCCACGTTGGCACGACGCTGATCATCGCTCAGCTCCAGGACTCGCAGGTTCCTGAGTTTCTGCCCGGTACCGCGGAATACCTTCTTCATGGAGCGATCAAACTCCTCGACTGCCACACCCGTCTGCTCATGAGGCGGAACCCAGCGGTATCCCCGGCCTCGCACGGACTGCAGGCACACCTGGTGCTGAGTCAGCAGCTCGCTCTTGAAGCCCTCGATGTTCGCCAGCCACTCGAATTGTCGCTCCCTGAATTGCTCCATGGTCAGGCCGCGGCTCTCGCTGATAGACGGCATACCGAATCGGCTCTCCAGCCACTCATGACTCACCAGGTCGCCGTAGCCGAATTCACTGAGGAAGTCGTCCACGGCCTGCTTGAAGATCGGATGCTTCGACACTTCAGACATAGGCCACCTCGAATCGCCCGAAGCGCGGCCGGTACTCGCAGACGCCTATCAGGCGACCGGCGTCTTCGATTGCCTTCTTCGCTTCCTGCAAGTTCAGCACATCGGTATTGATCGCAACCTGTATCTCTGCAGCCCACTCCAGGAAAACCGGCCGGTAGCGCATCACCTTGGCCGTGCCAACCTTCACCCCGCGGCAGTCGACGAAGCGGGAGTCCTCCCACAAGGACTCGGGCGTCGCCGGCCCATCGAACAGCAGCCTGGCCTTGTCTGTCATGACGACCGCGCCGCGCTTCCAGTGGGTGCCGAGCTTCTGCAGCTTGGCACCGGCCAGGAACGTGGCATCGAAGTTGGCGCCCGGGACAAAGAAACCAAGCCCCTCCTGATGATAGGCACCGGCAATGAACTCGGACCGGGCGATGGCCAGGTGATCCTCGTCCGTTTTCTTCCGCTTGGCGGTGAGCTCCTTGTGCGCCTTGGTCGCCGGATGGAGCGGGTTCGCCAGCCTATCGCTGTGCATCATCAGCGGCGAAGAGCCAACGACTCGAACAGTGAGGACATCCATGCTCATGCCGTTGCCCTCCGGGCTGGTGCGCAGCGCTGGGCATGAAGCTGCGCGAGCTCTCCGGACTTCTTCCGATCAAGCTGCGCGATGAAGAGTCTGAGTTCCCAGAGGTGGCTGGCCACGCCAATCAGCAGATCCGACCGAAGCGCGCCGCCGGCCCGGTATATCTCGTTCACCATACTGACCAGTTGCTTCGTATGGCTGATCAGCAGATGCACGGCCTGAGCCTCTTCATCGTTGAGGCTGACCACTACCCCAGGCTTCGCGGCTTCTATCCACTCCCCTTCAAAAACGTAGCTACCAACAAAACACCTGGCAGCATCCATTTGGCTGGCGGGGATGTCCTCGGCCCGCCGCACATTGAAGGCGGCGTGGACCTGAGCCCACAGCTTCATGGTGGCCCGCCGCTGGGCATCTCTCGGAAGTGCGCGAACCTTTCCAGCAACCAGAGCGCTCAGGACATGGAAGCCGTCGATACCGATAGTGGTGCTCAGCACGGTTTCGAAGCTGCGCCCATCCGCATTCCAGTATGCCCACAGCGCGTCATCGCATTCGTTCTGGTAGGCGATGACCGAATGTCGAATGGACTCACGCACCTTGGCCGGATGGATCGACATCAACCAGCCCGCCAGCTTGCGTAGCGGAAGACAAGCCATCGCATACCGCTTTCCGTCAGAACCAGTTGTCACGATTTCCGTGATAACTGAACTGAAACGACCGTTTTTGAGCTTCTCGTGCTGTGGTTGCCAGCTCAGCCCCATACCCTCCACGACCGGCTTCATCGGCACGAAAGGCTGGCCGTCCTTCTCGACGAGCAATAGCTCGGCCTTGCGGAAGGGGATGACACGCGCTACTGCTGTGGTATTCTCACTCATGTGGTTTGCCTCTACGCAATCACTGTTCTCTGAAGCCCTGGCGACTCTCACCTCGCCGGGGCTTCGTTCTTTCAGGCCTGCGCCTGTCTTTCCATCATCTGCCGCCACTTGAATCCGTCCTCAATAAGTACCGCGATCTCTTTGTTGAGGCTGCGGCGGTTTCGCTCAGCTTCACCCTTTACCGCCTCTTTTTGCCCTGGCTGCATTCGAAGCCCAAACGGTGGAATTTCACGTGTGCTCATAGATCCTCCTTCTAGCTACACGGTGTAATCATAACACCGTGTAGCTATATGGCAATATTTTTTGTGACTACACTGTGAAGCTATGAAAAAGACAGAATCTATGCGCGACATCAATCCATTCGGACTCAGACTCCCGCCCGAAGTCCGTCAAGCTGTGGAGCGTGCCGCGGCTGCTAACCGGCGTTCCATGAACGCCGAGATCGTCGCTCGCCTGGAAGAGAGCTTCGCGCGCGAGGCTGGCGCCGATCCGCACTCCCTCACCTTCGCCATCTCGAAGGAGAAGCTGTCGAAGCCAGACTCTACTGAGGAGGGCCAAGAGGCAGGCAACGAGGTTTTGCTGAGGGCTGCCACCATTGAGGCATTCCAACGGATGGAAGCAAGAATGCAAAAGCGTATGGAGCAGCATTTGAAGCAGCTAAAGCAGGCTGCAGAAGAGCTAGCGCGAGTTCAGGACAATTCCACCGGGCCTGAACGCGATCAGGGGTAGGCAGATTGTGCCCATCCTTTGAGCGTCTACACCCACCGCTCCATCGCCTGCTCAATGGTCACCGGCGGCTCTTCGTGGTGCGGCGCGAAGTCGTAGAGCTTGAAGGGCTCGACGTCCTTGCCGCGGTGGGCGTTGGCGTAGAGGGTGGCCAACAGAGCTGATCCGCGCTCCACGCGCATTCCGAGGTTCAGGGTGCCGCGCTTCTGGCGGTACGCCAGCCACATCCGAAACTCGGTGTAGCTGAGCACCTCCTGCGCTTCGGCGATGGTGCGGCCGCCGATGCCGTTCATCACCAGCTCGCACCAGACCTCATCCTCCGCGGTCAGCTCGTCGTCTTTCCCTTGGTCACCTCGGCGATGGCCGAGAGCAGCGCCACGGTCAGGTTGCCATCCAGCGGTCCGCGTTCCGGATCGGCATCACCGGTGACGTCGGCCGGGGTGAAGATCGCTTGGCCCTCGGCGTCGCAGATGCAGGCCGCAATACGCCCGGCGACCGGATCGGCGTTGCCACCCAGCGAAGCCAGGTCGGACACCGCGGACTTGTAGGACAGCGGCCGCACGAAGACGGTGGCCTTGACCAGCTCCTCGCCCTGCTTCCAGCTGATTTCCTTCTCGACCGGGCGCCCAGTGAAGGCGCCCAGCTTCTTCAGGCTGTCAATGGTCAGGTTCACGGCTTAGCTCCCGCTCTTCGGCTGCCAGGCGCCGGCGCCGGTGCGCTGGATGGCCAGGGCAGTGGTCACCACGGTGTTGGTGGCGAAATCGAACGGGAAGTCGGAGACATAGCCGTCGAAGGTGAACCAGGTACGACTGGTGGGCAGGGTGAGGTCGCTGCCGCCGCTGGCTACGGTCGGCGCCGCCGTGCCATCGGAGAAGCCAACCACCCACTTTACGGTCGTGTCACCATCGGCAGCGGCAAGCTGGGCTAGGCGGACATGGCCGGCGTTTGCCGGATCAGCCTGGACGGTGCCGGAGGCATTGCCCGGGGTGCGCAAGCCCTTCTTGTAGGTCCGCGCCTTGTCCTTGAGGGTGGTGGTTTCGATCTGGTCGGCCGGGGTGCCGCCCGGGTTGAAGGTGGTCAGGCCTTCGATCTCCAGCACGGTATTGGCGCCAGTGCCCGTGGCGGGCGGTACCAGGGCATAGACCTGGGTTCCTTGGGTAAGGATGGACATGGATCATCTCCTGCGGGCATGAAAAAACCCGCCGGAGCGGGTCGAGGTGGATTCAGTAGGGGTCAGCGGCGGGTCAGCCACTCGACGTCGAAGCTGTAGCGGTAATTCTGGGTGTCCGGGTCGCGGCTCTCGCCGTTGTAGGCGGTCACGTAGGCCACGGCCTCGAATGCCTCCAGCAGCGCCTGGGCGGCGGCGCGGGCGGCGGCGGCGGTGCCTGCGTAGACATCGACCTGGGTACCGAACCGGTCGACATCCGGGCGGCCTGCCAGGAAGTTCTCGGGATTGCCGCTGATGACGTGCCAGACGGCATAGGGCAGCGTTGGTTTTTCCTCGGTATCACCGAAAGGCCAGACCCGCACCGGGTCGCTGCCGAGCAGCGCCTTCACCTGGGCAGAGGCGGCCGCAGCCTTGAAGAGCGGTGGGTACATCAGGTGCCTCCTGCTACGACCTTGTCGATTTCGCTGCTCAGCTCGCGAGCGAAGGTGTCGGTGACCGGTTCGACGTTGTTGGCCAGGGCCGGACGCATGAAGGGCGCCGCCGGCTGCTTCTCAGTGCCAAACTCGCTGAAGCGCCAGTAGAAGGCATTGCCGGCGCCCTCGTAGGCCTTCCCTACCCGGCCGCTGCGACGGTTCTCCTTGGTGTCCTTGTACTGGCGCGCGCCACCGCGAATGCCGACCTGCATCACCACGCCGCCCTCCTCCTTCGAGCGCCGGCTGTTGACGCGAGTGACGATGTTCTTCTTGAGGTTTCCAGAGCGCACAGGGGCTTTGTCCTGGGCGGCCTTGCGGACGATGCCCATGGCCTTCCTGGCTGCCGAGCGAAGTCCCTTCTTCTGGAGCTTCGGTGCCAGGCTGCGCATCTTGTCGACGGCCTTGTCCAGGCCCTGGATGTTGAGGTCGACGCCATCACTCATCGGTCAGCCCTCCAGACACCATCAGGGTGAGGTACTCCCGCCCGGAGCTTTTGTCCGGCAGGACGGCCTCGATGTTGTAGGTGACGCCGCGGTGCACAGCGCGCATGGCAGCGGTGACGCCGGCGCGGTACCGGATGACGATCCGGGCCGTGACCTCGTTCTGGGTGGCCTGGCCGGCGATGAACTCGCGGCCGCTTACCGGTTCGACGGAGCACGGGATGGGGTTTGTTGTCAGGTTCGACCATCCACTGATCATCTCGCCGGTGTCCGGGTCCTGGTGGCGCCCGTCGCGCTGCAGCATTACCCGCTGCCGGAGCTTACCGGCGCGCATCACACGCCCATCCCGGTACGGTACGGCGCCAGCAGGTGCCGGGAGCCCATGGGGATCTCGGCGACGGTCACGCCGGTGGCCACATCCTCGCGGTTGGCGAAGAGGTGACCAAGGATCAGCAGGCACGCGGCCTGGACTGCGCTGTTGATGACGATGCCCCGGGCCTTCATCTCGACTTCGGCTCGGGCATCGGTGAAGGCCAGGTGGGCCCGGTCCAGTGCGTTCAGCCGGTCGTCCACATCCGCCACGGCCTGGGCAGTGGTCACGGCCTGTTCGTAGCGGATGCGACTGGAGCTGATCGCCGCCGGCACTTCGGCCTGGGCGGCGTCCAGCGAGGCCTGATCGGCATAGAACCGCCGCTGCATGTACTGGCTGGCCGACTCCTCGGCCGCATCCAGCATGGCCTGGACCAGGACCTGATCCTCTTCTTCGGCCAGCAGGTGCTGCATGGCGATCGCTATGCTGATCACGGACATCGGTTACTCCTCGACGCTACCGCTTTTGCCGGCGGCCTTGTTCTTCGGGGTCGGAGCCTTCTTGTTCTCCGGCTCCTCGGCGGCCTTCGCTTCGAACTCCTCAATGAGGCCGTTCTGGCGCAGCTCGACCGCGCGGGGGCGATCAACGTCAAGGGCGGAGCCGGCATTCACCCACTCGCGCTTGTCCTGGTCGTAGAAATCGCGGGTAGTCTTCACGCTTACGGTGGTCGTGGTCATCGCAGATCAGCGCCCGGTTGCCCAGGCGCGCCTCTTGGGTTAGGCCGCCTTGGCGAGCGAGCCGTAGACGAAGGACTCGGGACGGTACACAGCCAGGGCCAGGCGCTCTTCCGCCCGGATGGTGACCATGTTGGTGCGGAAGTTGTCGCCGTCCTCGGTGGAGACTTCCACCGCCGCATCCTCGCGGTCGAACAGCTGAGCGCCCATGTCCATCGCGCCGACCATGAACTTGCCGGCCGGGATGGCGTTGGTGTCGACCACCGGCAGCTTCCACATGCGCGGGGTGCCGCCCTCCTGGACGTTGACCCAGATGTAGGAACCGGTGGTGTCCTTCTGCAGCTCCATGTCCGCCCAGTCCGCCGGGTTGAGCACGATGCCGGTGGCGCGGTATTCGGCGATGCGCACCTGCAGGATGGCGCGGCGCAGCACGTCGATGGGGGTGTCGTTGGTCTTGCGCAGGGTCTCGTTGAAGGGAGTGGCTTGGGGGATCAGGCCCAGCAGGTTCTGGCCGGTGCCGTCGCCCGCCAGGATCTGGTTTTCCTCGGCGTATTTCAGGCCGTAGATGGCGCGCCCGTTGATGTAGCTCTGCAGCAGCGGCAGATCCGCCAGCACCTGCTTGGAGGCCCGGAACCAGTGAGCGATCGTGCGAACGGGCGCCGTCTTCAGCTCCATCTTGAGGTCGGATTGGGCTTTCAGCGCGCCCTCGCCCGCCTGCGGCGCGGCCATGTTCTGAAAGCCCGTCTCCTGGACGAACTCGACGCCATTCGAAGCGGTGCGACCAGGCATGATCAGGTCGCGGATGGTCAGCACGCGCTCCGGGGGAGCGATGACGCCCGGAATGCGGTCGGGGCGGATCACGCCGCCGACACCGCCGGTCCCGGTGGTGGCACTGGTGATGTTCGCCACCGCCTTGACGCCCAGCCGCGCGATGCCGCGGCCACGGGTGCTCAGGGACTGGAAGTCCTCGGTCTCGGTCAGTTGCTCGCCCAGCGACTTCTCGTCGAGCGGGTCATTGGCGGAGAAGCGGCGACCCAGCTTCTGCTCGACGTCCTGCAGGCGATCCTGCAGCGCCAGGCCGCTCTTGGCCAGGCCGTCCAGGACGGTCTTGGTGTCGTCCAGGATCTTGCCGTGTTCCTTGATCTCCTGGCTGGCCTTCTCGGCGAAGGCCTTGATCTCCTGGTCACGCTGGTCCAGCGCTGTCATGACGTCCTTGAGTTCCAGTTGGTCGTTGGCGCGCTCTTTGCGCTCGAACTGGCGTTGCTCGGAGCGAGCGGCGTTGCTGAGTACGTTGTGCATGAGGGTCAATCCTTAAACGAAGGGAGGGAGAGGCCGCGGCTGAGCTGCTCGTGCAGCGCCTTGGCAATAACGGGTTCCGCCTGTTCGCCCTCGGACTCACTCCGGAGCATGTGCTTCAGGCCGCGATTGGCGATCACGGCGGCCTGAGTCTTCGAGAAGCCTGCCTCACGCAGGAGCTGCTCAAATTCGGGGAGGGTCGGCAGCGAGCCGTGGGCCAGCTTCGACTTGATGACGTCGGTCCGGGCCTCGTCGTTGGCCGGCACGGTGACGATGGAGATCTCGACCAGGTCCAGCTTGGTCAGGGTTCGGATACCGGTCTTCTCGTCGCGGTTGGATTCGCGGACGTAGTAGCCGATGGACAGGCCGGTGATCGCCCGGGACTTCATCCCGCGATAGGCCACCCGGGCATAGGCCGCGTCTTCCAGCCACAGCTCGCCATCACCGAACAGCCCGCGGTCGTCTTCCTTCAGGCTGTCGATGTTCCAGGAGCCGATCGGCTCGCCGGTGCGGTGCTGCCAGAGCACCGGGAAGGTCCGGCCCTTGGCCTTGGCGTCCGCGATCGACTCCAGGAAGGCGCCGGGGGCCACCACCTCGTTGTAGCTGTCGATGACGCCGAACACCGATCCGTAGCCAGAAAAAAGGCCGTCATCGCTGACAGCCTTGGCGTCGAAGTCGAATGACCGAATCTGCATCGGTCGCTCTTTGCGGTTCATTCGCGGTTCCTCGGTTGATCGTTGAGCCAGTCCATCAGCGCAGAGCGTGCCTGCTGGGCGTCGCCAGCGCCCTCGCCCAGCTTGTCGATGGGCAGCATGTTGGATTGAACGGTGAGCTCCGCCGCGTTGCCGCCCATGGGCGCCAGGTTCTCGCGGATGCGGCAGTCGTCGCGGGTGTAGATGCCGTTCTGGACCATGGAGCTGTAGAACTGGGCCCGGCCGGCGCTATCAGCGCGCAGCAGGCCTTCTGGGTTGAACTTGACGAAGAAGCGGCGCCGCTCTTCCGGGCGGAGCAGGCGCCGGTTGGCGCTCATCTCGATCCGCTTCATCCAGGGCAGCAGCGTGAAGGTCAGGAAGCCGATCATCTGCTGCTCCATCCCAGTACCCCAGCTGGTGGAGTTCTGGGTGTGGCCGACCATCCAGGGCGGCACGCGGAACCAGCGGCAGATTTCCTCGACGTTGAAGGCCCGGGTCTGCAGCATCTGCGCGTCTTCCGGCGTCATGCTGACCTGCTGGTACTTCATGCCAGCCTCAAGGACCATGGTCTTGCCGGAGTTCGTCGCGCCGGCGAACTGCTTGACCATGTCGTCGCGGATCTCGTCCCGCTGGTCCTTCTTCAGGATCTGCTCGGTGGAGAGCACGCCGCCCAGCTTCATGCCGTTGGCGAACATCTTGGCTGCCGACTCATCCGCGGCCATCGCAGCGCCCAGGACATTGCGGCCGATTGCCAGCGGCGGAAGGCCGCACAGCGGGTCGGTGCCAAAGGCTCGGGTGTGCCAGATCGTCTCGTCGGTGAAGGTGTGAGACTTCCCGGCGCTGTCGGTGTAACGGTACTCGATGGATCCGTTTGCCAGCCGGCGCGGCGGGCTCACGCTCTGCGGCAGCAGAAACTCCACGCTGCTGAGGTCGCGGCGAGAAAAGGTTGGCTCGCCGAAGGCGTTGCCCTGGAGCAGAAGGCTGGCCGCCATGTTCTCCCAGAACTCCACGGGGGTCTGGTCGGCGTTGGGCTGCTGGCTGATGACGAAGTGGACCGGGTGGCTCTCGGCTACCACCGGCACACCGTCCTGCCGTTCGTACAGGGCAATCGGCAGAGTAGCCAGGGTCTCGGCGATCAGCCGGACACAGGACCAGACCGTCGACAGCTGCAGGGCCGTCTGCTGGCTGACCACCTTGCCCGAGGCCGAGTCGGCGCCGTAGTAGGTGCTCCAGAAGTTGCCATCGCCGAGGCCGATCTTGCGGCCGAACCAGCCGGCCAGTGAGGACTTGGCGAAACCAGGCTCCGCCGAGCGCACCATGGCCTGGCCCAGCACCTGGGTCAGGGATTTATTCACCGATCAGCCCCTTGCGAATGAAGCCCGCGACCAGCAGCAGCGCCACGCCACCCGCTAGCAGGGCATAGCCCACGCCGGCCAGCACGTAGACACCGCCGACGATCAGGCACAGGCCCGCCGCGGCCGCCAGCAGGAAGATGAGGAGGCCCTTGTGCATGTCGTGTCCTGTTACCCGATCACGATCGGGTTGCTGAAGAAGTCGTCGAAGCCGCCGGAGCCGTTGGCCACGAGGCGCATCACGCTGCCGACACCCATGATCAGCGCCACGGCGCCGTCGATCTTGTTGTCGTTGCCCTGCTTGATAGGACGAACGATGTCGTCGTTTCCTGGCAGGTTCTTGCCGATCACGTTGGCGATACACCAGGTCATGATCGGATTGCCGTCGTGGTGGAACCGGCCCGACTGGATAGCCGCTTCCAGCTCCTTCATCGGGTCCGACATGTTGGTGTAGTTCTGCACCGTGGTGACGGGGGTCAGGCCCTCGTCGTCCAGCTGGTGGCTCAGGTTCGTGGCGCCGTGCGGGTCAATCGGGCTTTCGCTGACCGGCGAGACCTCATTGGCCTCCTTCGCGTCCTCCAGGATCTCCCGATAGTCGATCTCAGCGCCGGGCGTGACCTGCAGGTGGCCGGTATTGATCCAGGCCTGGAAGCGTTCGGCCATCCGCTTGTTGTCGTCGTTGAACGCCGTGTCTTCCGGCACCCAGAAGCCCGGAGCGATGCTGTAGTAGTGGGTTCGGCCATCAATGACGCGCCAGAACAGCCGGGACATGGAGTTCATGTCCAGCTTGCGCGCCAGGTCGAACGCCAGGACGCATTCCTGACCCTCGAATTGCTCCAGGGTGAGGGTCGTGTCCTCGCACGCCTTCCAGTTCTCGACGTTGAAGAAGCCCGCCTTGGCGCTCACCCAGAGGTTCAGGTGCTTGGTCTTGAAGGTGTTGGTGAAGCGCGCCGACCGGATAGCCCGGGCCAGCTGGCTCTCAAGGTATTCCTGATAGACCGACACCCCCATGCAGGGGTTGGCCTTGGCCAGGTTCTTCGGATCGGTCCAGTCGTCGCCCTCGTCCAGCGTCCAGATCCAGGCGAACAGCTCCGGATCTGGCACCGAGCCTTCCAGCATCTCGATGGACTGGCGGCGCTTGTCGTAGCACGGCCCCTCGATGTTGGCGCCGGCCGTGGTGATGATGAACATCAGCGGCTGCCGGCGGGCGCCCATGCCGGTGAGCATGGTGTCGTACTGGGCCGAGCTGTCGTGCTCGTGAAATTCGTCGATGATCGCGCAGCTGGGCGAAGCGCCATCTCCGGGGTTGCCGATCAGCGGTTCGAAGCGCGAGCCCTGGGCCGGCACGTTCATGTTCGAGGCGTTGACCTCGATCCCCGCCGCCTCGATCAGCATCGGCGAGCGCTTCACCATCAGCCTGGCCGGACGGAAGACCTCCCAGGCCTGCTTTTCGGTGGTGGCGCCGCTGTACACCTCGGCGCCGAACTCGTTATCGGCGACGAACATGCTGATGCCGACGCCGGCGGCGATGACGCTCTTGCCATTCTTCCGGGGCACCTCCCAGTAGCTCTCGCGGAAGCGCCGGTAGCCGTCCTTCTTGCGTAGCCAGCCGAAGGTGCAGGCCATGCCGAACAGCTGCCAGGGCTCCAGGGTGATCAGCTGTCGCTTGAACGCCCACTCGCCCTTGGTATGGGGCATCAGCTGCACCAGGCGCAGCTTCTTCTCGGCCTGGGCGGCGTCGAATTTGTAGGGGAAGCCCTTGCCGCGGCTCTCGGCCACGTCGTCGAAGTGCCGCTGGATCGCCAGGTGGATGAACCGGCACGCCGGCACCCTCCCCTTCAGGACGGACCGCGCCCACGCCATCGCCTTGTCGACGTTGGGCGTGGGGGTCTTGGCCATCAGGAACCTAGGAGAGCAGCGAACTCGTTGGTGGATTTCTGTTTGTTGCCGCTGAGCACCCGGGCGCGGCTGGCAGGGTCGAGGCCGAGCATCGAGCCGAAGGTAACCATCTGCCGAGTGGCCTCGTTGGCTGCCGTCAGGGCCGGGTTCTTCACCGGACCGCCGGTGGCGCCCGCCACAACGATGCCGCTGGTGCGGATCTCGTCCTGGGCCTGGCGCCAGATGTCGTAGGCCATGCAAAAGGCTTCGACGTTGTGCATGTCGGTGAGCGCCAGGACCTTCGTCTTCAGCAGCTCGGGCACGACCATTTTCCACATCTGAACGGCGTAATTTCCTAGCCATTCAGGGGGTGAAATATCAGTCACGAGGGCGAAATCACCCTCATCCTTGGCCAGCTTTCGCTTGCCGGGATTGCCGGCCAATGCCTTCTGGGCCGTGGGTTTGGGACGACGACCCGACCGCCCAGCGACGCCGGCCATGGGCCCTCCGGTTTGAATCTCATTTTTCGCGGTTGTGAAAAAATGACGGGGCGGACGGTGTCCGACCCTATAGCCCTGGACTTTTGACCCGCCCCCACCCATAGGTCAAGCCTATATCGGGGCTGTGACGTGCTACATACTGGGCCGCCGGCCTGCCGCTGACTCGCGCAGCGTCTTTACCCGATGGCAGTCATGGTTGATAGCCGCCAGGTTGTCCGGGGTATCGCTGCCGCCTTGGGCCAGGGCCACGATGTGGTCGACCTCGTGCGCTGGCCTGACACGGCCCATGCGCTTGCAGTCCTCGCACTGGCAGAGGTAGCCATCACGCTTCAGCACCTGCTCACGCATCCGGCGCCACGGCCTGCCGCCACGGCCAGAGCCCTGCCGGTTGGCCCAGGCCTTGGCTTGGTCGGCATGCTCATCGCAGTAGCCACCAGCGTTGCGGGTCAGCGCGTTGCAGCCACGGGCGCGGCATGGTTTGTTAGGTCGCAGCGCCATCAGATAGGCCTGCCTGCCAGATCACGGCGGGGCACCTCGTCACCGGCGTCCTCGCCCTGCTGGTCGGCCAGGTAGTCCACCATCTCGCGGTTGCTCTCGGCCAACAGCCTGTTGCTCTCGGCCAGCTCCAGCATCGCCTGGGTCTGGCGGGCCAGTGCTGCGATCAGCTCCTGGTGCTCACTCATCGCCAGCCACTTCCGCTTCGACCGGTTCAATCCGGTACATGGACAAATGGTCGACGATCCGTCTTGCCTCTTCGTCATCGATCAGCACGACGAATGTGACGGTGGCCGCTTGATTACACTCCATGTTCAGCTGCACCGAGCGAACGCTCTTGTCGCAAATGCCGAGCGCTTCCAACACCTGCATGCCGAGGGTGTTACCTGTTGCTAGCCTGCTCATCCCCTGCCCCTCCGCCGCTCACTGCCATCCCAACGCTCGAAGCCCGCCGGCCAGATCTTGGCGACGTTGCCGCGGGCGCGAATGACCAGCGCCAGGCTTAGAAAGTAGAACGCCGTGTTGTACCAGGACACCACCGGGATGCGCTCCTCGATGAAGATCCGGGCAACGATGCTCATGAACTGCATGCCGGTCGTGGCGCACAGCGCGAAGGCGATCACCGATACGCCCAGCCGGTAGCGTGAGTTCTCTTCCGGCCGGTAGACGAAGCCGATCATGGTGAAGATGCCGGCGCAGAACAGCGCCTGCAGGATTGCGGCCATGGGTTAGCCCCCTTTGCCGAAGCGAATGCTGAGCACCCAGCGCAGGAAGCGCGGCGGGACGCCCGTCTCAACCCAACCGATCAGACCGGCCAGGAACACGATGCAGACCGCGCCGCATCCCAGCGCCACCAACCCCGTCGTCCGGGTCCACTCCTGGCCAATGGCCTCGGCAGACGCGAGATACCCGCCGATCCAGCCCACGAACAGGTAGCCGACGCGCCGAGTGATCCCGATGTCGCGGGCCCATACCACGTAGAAAAAAGCCCCACCGAAGGCGCCAACCAGCGCGGCCAGGTCCAGGTCGGGGAACGCCGCACCCAAGCCCAGACTGGCAGCAACGCCGGCCAGCGCGATACTCGTGGATGACGGTTCGCCCATTTCGATACTCCAAGGCAATAAGTATTTCTGTGCTATTCCCTCGGGAAAACACTTCACAATACTTATTAAAAGACTTATAATGCCTCCATCAGCAGCGAGGCAGACATGAACAAGATCAACTGGACACGGAAGGCGGTGAAGCAGCTCGGCAAGATCGCCAAGGCCGACCAGGCCAAGGTCTTCGACGCCGTCGGCGCCCTCGCCCACATGCCCAACGTCCAGAACGTCAAATCGCTCACCAACCACCAGTTCGGCTATCGCCTTCGGGTAGGCCGATACCGCGTCCTGTTCGACTGGGACGGCACGGTCAAAATCGTGAATATCGAAGAGGTCAGCAAACGCGATGAACACACCTACTAACGTGCAGATCATCAACGGGCCGGACGGGAATCCGGCCTTCGTCGTCATCCCCTACGCCGACTATGTGAAGGATCACCCGGTCGATGACCTGATCCCTCACGAGGTCGTGGGGCTCATAGTCAAGGAGGGGCTGACCCCCATCGGCGCCTGGCGCCGGCACCTGGGTCTGTCTCAGGCAGAGGTCGCCGCGCGCATCGGCATCAGCCAGTCCGCCTATGCTCAGCAGGAGCAGGCCGCGAAGCCGCGCAAGGCCACCCGCGAGAAGATCGCCGCAGCCCTGGGCATTGCGCCGGACCTGCTGGACGTTTGAGAGTGATCAGCAGACAGGCGCCTGAAGCGGGGCCAAGCCCAGAACTCGGACGGGCATAAACCGCAGCGCTGCGCGATGCCGCCGATAGTCGTCGGGGTGTATCAGGATGCTTTCGAGCTGGACGCCTCGCCGATCGCACTCGTAGTACCAGCGCTTGATCCGGCATTCGAGGGTCATTCAGGGCTCCAGAAACGAAGAAGCCCCGGCTCATGGCCAGGGCTTCGGAGTCGCCTGCATCTTCATCACGCGCAGAATCGACAAGATAGAAGAATGGTCGCTCAACCGCTCACCAGCGTCAAGCAGCAATGTGAACTAGTAGCCCTTCCTCTTCGATGATCGCTTCCGCTCGGCGCAGCGCCTGGGTCACCAGCTCTTCGCAGCGCTTACCAATCCCACCCCGCCACCGGCGCCGAGTCTGCTCAGGACGCGCATCAGGGTCCCAGCCGTTCATGTCGTAGAAGCGGGCATCGAGCACGATCATGTCGGTGGAGCGCTTCACGTAGTCATCCCGCTTCACCTCCTCGACTTCGATCTTCTCAACATGGCGATTCTCTTCGGCAAATCGCTTGGCGGCCCAAGTGGATAGCGCCTTGAACTGCGCATCCTCTCTTGCTGACCGGCTCGCCAGCTCCTGCCCATTCGAAACGGCCTTGCCCGGCAGCTTGGGGATTGCCCAGGCGGTGACGGCCTTGGAGACGAACAGCCTCGGCGCGGGCGATTCAACACGCGGGATCAGGAAGCCAATGGCCTCGATCTTGCGCACCTTGTGGGTGCTGTACTTGGCCACCAGCACGGCCCAGTCCAAGGCGGACAGCTGACGATGCAGCCGCGCGTGCAGCAGGCAGTCCATGTCGCGCTGCTCCTGGGGGCCGAGGCCGCTGCCGGAGCGTGCTTCGGGATACCCTGCCTCGTAGAGTTTCTGCCAGGCCTGCTTGCTGGTGTTATCGATGGTCTCGGCGGATAGGCAGCGGACGACTGCACTGAGGGTGTCACGGTAGTAGCTCATGGTCAGTCTCCGGTGTAGTGCGAGCCGTGCGGGCCGCGGCGGTTGCTCGATTCGTAGGGCTGCATCCGCTGCAGATTGGCTACCTGGCTTTCCAACCGGGCGATGTAGGCACGCATCTGGAAGGGCGCGTCGTCCTTCCCAAGTGACTCGCCGGTGGCCTGGTCGACGAAGCCGGCGCCGTCGCAGGCAGCGCACTCGACTTCGTAGAACAGCGGCTTCACGACGCCGCGCCCGTGACATGTCACGCAACGCGAAATCGGCTTCACCTTGCGGGT
>Ga0157358_1000294_pt1 | contig 20132 bp, 18 predicted proteins | sample AttcapACBM2_FD_111484 | JGI IMG/M metagenome (GOLD analysis project Ga0157358, IMG submission 111484) | Fungus gardens microbial communities from leaf cutter ant in Botucatu, State of São Paulo, Brazil - Atta capiguara ACBM2 | ecosystem: Host-associated > Fungi > Mycelium > Unclassified ... | reverse complement strand
ATTTTGCGTTCCGCGCCATAAATTTCCACGTCATATTCAATCTGAACGCGAGGCGCGCGATTGCGGGCAATGAACTTCTGCCCACTGGATTTGCTTGTTGCCATGGTTTTCTCCATCAATGATGCGCGGATAATGTGTCACAGCAGGCGCGCAGGTCCCGCTGTGTGAGTGGGTCACGCCTGCTTAGTCGCGACGTCCGAAAATGGTTTCCAGCTGATGCACGCCATCGGGTGCCAGCTCGCGCATGATCTCCAGGAAGTCGCGCTCGATTAAGCGCTGTACCCGGTCGATCATCAGCGGAGCCGGATGACTCGGCTCATGCTGGGTGAAGTAGAGCTTCACTTTCTCCAGCATCAGCTGGGCATCGGCGCGGGAACTGATCTGTACCGTGCGCCAGTCCGCGGCCGCGCGCGGCGCCGTTGCGACCGCCGCCGGGGCCGCCGCTTCTGCGGGTTGTTCCGCCGCTGCGGTGGGTATCAGCTGGCTGATATCGGTGGCCTGGCAGCGTTCGGCGATCAGCGCAATCTGTCGGCGCAGCAGGGCCAGTTCAGGCACCGCCGCGTCGCCCAGCCGTTCGGCCACGGTTTCGCAGATGGTCTGCAGCCGCTCATGAATCTGCAGCACCGCCTCAATGCCGGGCTGGTCGCCGCGTGCCAGTTCATCGATCAGACGCGGCAGGCCGCCGGGATAGTCTGCCACCTCGGTTTTGCTGCCGTCGCACAGGGCGGCTGCATCACGCAGCGTGATACCGTCGGACGGATAGCGCAGCAGCCAGCACTGACGCACCGCACCACTGAGTTCCGTCTTGTCACCCAGCAGCGCCAGGGCATTGATGCGGTAGAACGGGTCCTGCTCGCCGTACTCTTCAAGCCGGGGCCACAGCGGCTCCCAGTAGAGCAGCAGCGCCTGTTCAATCAGCTTCAGGCCCTGGGCATAGCCTGGCAGTCCTTTCAGCTCCGTCCAGGCATGGGTCAGCGCCAGCATCACCCGTAAATCTTTACTGCGGGCCAGCAGCGCTATCGCCAGCTTCTCAACTTTGTTCCAGTCGGCGGGTTCTGCCGGAATGATGGTGTTGCCGAACTGCTGTTCGGCTTTACCGGCACTGGCCTGCTCCATCGCCTGAAAATCGGCGTCGTACTCCAGGTTATCGCCACCGGGATTGTCATCACTGACCGGAGCCAGCAAAGCCTCTGTATTCATCGTCATGGGTGTTGCCTCAGGATTCAAACATCGGGGGATAAAGTCCGTTTCGTCCCGGCTTTGCCCCACCGGCCGGATCAAACAGCAATGAAAAAAGCTGGGCGGTGAAGTTACCGCTGTGGACCTGGGTATAAAGCGGAAACCCGTCGCTCTGATTGGTCCACCAGAAACTGGTGTAAAACTGCGGGTCGAAGTTCTCACCCGGCAGCGTCCAGTTCAGCGTTGAAGGCGTGTCGCCATGCCCGATAACGTTGAGGATATCTGACGGCTCACCCGTCTCCTGCGGCGGTTGCGGCTGCGGAATGCTGATCAGCGCCTGATCCAGCTGCTCCGGCGATCCGCCGCCCTGCACCACCCGCAGCAGCGTATTGCCCACCTGCTGATACCACTCGCCGGAGCGTGCCAGCAGCGCTGGCGACCACTCGGCGGGGGTGAAGTGACGCAGCGCGCAGAGCGGATAGTTACGTCCCACGCTGTCCCGTGCCGCGATCAGGCAGCCCATCTGGATCAGCTGACTGCCCAGCATCGGCGGCACCACAAAATTCCAGACCGGCGCGTTGAGGAACGGGCGCGACGGCGCGTTATCCCCCTCCTGACTGCTCTGCCAGTGATGCAGGCCCACCTGAAACCAGCTGGACCATTGGCGATAGAGGACATCAGGAAAGCGGCGCTTCACAAAGTCACCCGCGCTGGGCAATTTGCCGTACCAGCAGGGTGCAGCGTAATGAGTCATTGTCGGGTCCTGTTTCAGGGGCAGCTAAAGCCGGGAAGCTGGAACGGGTTACGAATGCTGCCAGGGGTGAACGACAGCGTGACCTGATGCCCCTCCACGCTGAACGTGGCTTCGCGGGTCAGGCCGCCAGCCGCGGTAACCCGGGCGCGGTCAAAGAAGCGATTGAGTGCCCAGGGCCCACTGGTCACCAGCGTTGAGGTGGTGCCGTTAGTCAGGCCCAGCTGCATGCGCACCTGGCTGGTGCCGCCCGGACCGGGCCAGCTGACCATCTGTACTGCCTGCGGCCCGTGGCTGTAACGCAATTGCTGTCCATCCACATCCAGCGTCAGGTTAAGAATGTCATTGTCCATTTTTACGGTGCGCAGCGTGACGCGGAAGCCTGGCGTGGTCGCACCGTTAGCAAAGAACGCATCGCGGATTGACTGCGCCTACTGGAAAGGACGCAGCAGCGCTTCGCCGCCCGGCAGCGTTTTGCCGTCGATACCCGGCGTAAAGCGCCATGAGGCGTTGGTGGTGTCGACTTTGCTGGCCAGGTTGTCGCGGAAGAAGCTGTCCATCATGCCGCTGCCGGGGGCGAACATCCGCGCCAGATCGTCGGGTGTCACCTCACTGCGCGCGGAACGCACCAGCGGATAACGTCCGGCGATCGCCTGACGACAGAAACTGCCCACTTCCATGGTGATGCGTTTACGGACGTTATCCATGTCGCGGCGCTGTGCATCGCTGCTGGCCCCGACCGCCATGCTGGAGACCATATTCTGCAGCGAACCGGGCAGACGTCCGGCGCTAGCCTGCAAACGACTGATCGCATCGCTGGCCGGTGGCGGCATCCCGCTGTTGGCGGCATCCTGCACCGCCGTGAGGTAGCGATAGAGATCGTCAATCTGATGCAGGAAATCATCCACCGCCAGCACCTTGCTGCCCTGCTGTAATGGCTGAGCCAGCTCAAGCACGGGCGCAAAATGCACGGCAACCGCCTGCTCCGGTGACGCCTGCGCTGCCGCCTGTCCACGCGCCGCAGCCGCTTCGGGCGAGGTAAACAGCGCTTCAAGGGTGCGGGTAGCGCTGTTATCCGACGGCTTTGCCGCCTGCGCGGTTTTCTCATCGGGCTGCGCCCGGTTCAGCGTCAGCAGGTTACTGAGGTTGATGACCAGCTGGCGCAGCGGCGAGTGGTTGCCCGACAGCAAGCGCGCGGTGTTAATACGTTGCGAGAGATCGGCACTGCTGTTGAGCTGGATATCGCTCAGGAACTGCTCCCACTGACGGATGTAGTCCTGCACATAGAGCTGGCGCACCGCGAGATCGGTCTGCTCACTCTTCTGCTGCGGCGCAGCGCCGTCCAGCACCCAGAGATCGTCCTGATAAAGCGCCTGGGTCACCGGACCAATCTGCTTGTCCACATGCTGCCAGTAGCCGTCCGGCGTATAGAGACCTGCCACACCGTCATTAACCGATTTACCGCTTTTACGGGAAAACACCAGCTCGCTCTGGGGACCGCCCAGCGCCGCCAGCGTCACCGGTTGCAGGCTGTCATCACGTTGCAGCAGGCGCTTCAGGCGTCCATAGACGCGCTGTGACAGCGGCATCTGATTAATCAGCGCCTGCTCGCGCTTTACCAGCGCGTCATCCTTCGCATATGGCGACGAGTGAATCTGCGTCTCCAGCAGCTGTTGCAGATGCCACGCCAGCTGTTTTACCTGCTGCTGTGTCACGTTCTGCGGCAGCTCGCGCGACAGGTTAAGCATCAGCCACGCCTGCAGGAACTTGCCATCGTAGTGCTTCGGCTGATAGAGCATCTGATACGCCTTCAGCGCTTCATAGCTGTAGTCAGCGTCGCTGCCGTTGTCATTGCGCAGCCAGCGGGTGATGTTCTGCGCCACCTGCGGCAACAGCAGCTGCTTCAGCGCTTTGTCGTAAAGCGCACGCGTCGCATCGCTGACCTCGGTGCCACGATAAAGGCCCATACGACGCGTCAGCGGCGGCGATTCCAGCGAGAAGTCGGCGCTTTCCGGCAGGTGCAACAGGGTGTTGAGATAAGGCACCAGCGCAAAGAGATCGTCGTTGACCTGCTTCTGAAGCTGGTCGCCCAGTTGCTCCACCTGCGGCGCTTTAGCGGCCATCTCCTGCAGATAGGCTTTGTTCTTGCTGTAGCTGGTGAGCCACAGACCGCCCGCGACCAGTAACAGCAACAGCAGCGCCAGATAGCCTGACCAGAGTCCGGCGCGGTTGCGCAGCTCCCACCAGCGGTTGCTGCCCGCCAGACCCGACTCCTGGAAAACCACATTTTCCAGCACGCCTTTGAGGAAGAAACTCTGCCCTTTGTTCTGCGGAATCGGGGCGTCCTTATCGACCTGATCCCAGTTGCCCGATTCGCCCGCCTGCTGGCCTGGCAGATTCAGGGCACGGTTCAGCTCGCCCATTACCCGGTCAAACGGCAGACCTTCCTGGGTGCCGCTGGCAAAGTAGATGCCGCGTGGCGCGAACTGGGTTTCAAAATCGGAGCGGGCGAACAGCGTGTCGAGCGCGTCGGCCAGTAACGGACGCAGCGCAGCGAACTCCTGCGGGAAGAGATAGCTTTCGGCACGCGCCTGCGCGTCGCTCTCCGTCAGCAGCCGATCGGCCAGTCCGGCATCGAGCCGCTGTTGCAGCAGGGAATACTCCTGCTGGAACTGGCTGTTCAGCTCGAAATCGGCGGCGGATGCCTTCGCCCACGGAAAGGTGAATCCCCAGATCTGTTCACGCTGCGCTTTATCCAGCGAGGCGAAGTAGCTGCGGAAACCTTTGAGCAGGTCCGCTTTAGTGACCAGCACATAAACCGGGAAACGGATGCCGAGACGATCGTGCAACTCCATCAGACGCTGACGCAGCGCCAGCGCCTGGTTGCGCAGTGCCTCGGGCGACTGACTCAGCAGATCGGAGACGCTCAGCGTGACGATGACGCCGTTGATCGGCTGACGTCCGCGATATTTACGCAGCAGATCGAGGAAATGGTGCCATTCGCTGGCATCCCGCTCCTGCTGACTCTCCTGGGTGCTGTAACGCCCGGCGGTATCGAGCAGCACGGCGTCGTTAGTAAACCACCAGTCGCAGTTGCGGGTGCCGCCAATGCCGCGCAGGGCCGACTTGCCAAACTTATCCGCCAGCGGGAACTGCAGGCCGGAGTTGACCAGCGCGGTGGTTTTACCGGCACCGGGTGCACCGATAATCATGTACCACGGCAGCTGATAGAGATACTGCCGACCAAAGCGCTGCGCCCAGAACGGCGTGCCTTTGCTGCTGTGGCGCTGGAAGTGCGCCTTTCTCAGCATTTCAGTAGCTTCGGAGAAACGGCCCGCCAGCACCTGCTCTTCACTGGTCAGACGCTGACGATCGGCTTCCGGCGCATCGCTTTTGCCGGTTTCCAGACTCGACATCAGCTTGCGGTTAAGCCAGTAATTGTATAGCCGTGGAATCGCCTGCCCCAGTCCCCAGACCAGATAGAGCAGCGCGATACTGATCATGCGGTTCTGCTCTGGCTCAAGTGGCCGCGAATCAACGATAGAGAAGACCGGGCCAATCACCCAGATGATAAAAGAGAGCGCGGTGATGCCGACAAAGCCCCACGCAAGGCGGCTGGTCAGCACCGCAAACAGAATATTCAGCATGGATCAGTTCCCTCTCGCCAGGCCGTTGAGTTCGGCATGCGTGGCATCCGGCGCCACCAGCAGTGTGATTTCAACACGACGGTTACGCGCGCGATTTTCTGCGCTGGTGTTCGGCACCAGCGGATTGCTTTCGCCGCGCCCTTCCGCTTTCACCCGCGACGGCTGCGCCAGCTGCTGTTGCAGCAGGGTCTGCACCGAACGGGCGCGCGCCAGCGACAGCTCAAAGTTGGAGGCGAAGCGCGCGCTGCGGATCGGCACGTTATCGCTGTAGCCAATCACCTGAATCTGGCCGCTGACGTTGTTCATGGCCGCCGCGATGCGCCGGATCACGTCAATGTAGCCGCCGCGCACTTCGGTCGCCGCCGAAGCAAATAGCCCATCCCCTTTCAGCGTCACCACGCTGCGGTCCGCTTCATCACGCACCGCCACCAGCCCGGCATCAATTTCCGGCTTCAGGAAGGCGCGCAGATTCAGCGTGGCAGGCGGAGGCGGCGCCGGGTTGCCGATCTTCACTTCCGGCAGCGCCGTCTGATAGATGCGGGCCAGCACCGGCGAGGTGTAATCACCCAGACGCCAGTTGAGCACGATGTAGAACAGACAGGCGGCCAGCCCAGCCACGGCCGCACAGGCCCACAGCGGGATCATCGGCCGCCATAGCTTGCGCAGCACCGGCTGATCGGTGGGATGCGGTGACAGCGCCGCGGCGTAACTGCCGCGTACGCTTTTGATCATCTGCAGCAGGCGCTGTTTGATGGTCTCCAGCTGCGAGCGGCCATTGTCCAGCACCCGGTAGCGTCCTTCGAACCCCAGCAGCAGGCAGAAGTAGATCAGCTCCAGCATCAGAATGTGACGTCTGGGGTTCTGCGACAGCTTCGCCAGCAGCTGGAAAAACTTCTCGCCGCCCCAGGTTTCGTTATGAAAGGTGACCAGCAGACCGTTGCTGGTCCAGACGCCGCGACTGCCCCACGGCGTCAGCGCCGCCGCCTCATCCAGCGCGGTACAGAGACAATAGCGCGCGCCGATGATCACTTCGTAGCCGAGGCCCGACTGCTGGCAGCTCAGCTCAAAGCGGCGGATCTGGTCGATCAGCTGCTGACGCAGTTGCGCCGGGTCTTCATGCGACACCGAATGGCGGATCTGTGGAATCGCGTTAATCAGGGGGTTGGCCGCCGCAACCAGCACATTCTGGTGGCTGGCATCCGGCGCAAGATCGCTGTGTGAATGTTGTTGTTCCTGCATCATGCTGCGTGCTCAGTTTATTATTCTGACTGACTGCGGATGGCCCAGAACTCCATGTTCAGGCCCGGAAACTCACCGGCAAGATGCAGCGCAAAAGCGCCCGAGCGCTCCATCTCTTTCCATAGCTCGCTGTTCTTATCCAGTTCGAAATAGCTGTATCCGGCATGCCACGGGATCTGCGGCGGCGCGCCGGGCATCGCCCGAAGTGCCAGACCCGGCAGCTGCAGCTGCACCAGATCGCGGATTTTGCTGACCGGCGCGACTTTCATCTGTGCCGGGAAATGGGTTTTCAGGGTGTCGGCCGGCACGCTGGCTTTCACAGCCAGCACAAAGCCGAACTCATGCACCATGCTGCTCTCCGGCACGGTAGCGACGTTAAGGCCGTGCGAACGCTGCGTCAGTGGCAGCTGAATGGCGCTCTCCTCCATCACTTGCGACAGACCCTGACGCAGCAGCAGCGACAGACGGCTGAAGCAGTTATGCAGGTCATCATGATCGTAGAGCGGCAGTCCTTCCGGCGCGCGCGCGGGCGTCCAGGTACTCAGCTCTGCGGCCAGTTGCAGCCAGTGGCTGTAGAGGGTTTCAGGATGCAGCAGCGGCAGATGTTGCAGATGGCTGTGCAGGCCAAGCTGACGATTGAGCAGCGCCAGCAGCATAAAATCGACCATATCGGCGCTGTTGAAGCGGCCGGTGCCGGGTGCACGCTGACTCAGCTGCTGGCTGCGCTGCTGGATAAGCCCGTGCAGGTCGTTAAACATGTTTTGCAGCGGACGGCTGCTGTTCAGAGTCAGCATCGGCGGGATGTAATCGCTGTCGAGCCGGATATGGTTGTCGCTGCGTTTTTCAATGACCTGCGCAACGCCCATCGCGGTCCACTCGGCGGTCAGATCCTGCTCCAGCATCAGCCGCAGGCGCAGCTTGCCGAACTGTACCGTCGCGCTGCCTACGGCCTGGGCGTTGTCATCTTCCACTTCCGCTTCCCAGGCCAGATAGCGCGCCAGAGAATCCTGCGACTCCTGGAAAGCGACGGCTTCGCGGCCATTGCGACGGGTCGGTATCGCCAGCACCACTTTGCTGCGGTCAACAGAAGCTGGCAGATCAAGCGGTGCCGGGCCATGTTGCGGCTGGCTGAAGGCGAAAAACGTGCCGTCTGGCAGACAGCCGCTGGCCGCACTCAGCGCCAGTTTCCCCTGACGCAGCAGCGCTTCATCAAACTCCAGATCGTAAAAGCCCCAGGTGTAGACGCGCTGTGACTGCCCCCATTCACGCAGGGTGCTGAGAAGATAATTTTCTGACTGCTGGAAATGGTGAGGACGCAGAAACATCCCCTCGGTCCAGACGACCTTTTCGGCTCTGTTCATCGACATCACTGTTTTTCCACGTGAAGGCCATTAATTCCCGCCACGATGCGCGCATTCAGCTCGCTATCGTCACGTTTCCAGAATGCCCAGAATGAGGGTGACTCCCCTTCGGGAACCGGCAGCGACAGTCGCCACACCTTGCCATCCAGCGCCTGATATTCCGCCATGATGCCGATGAAGCGCGCCTCAGGCAGGCTCTTAATCCGCAGCGTTTTGCTGCGCTGCTCTGGCGTCAGGAAGAATTGCTGGGTGTTAAGCTGCGCACTGCCCAGCACCGTTGCGGACTGGTTTTGCAGGGAGAAGAAGTCTGCTGACATGAACTCCGCATCGGAGCTCAGTAACACCACACGGACCTTCAGCGGCGCACCGCCGTTAAGCTGATTCTGCCCCTGAACGTCCAGGTTGTAGTAAGCCACCGGCGGCGTACTGCTACTGCTGCAGGCCGTCAGCAGCCACATCAGCAGCACGATCAGCCCACCGCGCAGTTGTGTTGTTCTCATCATCCAGCCCTCCCTGCTCAGTGCGATTAGTTAATGATCCAGGTTCCGTTAGTGCTGTTCTGACAGGCAGTGCTGTCACCGTTAACCGCGACGCAGGTTTTCTTCTTGCTACTGCTGCGCACGCGGCGTTTCGGCTGATCGGCTTTGACGGTCTGATCGTAGAGTGCGCTTTTCACCACGGCGCGGAATGGAACATAGCCTGTCAGCTGGACGGTTGACTGCGGCGCGGCCGACTGAGGTGCATCTTTGACACTGGCGGTAGCGTTGTCTGGTTGAGGCTCTGCTGCCTGAGCCGGTTCACCCAGCGCCAGCCAGTTGTTCTCGACCTGACCAATCACGGTGTAGGTTTCGCCGGTTTTCAGCGTCTCCACTACCTTGCCGCCGTAGCCTGGCTGGCTCATTACCGAACCGGGATAGAGCGCGCGATAGGTTTCATTGACCGGACTGAACTGCGCTGGCGGTTTTACGGCATAACGGTGACTGATCGCCACACCGTCCACCGTGCTGGTGACCAGGGTGTCATCGGTCATTTTTGGCGGGGTTTTACAACCGGCGACTGAAAAAACAAACATCAGGCCTAACGCAACGCGGAGCTTCACCATTTTTTTCATGTTGTGTTCCATTCATACCTTGGAGAGTGGCCAGAGGCCGGGTGTCAGTAATGAAAATCGGAGATGTCATCTGCACAGGAAGCCACTTAGTGCCAGATTAAAAAATAATCCTTAAACAAAAAGCGCCTAAGCGTCTTGCTGCGAAACGTTAACCGATCAGCAAAAGTTAAGTATAAAAAAGCAACATCGGGGACGTAAACGGGAAATGGGAGGAATCTGTCCTGGCAAACAACGATCAGAAACATGATCAATTTTTTCCCGGCAAATTTAAGAAGGTGGGGTAAACCCAAGCTTTCCTTATGCCATCCCTGGTCGAAAAACCGGCGGATTGAATTAAGCCGATAACCGTGAGTCAATTATCCGGCAGTAAGAAATGACACATTACGCCCGAATAATTTTCATTATATTGGTTTATTTTCAATGCTTTATAACTTTAGCGAAATTTCATAGCTACCGCACGAGTCAGGTAGATCCTGCCCGTGGTTCAGAGATTACAATCCATGTGTAAATATTAGCTGCGAGTTTACAGAAGATTGACAAAATTTCAACGCCCCACTTTCAGAAGAATTTACTCAAGTAAACCTTAACAAATAAAGTTAATACAAATATGTGTTACTTTTAAGCACGCGGTTAGGACTAATCTTAACAACTTGCGAAAATATGAAGTTTTTTTGCACATAAATAAGTTTCCTCTGAGATTGCTATTAAAAGTACTCACGTTTTTAATGGTTCTGATTTAAGCCAAATTTCAAAGTTTTTATGTCGTACAGGCAGTCTGCAACTATGCTGAGTCGCAAGGGGATATTTATATATTTAAATAAATATCAATATCTTATACGGATTTACAGTGAGGGGGATCTAAACCAGGCAGGGTGGGGATTGGAAGGGGTTAAGCGAAACGTTAATCAGGCCAGATGCGCTTTCAGACCAGACTGATTAATTGTTCTTTACCGGTTCGCTTTTAAAAACTGGCTACCAGATATTTCCTAACGGGTTTCGGCCTTTTAACCTAAAAAAAACCACGCCGTAGCGTGGTTTAGTGTGAGAGCGTGCCGCATTAAGCCGGCACGACTGAGACCATCAGAAGAAGCCCAGCGGCTCAATACTGTAGCTGACCAGCAGGTTTTTCGTCTGCTGATAGTGATCGAGCATCATTTTGTGGGTTTCACGCCCGATGCCCGACTTCTTGTAGCCGCCAAAGGCAGCGTGCGCCGGATAGAGGTGATAACAGTTTGTCCAGACGCGCCCCGCTTTGATCGCCCTGCCCACCCGATAGGCACGGTTGATATCGCGGGTCCAGACGCCGGCACCCAGGCCATAAATCGAGTCGTTGGCGATGCTGATCGCTTCCGCCTCATCTTTAAAAGTGGTGATGCCGATCACCGGGCCAAAGATCTCCTCCTGGAACACCCGCATGCTGTTGTTACCTTTCAGCAGGGTTGGCTGGATGTAGTAGCCGCTATTGAGTGAGTCATCCAGCTTCTCTACGCCGCCGCCCACCAGCACTTCTGCGCCCTCCTGCCGTGCCACCTCAAGATAAGAGAGGATTTTATCGAACTGCTGCTGCGACGCCTGCGCGCCTACCATGGTATCGGTGTCCAGCGGGTCACCGCGTTTGATGGTTTTCACCCGCTTCATCACCGCCGCCATAAACGGCTCGTAGATCGACTCCTGCACCAGCGCACGCGATGGACAGGTGCAGACTTCGCCCTGATTCAGGAAGCCCAGCACCACGCCTTCGGCCGCTTTCTCAATAAAGCTCTCTTCCGCCTGCATGATGTCTTCAAAGAAGATGTTCGGTGACTTGCCACCCAGTTCGACCGTTGAGGGGATCAGACTTTTGGCGGCCAGCTCCAGAATGTGCCCGCCGGTGGCAGTAGAGCCGGTAAAGGCGACCTTGGCGATACCGGAGTGGGACGCCAGCGCCTCACCCGCCTCTTTACCAAAGCCGTGCACCACATTCAGCACGCCCGGCGGCAGCAGATCTTTAATCAGATCGACAAAGATGGTGATCGACAGCGGCGTCTGTTCAGCCGGTTTCAGCACCACGCAATTCCCTGCGCCCAGCGCCGGAGCCAGTTTCCAGGCCGCCATCAACAGCGGGAAGTTCCATGGGATAATCTGCGCCACCACGCCCAGCGGCTCATGGAAATGGTAGGCAGCGGTGAACTCATCAATCTCTGCCGCGCTGCCCTCCTGCGCCCGGACACAACCGGCAAAGTAGCGGAAGTGATCGACCGCCAGCGGCATATCGGCCGCCAGCGTTTCGCGCACTGGTTTACCGTTATCCCAGGTTTCATAGACCGCCATGGTCTCCAGATGCTGTTCCAGCCGATCGGCAATTTTCAGTAGCAGCAGCGCGCGTTGTTGCGGTGAGGTCTTGCCCCAGGCGTCCGCTGCCGCTGCCGCGGCGGCCACCGCGTTATCCACATCGGCCGCATCTGAGCGCGGGAACTCACCGGCCGCAGAGCCGTTTACCGGCGAGGTGTTAGTAAAGTATTTACCCTTCACCGGCGCGACGAATTCACCATTAATGAAGTTGCCATACTTCTTCTGTAGCGTAATCAGAGAACCCTGTTCTCCGGGGGCAGCGTAACGCATGATCATTCTCCTGACAGGTGACTGACGTAACAATGATGAAACTTATTATTAACATGAAGGATCATTGTGAGCCTGTCAGGTCTGTTAACCGGAAAATGTGACCGCCCCGAAGGAATAGGCGTTTACGCTGCGCTTAGAGAAAATTCCGACTTTTCCCCGAAAGGGTAGTCAGAGAGAAACTTGTGCGGCACAAAGGGGGTCAACCTGAGGATGAATTCATTCCGGAGATAAGCATGCTGGCTTCAGCTTTTACCCAGATGCGCGCTAAAGCCAATTTCGTGCATCAGTTTATACGCAATCCGCGCAAGATGGGCAGCATTACCCCCTCGTCAGAGGCGTTGTGCCGGACGATGATTACGTCGGTGAAATGGCCTGTAGCGGCGCGCATAGCGGAACTTGGCGCGGGTGATGGCGTACTGACCCGACAGATACTGGCACAGATGGCACCCGACGCAACACTGGATGCCTTTGAAATCTGCACTACGCTGGCAGACAAGCTAACCGCACTGGAGGACCCGCGCATGACCGTGCGCACCTGTTCTGCGGAGTATCTGAACGGCAACTATGACGTGATCTTCTCCGGCCTGCCGCTGCTCTCATTACCGCCCGAACTGCGTGAAGCCATTCTGCGAGCGGTCTATAACGCCCTTGGCCCGGACGGTGTTTTTGTGCAGTTCCAGTACACCTCACTGACCCAGCCCGATCTGTCGCGTTACTTCACCTGGGAGCGCCAGCGGGTGCTGAAAAACGTGCCACCCGCGTGGGTCTATCGCTGCACGCGTCACTACGCGCCCTGAGCACGCTCCACTGCCGGGCGCGTCTGTTGCCAGAACGTCACCAGCAACTCGCGCGCCCAGTCTTTGCCCTCAATCTCGTTGGCCCCATCCTCTTTGCAGCCTGGCGGCGTACAGACACTCATAATGTGCCGTGAAAATTCGGGATGGAACTGTACCGAGAGTGCCTGCGGTGAATAACGCACAATCTGACAGCCATCGCGCGCAGAAGCGGCCAGCACCTGCGCCCCGGACGGCGTACTGACGACCGACTGACGATGCGACAACCAGACGCTGAAGTCGGCGGGCAGCTTCTGCAGCAGCGGATCGCGCTGGGTCTGATCGGAGCAGCGAATGGGTAACAGACCGCGTTCCCAGCCGTTGGGATTGTCAGCCACCTCACCGCCCAGCGCATACGCCATCAGCTGATGGCCGTAACAGACACCGAGCAGCGGCAGACCCTGATCAATCGCCGCTCTGACCCAAGCGGCGCTGCGCTCACTCCAGTCGGCGTGATCGGTGACCATCGCCCATGAACCGCTGAGGATCGCGCCGGAAATCTGATCAAAATCGGGTAAGGCTTCGCCCAGATGAGGCCGCACAATCAGGTACTCATCGGGTTGCAGATTCAGTGCATCAATAAACCAGCGCGGCTGTTCACCAATCTCTGAAACGACGTTTGCGGGTGGGACTTCAAGCTGAATCAACGCAAGGGGTAAGGCGGACGTATAGGTCATACCGAATCGGTTCCTTTAAGAAGTCGTTTCAAATCAGTCTGCCAGCATCACGCCCGAAAGTCTCATCAGGTTGCGCCGCAATTGCAGAAAATTTGTCGCTGCGATTGGCTGGAATGCCGCAGTTCGTGCCATCATTAGCGGGCTAAGCAAAAATCATCGAAAGGATATTATCGTGGCTGTGCGGCATTTTTTTCTGATTCTGATGGTGGTTTCTATCTGGGCCTTCAACAACGTGGCGGTGAAATGGGGGCTGCTGGAGCTGCCGCCGCTGTTTCTGACGTTTATGCGCTTTGTGGTCGTCGCCATCGTGCTGGTGCCGTTCTGCCGTATTAACCGTCAGCAGTTGCCCTGGCTGCTGTTGCTGGCTTTTACCTTCGGCTTTATGCACTTCTCGCTGCTGTTTGTCGGCCTGCGCTATACCGATGCCGGTACCGGCGCGATTGTGGTACAGCTGGGCACGCCGATTGCGATGTTGCTGGCGATGGTGGTACTGAAAGAGAAGCTGAAGCTGGTGCAGCTGCTGGGCATTATGATTTCGCTGAGCGGCGTGGTGGTGCTCTCTGGCAGTCCGACGATTCCCTCGTGGTGGGTGCTCTGTCTGCTGTTGTGCAGCGCTACCGGCTGGGCCGTCAGTAACCTGATAGTGAAAAAGTCACCGCCGATTAAACCGCTGACCATGACCGGCTGGATTGCGTTTCTGGCGATTCCCATCGTCGGCGGCTCCAGTCTGGTGATGGAATCCCATCAGCTCTATGCGCTGCAGCATGCGGGCTGGCGCGGCTGGTTTGCCATTCTTTATAGCGCCATCGCCTCATCGATTGTGGCCTATACGCTGTGGTATATGCTGCTGAAGAAATATAACGTCAATCTGATCATGCCCTACTCGCTGCTGACGCCGGTTTTATCGGTGGTGATGGGGATTATCGTGCTGGGTGACAGCCTCAACAGCTTTAAGATTATCGGCGCCTCGCTGGTGATCCTGGGCACGGCTATCGCGGTGCTCAACCTGCGTAACCTGCGGATGCATGCGCGCTTCCCGCGCCTGCGGCGGCGTTAATCCTGCGTGCTATGCTTGAGAAATCTCCCCTCTCAGGATGCACAATATGGACTCACAGCTTGCCGCCGCGCTCTGGCAGCAGATGCAGCAGGGATTGCGGGGTCGCGACGACGCCTTGCCTCTTCCTGCCTTCCTTGAGCGCGCCACCTTCGCTTCTGCTTTTGCCGTCAGTGAACTGGCGGCCACCAGCATCGGTCTGGCAACCCAGGCCACCGCCGCACTGGTCGCCGCCTCCCACCCTGAATATCCCTCTCCGCCCGTCGCCGTCAATGTGCGCCTGGCGTCGCGCTGGTTCCAGCAGAGCTTTATCCCGCTGAACCGTGCTGCGCCCGCGATGTGGGATGCGTTTGCCGGTGACTATCGCAGTCGCGATGGCTGGATCCGCCTGCACACCAACGCCGCGCATCACCGGCTGGCGATGGAACAGGTGCTGGGCGCGCACGCCGATCGCGCGGCGCTGGCACAGCAGGTGCAACAGTGGCAGGCAAGCGAACTGGAGCAGGCGATTATTGATGCCGGTGGCTGCGCCGCTGAAATGCGCAGCGCCGCCGCCTGGCAACTGCATCCCCAGGGCCAGGCCGTGCAGCATGAGCCGCTGTTTAGCTGGAAAACAACACTCGCGGCACCCGCTCCGGCGTGGCCGCTGGCCGAAGCGCGCCCATTACTGGGTATCAGGGTACTGGATCTGACACGGATTATTGCCGGGCCGGTCGCCACGCGGTTTCTGGCCAGCCTGGGGGCCAGTGTGTTGCGCATCGATCCGCCAGGCTGGCAGGAGCCGACGCTGGATGAGGAGATGAGCTGCGGCAAACGTCGTGCGGTGCTCGACCTGACACAACCCGCCGATCGCGATCAGTTTATCCGTCTGCTGCGTGAGGCGGACGTGCTGGTGCATGGCTACCGGGCGGATGCGCTGGAACGGCTGGGGTTTGATGCGGAGACGCTTCAGTCACTCTCGCCCGGTCTGGTTGATGCCGGTCTGAATGCCTGGGGCTGGCAGGGTCCGTGGCGCAACCGCCGGGGTTTCGACAGTCTGGTGCAGATGGGATGCGGCATTGCTGAACGGGGCATGCAGTGGCAGCAGAGCGACAAACCGGTTCCGCTGCCGGTACAGGCGCTGGACCATGCAACCGGCTATCTGCTGGCGGCGGCGGTACTGGAAGGATTGCGGCGGCGCGTGACGCAAGGAGATGGCAGCCAGGTGCGGCTGTCGCTGGCACGCACCGCGTGGCTGTTGCAGCAGCATCCCACCGGGCAGTGCGCGGGTTCTGGCATTACGCCACAGGTTAAAGATAACCTGCCCTGTTACGAGTTAACGCCATGGGGGCTTGGGGTCAGGCTCAGGGCAGCCGCCTGGCTACCCGGCACCCCGCAGCTCTGCGCAACACCGGGCTGTGCGCCGGGTTCGCACCCGGCAACATGGTAAATCAGGCGTCTGGCGCTTCTTCGCTGCTCTCAAGCAGTTCGTTATACATCGCCTGAATTGCTTCGCGGCTCAGCATCGCCAGCGTGCGATAAAACGCCGTGGTTGCATGCGCTTCCACTTTACCCAGGAACGTTCCGCACCACGGCAGCAGGTACTCCTCAAACAGTGCCAGCTGCGCCGCGCTCTCATCTTCCGCTGACTGATCTTCCAGCCAGGATGCGGCCAGCAGCAGCACGCCAAAATGGTCAGCAGGCGCATCGCTCAGCGGCATGCCGCGTGAGGTTAAGAACGCACGTACTTCCGGCTCCGTTTTGCCTTCCGGCCACTGTGAGGCGTAAGGCGGCACATTACAGTCGCTGCCGACAAACAGCGCGTTGTAATCGGCGGCCAGCGCCTGCGGATCGCTGTTCTGTTGCAGACGCGTCAGCAGTTCATCCTGCTCCAGCGGCCACTGCGACTGCAGTTTGCCTTCACGCAGCAGCGTGAACAGTGGCACCAGCAGCGGGTCCTGCGGCTGACGATTAAACAGTGAGCCGATCACACGGCACAGAATGGAAAACTCATTCATGAGTCAGATTTCCTTGAGGCAAAATAAATTAAAAGTCAGCCAGTTCAGCAATATGTTTGCCGCTACGCATTTCCAGAAAGTCGAGCAGGCGACGCGGCGTGACATTTAACACCCGATCCTCAGGAAAATCCACCTCACGGGCAATCCGCAGGCAGTAATCGAAATGGCCCAGCGTAAACGCGGTGTGGGAATCGGAGCCAAACGCCAGCCGTCTACCGGAATTATAAGAGTCTATTTCACAGGGTATTCAGGGCAGGGAGAGATCTATGTACTGTCATTCCTTTTGCTCACCTCTGGCTTTACCAAGGAAATAAGCTGCTCCATACCCCATCAAAACAGAACCGAAAAAGCCGCATAGTTTCAGAGCAAGACTATCAAACAAAAATAGCGAAGCGAGAGCCAGGAAACTCATCGCTGCTGTTATCGTACCCTCAAGAAGGTGTGCCGAAAGTTTACCCAGCCATTTTACAAATTTCATTATTAATCCTTCGGCACGTTTGAGGGTGACTATTGATATAATCGAGATATGGCTTTAGCTGGTCTTCAACGACAAAATAGATCATGTCTAGCCCTTGCGGCTGTACTTTCCAGTACATTGCATTGTAGTGATTCTGGAATCTGCGGCTTCCCAAAGCGGCTTCTTCAATCAGTCCTTGCCATAGGGCAGTTGATATGGTGAAGCTGGCACCGAAACGGTACAGGGCTTTATAGGCATAGCTACTACGTGAATTCCTGATGATTGCCACACCTACTGTTTGTGACACAAAAATCTGACCACCCAAACGGCCACTAACACGGCCTGCACCATATGCCAACTGATTATGTATGGCTTCTTTGCCCTCATCGTCAAGTTTCCGGTAAAACTCGGTAATTACTGTAGTAACCAACCTTCGTAAGGGTTCTTCATTCCTAACCAGCGATTTCACTACTTGGTAGAATCGCTCTGTTTCGCTATCGTTGCGTAATTTGCGGTCATATCCAACAGCACCAGTACTTATATAGGTACGTTTAGCACCATAATACGCACTCTGCGGAATCCCTTTAATGCTATCCCATATACCTTTAGCAATGTTTAAAGCATTCATTCCCTGACCTTATTTTGTTCAGATACGTTTGATAGTATCTGAATAAAGTCATTTTTTAAAACAGACAGCGATGGCCCTAAAAAGCCCCTGTGCGGGGCAGAGTTCCCGATGAAGCTGTTAAAAGTCAGCCAGTTCAGCAATATGTTTGCCGCTACGCATTTCCAGAAAGTCGAGCAGGCGACGCGGCGTGACATTTAACACCCGATCCTCGGGAAAATCCACTTCGCGGGCAATCCGCAGACAGTGATCGAAATGGCCCAGCGTAAACGCGGTGTGGGAATCGGAGCCGAATGCCAGCCGTCCACCCGCATCACGCACGGCGGCGGCGATAGCGCGGCAGTTAGGTTCGCTGCCCGGACGCGAATGGGTAAAGGAGGAGTTGTTCAGCTCCAGCGCCACGTCGTAGTGCGCTGCGGCCTCGGCAATCGCCGGGATATCAACCGGGAATTTCGGGTTGCCCGGATGGCTGATGATATGAACCAGCCCGCCCGCCATGGCGGCGATCATCGCGTCTGTGTGATGCTTTCTGTCGCGCGGCGCATAAACCGGCTCATGAAAACCAGCGACGATTAAATCCAATGCATCGAGCATCGGGCCGGAACAGTCGATCTCACCCTGCTGGTTTTTAATGTTGGCTTCGATACCGCGCAGAATTCCCACGCCATCGATGACGCGCGGCCAGACGCGCATGTTAATGAAGTGCCAGTAGTGCGGCGCATCAGCCATGTCGGGGCCGTGGTCGGTAATGGCAAACAGCTTCATGCCGGTTTGTTTCGCCTGGGTCACGTAGTCGTGCAGCGTGCTGTAAGCATGCGTGCTGGCGATGGTGTGCATATGCAGATCTACCGGATACATCCTCTTCTCCTGCTGAGTGCCCCTGCCGGGGCCGGTTCATTAATAGCCGCGCTGACGGTCAACTCTGCCCTGCGGCGGCTCGCCTGCCTGATCCTGGGTGATGGCGCGGGCGATGTAATCGATAGCTTCGTCGATCAAGGTTACCGCCGCATTATGAGGCGTGATCGTGACGCGCGGATGTGACCAGAGCGGATGCGCTTCGGGCAGCGGTTCAACCTGAAACACATCCAGCGCCGCCGCTTTCAGCTGACCGCTATTGAGCGCGGCCAGCAGATCCGCTTCCACCACCTGTGCGCCACGCGCGATGTTGAGGAAGAACGCGCCGTGCGGCAACTGCTCTAAAAAGGCGTGGTCGATAAGATTAATGGTCTCGTGCGTGCTCGGCAGCAGGTTGATCACCACACGCGTCTCCTGCAAAAACGCAGGTAGCGCATCGCGTCCGGCAAAGCTGGTCACGCCGTCGATGGCTTTTGGTGAACGGCTCCAGACGCGTAGCGGGAATCCCCAGGGTTTCAGGCTCTCCGCCACGCTCTGTCCCAGCACGCCCGCGCCCAGAATCCCGACGGTAAAGCTTTCACGCGTGTAAGCAGGCAGCGGCTGCCAGCACTGTTGCTGCTGCTGAAGACGGTAGTCGTCAAAACGACGGAACCAGTTCAGTACGCTATGGACGGCATATTCCTGCATCTGGCGCGCCATCCCGGTATCTTCCAGCCGGTAGAGCGGCACGCTGTCGGGCAACATCTCAGGGTGCTGCTGCAGCTGTTTCAGGATCTCGTCAACGCCTGCACCCAGCGCAAAGACGCCGCGCAGTGTGGCACGTCCCTGCAGCATCTCTGCGGGCGGTGAACGGACCAGCGCATAATCTGCTGGTCCGTTGTCGCCTGGTTGCCAGGCACGTACACGCGCATGTGGCAGACGCTGTTGTAAACCGTTAATCCATGCCGCTGCAGACTGCGACGGGTGATACCAGATGATCTCCATCCTGCTCTCCTTTTTTTCTTTCAGCGTCGGGGAAAAGTGAGGTGAGAGCAAGAAAAAACCCGCGTGAAAAAGCGGTTTTTTCCATAAAAATAATTCCCGTGGCTTCACATTTCCGGCTCGCTTCAGGGTGAAGTGGGCAGATAAGGTCTAAAGTTGGTCCTGTGGTCAATGCGTTACGCGCGGCCGCATTTCGGACAAGGAGAAAAACCGATGACAAAAATTGAGGTAAGCGCCGACTCACGGCGTCAGCGTTATGCGCCCTTTCTGCTCACGTTGCTGCTGAGCGTACCTGCTTTCACCGCCCATGCCAACGACAACAGCCGCATGCTGAATAATCAACCGCAGCCGCCGGATGTTCGTTTAGGGCCGCTGTTTAATGCCGTGCAGCAGGCGAAGTTCTATCCCGATCAGAAGACTTTTGCCGATGCGGTGCCGAAATTTGATCCCGCTTCGATTCTTGCCGACTGGCAGATGCAGAAGAAACAGCGCAATTTCGATCTCAAACGTTTTGTTGACGCTAACTTTACCCTGCCCGCTGCGGGCGACAAATATGTGCCGCCCGCCGGACAAAACCTGCGTGAGCACATCGATGGCCTGTGGCCGGTGCTGACGCGCACCACCAGCAGCGCCGGTCAGTATGACTCGCTGCTGCCGTTGCCTAAGCCCTATGTGGTGCCGGGCGGGCGTTTCCGCGAAGTCTATTACTGGGACAGCTACTTCACCATGCTGGGGCTGGCCGAGAGCGGACACTGGGATAAAGT
>Ga0157358_1000293_pt1 | contig 20158 bp, 18 predicted proteins | sample AttcapACBM2_FD_111484 | JGI IMG/M metagenome (GOLD analysis project Ga0157358, IMG submission 111484) | Fungus gardens microbial communities from leaf cutter ant in Botucatu, State of São Paulo, Brazil - Atta capiguara ACBM2 | ecosystem: Host-associated > Fungi > Mycelium > Unclassified ... | reverse complement strand
TTATTGACCGCAAGCAGCGGCTGTTCACTGTGCATGTTGCTGTTCCTGCTGCTGGTGGCAAAAATCGGTGTCGGAGCAGACGAAGAGGCGCGTGCCCTGGTCATCCATCACCACCTCGTCGAGGTAGCTGTGGCGCGAACCGCACAGGGCGCAGGGCTCATCCCACTGCTGCACGGTAAAGGGGTGATCCTCGAAGTCGAGGCTCTCAACTTTGGTAAAGGGCGGCAGCGCATAAATGCGCTTTTCGCGGCCCGCGCCGAACAGTTGCAGCGCCGGCATCATATGCATCTTCGGGTTGTCGAATTTCGGGATCGGCGACGGATCCATCACGTAGCGATCGTTGACCTTTACCGGGTAGGCGTAGGTGGTGGCGATATGGCCGTAGCGCGCGATATCTTCATAGAGCTTCACCTGCATCACGCCATACTCCTCCAGCGCGTGCATGGTGCGGGTTTCGGTTTCGCGCGGCTCGATAAAGCGCAGCGGCTCCGGGATCGGCACCTGAAAAATCAGGATCTGATCCTCTTCCAGCGGCGTCCCCGGAATGCGGTGCCGCGTCTGGATCAGGTTGGCGTCGGTGGTGCGTTCGGTGGTCGCCGCGCCGCTGACGCGCTGGAAAAAGCGGCGGATCGACACCGCGTTAGTGATGTCGTCCGCGCCCTGGTCGATCACCTTCAGCACGTCGGCGTCGCCAATTACGCTGGCGGTGATCTGAATGCCGCCGGTGCCCCAGCCATAGGGCATCGGCATCTCGCGTCCGGCAAACGGCACCTGATAGCCGGGGATCGCCACCGCTTTCAGGATGGCGCGACGAATGGCGCGCTTGGTCTGCTCGTCGAGATAGCCTGGGTTATAGCCGCTCAGCTCAGCCATGATTGCGCTCCTGATGGTCCTGACGCAGGCGCTTCAGCAGCGCCAGCTCCGCCTGAAAATCGACGTAGTGCGGCAGTTTGAGGTGGGAGACGAAGCCGGCGGCCTCGACGTTATCGGCGTGCGCCAGCACGAACTCTTCGTCCTGCGCCGGGCTGGTGACGCGCTCGTCGTGCTCGCGGGTTTGCAGCGCGCGATCCACCAGCGCCATCGCCATCGCCTTGCGCTCGGCGCGGCCGAACACCAGGCCGTAGCCGCGGGTAAAGTGAGGCGCCGCTTCGCCCTGCGTGGTGAAGCCGTTCACCATTTCACATTCGGTCAGCAACACTTCGCCGATCTCCAGCTCGAAATCGAGTTCTTCCGGGCAGATGCTGACGCTGAGGTAGCCGGTGCGGATCTCCCCGGCGAAGGGATGGGTGCGGCCGTAGCCGCGCTGGGTGGAGTAGCCGAGCGCCAGCAAAAAGCCCTCGTCGCCGCGCACCAGCTGCTGCAGGCGCGCCGCGCGCGTCGCCGGAAAGCCCATCGGCTCGCGGGTGATATCCACCGGTTCGCTGCCGTCGTCAATCTCCTGCGCCGCCAGCCCTTCCTCGCTCATCATGGCGAACATATGCGGACAGCGGGACGCCAGCGCCTCGTCGGCGCGCGGTGCGGCCGGCGCCTCGCCGTTGGCCAGCAGGGTGAAGTCGAGCAGGCGATGGCTGTAGTCATAGGTCGGCCCCAGCACCTGGCCGCCCGGCAAATCTTTATAGACGGCAGAGATGCGGCGCTCGAGGCGCATCTCGCCGGTCGCCAGCGGCGCGCTGTCGGCCAGGCGCGGCAGCGTGGTGCGGTAGGCGCGCATCAGGAAGATCGCCTCCACTAAATCGCCGCTCGCCTGTTTGATCGCCAGCGCCGCCAGCTCGGGATCGTAGATGCCGCCCTCGGTCATCACGCGATCCACCGCCAGCCCGAGCTGCTGCGCCACCTGATCGCAGCCCAGCTCCGCCACCTCGCGCGCGCCGCGGCGCAGGTCCGCCTGTAGCTGATGGGCGTTGGCAATCGCCTTCTCGCCTCCTTTAACCGCTACGTACATCAGCACACCTCCACGTCGGTGGTGCGCGGCAGCGCCATCATCGCTTCACCGCAGGTAAAGATCAGATCGACGCCCTGCGGGAACGGATGCGGGCGGTTGCGCAGGTAGTCCAGCACGCTCTCCGGCAGCTGCGGCGCGATAGCGCGCGACTCGCGCAGGCCAGGCCCGGAAAGACGGAGCGTCAGCCCACCGTTGAGCGACGGCACTTCAATAATCAGCGTGGTGCTCTTTTCCGGCGCGAGGTTGTCGCCTGCGGCGAAATCCGCCGGGCGCGGGCTGCTGGCGGCATGGCTCAGCGCAAACGGCGCGTCGCGGCTCTCGCTCAGCGGCGCGCCGGTATGGAAGCGCAGGTTGCTGCGCAGGATCTCGTTATCGACCTGCGGCTCGATCCAGAGCGGGCTCTCCTGATCCACCAGCGTCAGCAGCACCGCGGTTGCGGCGGGCGACAGCGCGCCCCAGCCCTGCGCCAGCGGCAGCGAGACCATCACGCCCGGCTCGCTCATCGCTTTCAGAATGCGACGGAAGGCGCGCTGCGCATCGGCCACCGGATGGTTAAAACTAGCCAGTAAAGTCATCAGTTATCTCCGCGAACCAGCGTAAAGAAATCTACTTTCGAGCTGGCAACTTCCCGCGCACGCAGCTGGCGCTGCTCCTCGCGCAGTGCTGCCAGCGGCGTTATTACTTTTTCCGTCAACAGCGCGTGGGTCTGCGGCTGCTGCAACAGCGCGTCAATCAGGGCGCAGCGCTCGGCGTGCGCCTTGTCACGTCCCAGCACGTAGCTGTAGCCGAGCGTGCCGTCCTCGAGCTGCACCACGGCGCGCGTCACAGTGGCGTCGCCCATCACGAAGCGCTTGCCGCTGGCGCCCATGCGCGCCATCAGCCGCGTCAGGCCGATTTCCGCCGGACGGATCAGCGAGAAGCGCGGCGCGAGGCGCAGCGCCTGCCAGTGCTGCGCCAGCGCCGAGGCGCTGCTGTGCGCCAGTACCGACAGCCACTGCTGTCGTTGCGTTAAGCTTTCCATCAGTGCTCCAGAGTCAGTTCGATCATGTCGCCACGCGTCAGGCTGACGGAGTACTCCGCCAGCGCGCCGTCGCGGGTCTTGTTCAGGGTGCGCACGCAGAGCAGCGGCGCGTGCAGCGCAATCTCCAGCAGGCGGCTCTCTTTGGCCTGCGCGCGACGCGTGCTGATGCGGGTCTGGCTGCGCGTCAGCCGGTGGCCGCCATGCTGCTGCAGAAAGTCGTGCAGCGAACCGCTGCTGAAGCGCTGCAGCGCCGGCCACCAGCTCAGATCGGGCAGGAAGTGGTTAATCACGCAGACCGGCACGCCGTTAACCCGGCGCAGAGTGCGCAGATGGATCACGCTGTCGCCTTCAAGGACGCCCAGCGCGCTGGCGACGTCGGCGCTGGCGGGACGCACCACCGCCAGCAGCCGCTCGCTGGTGGGATGGCTGCCCTGCTCCATCAGATTCTGGCTAAAGCGCGCCTGCGCATGTAGCGGATAGTCGTAAGGACGCATCAACACCAGGATGCCGACGCCGTGGCGGCGCTGCAGCAGACCTTTATTGACCAGTTCGTCCACCGCGCGCCGCAGCGTGTGGCGGTTCACCTCATAGCGCTCGGCCAGCTGTTGTTCGGAAGGCAGATAGTCGCCGCTGCGGTAGTTTTCCCGCAGCGCCTGCTCCAGCTGCGCGGCGACGGCCTGATAAACAGTGGTCGGATGTCTGGATATCTCCATCTTGAACAGATCCTCAACCTTGACTGAGTGGGGAGAGCAGCGATAAGTCCGGCTGCGTGTTGGCCACTACCTTGACCTGCGCAGATGACAGGATGGTGACCGTGCAGTGACGCGACGATGAATTCCAGACGGAGAGGCAGCCGGAGGCGGCATTATTAATTAACGTCGCTGAACGGTTTCTCCTGCGCGGCATCGCCCATTTTTTGACGCATAATCAATAACAACCTTGAACGTCAGTCACCGTGCAGGCTGGAGGATTTCTGCCAGGCTATTAACTGACATATCCTTGCTACGTGAAAAATCAAAATGATTAACAGCGCCAAACTTTCCGCGGGCCTGCGCGGCAGTTTTATTCGTGAAGTGCTGCTGCCGCTGGCGGCGATCCTGCTGCTGACGCTGGCGGGCGCCGGGACCGGCCTTTTTCTCAGTACCTCGATCAGTAACCAGAAAGCCCAGGCGCAACAGCAGCGAATGATTGAGGCCTCTTTTGCGCAGAGCCTGGCGGAACATCAGCGTCAGCTGCATAGCCTGTCGCGCTGGACGCCGCTGCTGACGCATCTCGAGGCGGCGCAGCCCGACCCGCGCTGGCTGGATGACAACGTCGGCCGCTGGCTCTACGAGATGTTCGGCCACCAGCTGATTATGGTGCTGGATGAGGCGCGTCGGCCGGTACAGGCGTGGCGCAACGGCGCGCTGCTGACCGATCCGGCGCGCGATGCCGGCGTGCAGGCGATTTTAGCCAGCGCGCTGCTGCGCGCAGCAGCGCAGCAGGAGGTGGCGGATCTCGCCCGCGTCGACGGCCGCGTAGCGGCGCTGGCGATCGGTGCCATCCGTCGCGATGCGCAGGCCGCGCCCCGATTCATGCTGGTCAGCCTTAAATATCTCGACGACGGCTACCTCGCCGCCCTGGCGGAGCGCAGCCAGCTCAAGGGGCTGCGCTTCTCTGACCCCGGCGCGCCGCCGGTCGCCCCGGCGCGCTTTATGCTGACCTCTCAGACGGACGGCGACGTCGGCTATATCAACTGGGATCCGGCGCGGCCCGGCGCGGAGATGCTGCGCGCCATCGGCCCCTCAACCGGCGTTGCCGTGCTGGTGGTAACGCTACTCTGCCTCTATATGGTGCGGCGGCTCTGGACCTCTTCCTTTAACCTGTCGCAGTCGATGCTGAAGCTCGGCGCCAGCGAAGCGCAGGCGCTGCACCTGGCGTTTCATGACGTGCTGACCGGCCTGCCGAACCGCGCGCTGGTGGAGGATCGCCTGACCCAGGCATTGGCGCTGGCGACGCGCCACGAGCAGCGCGTGGCGCTGATGCTGATTGACCTTGACCGCTTTAAAAACATCAACGACACCTACGGCAATCACGCCGGCGACGAACTGATTATCGCCGTGGCCCATCGTCTCGCCGGCCTGATGCGCGCCTGCGATACCGTGGGGCGCATCGGCGGCGACGAATTTCTCGTGGTGATGCCGGAAGTAGACAATATCGGGCAGGTGGAAGCGCTGGCGCAGCGTATTCTCGACGCGCTCAGCCAGCCTTTTCCGCTGTTTGGCGGCGAAGTGTGGAGCGGCGCCAGCATCGGGCTGGTGCTGGCGCCGAAAGATGGGGTAGATCGTCAGGAGCTGGTGCGCAAAGCGGACATTGCGCTCTACGAAGCGAAAAGCAGCGGGCGCGGCAAATATCGGCAGTTCGAACGGGTGATGGACGAGTCGATCCGCACGCGGCAAAGCATCGCCGCCGACCTGCGCGCCGCGCTGCAAAACTTTAAAGGGCTGGCGGTCTGGTACCAGCCGCTGATGGATATCGACGGCAAAAATATGGTGGGCGTCGAGGCGCTGCTGCGCTGGGATCATCCGACGCGCGGCGCCATTCCGCCGGGCGACTTTATCGCTATCGCCGAAGAGACCGGATTGATTATTCCGCTGGGAGAATGGGTGCTGCGTGAAGCCTGCCTGACGCAGCAGCGCTTCCCGGCGTTGATGGTGGCGGTCAACGTCTCGCCGGTGCAGTTTCGCGCCACGGGATTCGTGGCACGCATGATCGACATCATGCGCGAATGCGGCGGCGATCCTCAGAGAATTGAGCTGGAGATCACCGAAGGGGTGCTGATTGAGGATGAGCATGAGGCGCGCGCCATTATCATCGCGCTGCGCGACGCCGGTTTCCGCATTGCGCTGGATGATTTCGGCACCGGCTACTCCAGCCTCAACTATCTCAGCACCTTCCCGGTGGATAAAATCAAAATAGACCGCTCTTTTACCCAGTCGCTGGGCGTGGCGGAGAATTCGGTAGCGATTATCGAGTCGGTGGTGAAGCTGGGACACGCGATGGGGCTGACGGTGACGGCGGAAGGGGTGGAAACGGCAGGCCAGATGAGCGCGCTGGCCGATGCCGGCTGCAATCAGCTGCAGGGCTATCTGTTCAGCAAGGCGGTGCCGCTCGAGCGGCTGGGCGACTGGATGCGCTAAAACAGGCGCGCTGGCAGCCAGCGCGCCTGTCCGTTATTCCGGGAAGTCGGTCTCGACAGAGGTCTGCTTCCAGGCTTCAATCTGCGCCAGTCGCTCTTTCAGCTTCGCCGTGACCGCGTCATAGCCCCAGGCGCCCATCACCAGATGGCGCGGCGGGTTAGCGTGCTCGGTAATCGCGATCATCGCCTGCGCCGCGCGCGCCGGATCGCCCTTCTGCGTGCCGCTGTATTCTGAGGTCGCCTTCATGCGCGCCGCCGCGGTTTCCGCGTACTCCGGCAACGTGCTCGGCGTCTGATGCAGCGAGCGGCCAGCCCAGTCGGTGCGGAACGGGCCCGGCTCGACGCAGGTGACGTGAATGCCGAGCGGCGCGGTCTCCAGCGCCAGCGAATCGGACCAGCCCTCGACCGCGTGCTTGCTGGCGGAGTAGTAGCCGGAGCTGGCGAAGCCGATAAACCCGGCCACCGAGGTGATGTTAATGATATGGCCGCGACGCTGCTGACGCATCGTTGGCAGCACCGCCCGCGTCAGGGCGAACAGCCCGAAGACGTTGGCGTCGAACTGGTCGCGGATCGCCTGTTCTTCCCCCTCTTCCACCGAGCTCTGGTAGCCGTAGCCGGCGTTATTCACCAGCACGTCGATGGTGCCGAATTTTTCCAGCGCCGCCTTGACCGCGCCGTCGATGCTCTGCGATCGGGTCACGTCAAGCGCCACCGCCAGCGCGTTGCTGTGCCCTTCCACCAGATCGGCGACTTTCGCGGTGTCGCGCGCCGTAACCACTACGTTGAAGCCGCGCGCAATGGTCTGCTGCACCAGTTCGCGACCGAAACCTGTCGAACATCCTGAAATAAACCACACCGGATTGTTATCTGTAGCCATGAGTGACTCCCAAACTGATTGGTGGCGAATCGCCTGAACCCCGACGCGAACGGCCTGGGGAAGAGAGTGGATAAGAGTAGCGGCCCGCGACCGGGCCGCTTAACGCTTCGTGCCTGTTACTTTTTATGCAGCAGCTGGCTGGCGGTGTCGCTGATAATCTGCGCCGCGCCGCGATCGCCCTTCGCCATCGAGCTCATAAAGGCTTTCGCCTGTTTAAAGGTAATGTGCGGGGGCAGCGGCGCTACTTCCGGATCGGTTTTCACCTCCAGCACCACCGGACGATCGGCGCTCAGCGCGCGTCGCCACGCGTCTTCCAGCTCATCCGGGTTGTCGACGAAGATACCCTGCAGGCCAAGCGACTCGGCAAACTGCGCGTAGCGGACGTCAGGCAGCTGCTGCGTCGCCTCGAAGCGCGCATTGCCCTCCATGACGCGCTGCTCCCAGGTGACCTGGTTCAGATCCTGGTTGTTGAAGACGCAGACGATAAGGCGCGGATCGCTCCACTGCTGCCAGTATTTCTGAATGTTGATCAGCTCCGCCATATTGTTCATCTGCATCGCGCCGTCGCCGACCAGCGCCACCACCGGTCTGTCGGGATGGGCAAACTTGGCGGCAATGGCGTAAGGCACCGCCGCGCCCATGCAGGCGAGCCCGCCCGACAGCGTGGCGCGCTGCCCCTGTTTGACGCGATAGTCGCGCGCGAACCAGTTGGCGCAGGAGCCGGAATCAGAGGTGACGATAGCGTTGTCGGGCAGCTGCGGCGACATCTCCCAGACCACGCGCTGCGGGTTAACGAGATTGGCGGGCGCGTGGGCGCGATCTTCCATGACTTTCCACCAGTCGCGCACCTGCACCGCAATCTCCTCCTGCCAGCTGCGGTCCTCTTTATGCTCCAGCAGCGGCAGCAGCGCGCGCAGCGTTTCCGCCGCGTCGCCGTGCAGGTTCACTTCGCACGGGTAACGCAGGCCAAGCATCGCCGGATCGATATCGATCTGCACCGCGCGCGCCTTGCCCTCTTCCGGCAGGAATTCGGTCCAGGGGAAGCCGCTGCCGATCATCAGCAGCGTGTCGCAGTTCTGCATCAGCTCCCACGAGGGTTTGGTGCCGAGCAGGCCGATAGAGCCGGGCACGAAGGGGGCGTCGTCCGGCAGCACATCTTTGCCGAGCAGCGCCTTGGCGACGCCCGCCGCCAGCACGTTGGCGGCCTGCACCACTTCCACCGCCGCGCCGCGCGCGCCCGCGCCGATGAGAATGGCGACTTTTTTCCCGGCGTTGAGCACCTCGGCGGCGCGCTGCAGGTCAGCTTCGTAAGGCACCACTTTAGGACGCTGGTAGCCAGGGCCGGAGTGGGTAAAGCCGTGCAGATGCTTCGGCGCCTCCCAGGGTTCGTCCTGAATATCTTTCGGCACAATCACCACCGCCACGCCGTTTTGCGCTTTGGCGATGCGCACGCCGCGGTCAATCAGATGGCGCACCTGGGCCGGCGCGGCCGCCTCCTGCACAAAGTTGGCGACGTCGGCGAAGACGCGATCCAGATTCATCTCCTGCTGGTAGCTGGCGCCGCGCGCGGTGACTTCCGCCTGGCCGGCGATCGCCAGCACCGGCGCATGATCCATTTTGGCGTCGTAGAGGCCGGTCAGCAGATGTGTCGCCCCCGGCCCGCCGGTCGAAAGGCAGACACCCAGCTCGCCGGTAAACTTGGCGTGACCAGCCGCCATAAAAGCCGCCATCTCTTCGTGCCGCACCTGAATAAATTCAATGCCGTCGCCCTTTTCATTGGCGCGCTGGATGGCGCCAAGCACGCCGTTGATGCCGTCGCCGGGATAGCCGTAAATACGGGTTACGCCCCAGGCCTTCAGCCGTTGCACAAAGAAATCACTGGTTTTCATGCTCATCATTGTCCCCTCGGTGAAAATCCGTGTCAGAGAGTAAGGGTAGACGACAATCTGGCTTATTCGCCTGCTAATGCGGGAAAGCGCAGCCGTAACTCGCTGAATATTTGCGCCATATCCGCCGCTTCCCCTGCCTGCTCGACGGCGCGAAACACCTGGGTTTTCAGAAAATGACGCCAGCTGACCGGCGCGTCGGCGAGAAAGGCGGTGAGCGCACGGTAGCGTTGCGGCGTCCAGATCGCCTCGAACGCCTGGCGCGCCGCACCGTGCTGAAAATGCGCCTCCACCTGCTGCGGCATCGCGGCGCGCAGCTGCGCCGTCGTCGCCTCATCCAGCTCGCCGTCCGCGAGCGCCACGCCGTACTGCGCGCGCGCCGCCGCCGCGCTGAGAAAGCCGCAACGAAGGTCGCTGAGCACCGCCGCAACGTCGCGCTGCGACGGCAGGCCGTAGCCGCCCGCCCCTGGCCCGCGCACCTCGACCACGTCGCCCGGCTGGCAGTGGATGACGTCGCGGTTGCCGTGCTCCAGCACCTTGCCGTCGCGCAGAGTGCGAAAGTGGGAAAGGCCGCCTGCGCAGCCGCCCGCCGCGCCCGCCGAGGCGAACACCGAACGGTTGCGGTTGCGCGCGGTGACGGTGGTCTCTGGCGTGAAGATTTCAAACGCCATTTCGGTCGCCAGCCCGCCGCGAAAGCGCCCGGCGCCGGCGCTGTCGGGCGCCAGGCCGTAGCGCAGGAAGCGGATGGGCACTTCCGCTTCGTTGATTTCGATCGGGGTGTTTTTCAGGAACGCCGACAATCCGCCCGAGCCGTCCGGCCCGTCGTGACGCGGCGTGCCGCCCGCGCCGCCGCCGACCGGCCCGAGCGAGGCGACCACGCTGCGGTTGCGCGCGTCCAGCGTGCGAATATTCATAATAGAGTTGCCGCCCGGTGAGTTGCCCGGAAGCCGCGTCGGCAGCGCCAGTGAAAAGACGCCGACGGTGGCGATTTGCGACAGCGCGCAGGTGAGCGAGCGCATGCCGACCGCGGCGGGCGCTTCGCAGTTCATCACCGTGCCCGGCGGCAGGATGGCGCGCGTCGGGCGCAGCGTGCCGGCGTTAAGCAGCAGCCGCCGGTCCAGCGTCGACAGCACGTAAGTCACGCCCACCAGCGCCAGCGGATGGCGCTCGCGGCCGCCGGTCGGCATGTTCAGCGACGAGGCGAGCTGCGGATCGCTGCCGGTGTAGTCCAGTTCCAGCCGATCGCCTTGCACCCGCAAAGTAATCGCCACGCGGCAGGGATAGCCGCCTTCGCCATCTTCGTCAGCGTAATCGGCGTAGAAGTATTCGCCGTCGGGGATGGTGCGGATAATGGCGCGCGCCTGCTGTTCGGCGTAGTCGAGGATGCCCTCAATGCCCTGCAGGAAATCCGCCGCGCCGAAGCGGGCGACAATCTCATGGATCTTGCGTTCGCCGATGTTGACCGAAGCGATTTGCGCTTTGAAATCGCCCCAGTTCTGTTCCGGCACGCGCACGTTCAGCCGCAGGATACGCGCCACATCCTCGTTCAGTTCGCCGTTGCGGACGATCTTCAGCGGCGGAATGCGGATGCCCTCCTGCACGATATCGGTCAGGGAGCGCGACAGCGAGGCGGGCACCGCGCCGCCGATATCGGTGTTGTGAATATGGCCGACCACGAAGCAGAGGATGTCGCCGTGGTAAAAGACCGGCTTCCAGATATGAATATCGGGGGAATGAGTGGCGACGTTGCCCGCATAGGCGTCGTTGGTAATGCAGATGTCGCCTTCGTCGTAATGGTCGATCAGCGCCAGCACCGGCGCATAGTCGATGCCGCTGTACCAGGGCGCGCCGAAGCTGCGCGGCGAGGCGAACGCCAGCCCGTCTCGGCTGACGATCTGGCAAGAGAAATCCTCCGTCTCTTTGACAAAGGTAGAGTGCGCGGTGCGCATCAGGGTAAAGGCCATGGCGTCGGCCGCCGCCGCACAGTAGTTGGCGAGTATTTGCAGATTACGTCCGTCAATAGCCACGATCACTTCTCCTCGCTCAGCGGAGTAATTAACAGATTGCCGAAGCTGTCCACCTCGACCTGCATGCGCGGTGGCACGCAGGTGGTGCAGTCGTCCTGCGCCACGATAACCGGCCCGCGCAGCCGATGGCCGGGACGCAGCGTCGCGCGCAGCACCAGATCGACCTGATGAAAAGCGCCGTCTATCCACGCCCTGACCTGCTTCGCCACCTGCACCGGCTCGCTGGCCGCCGCGAGACGATTCAGCGCGGGCTTCGGCGTGGGCGAGGCGATAACCAGCCGCAGGTTGATGAGCTGCACCGGCGCGGCGGCGTCGCTGTGGCCGAACAGCTGGTGATGCTGCTGGTCGAACGCCGCATGCAGCGCCGCCACGTCGGCGCTCGCCAGCCACGCCGCCTCCAGCGGCACGTCGATCTCGAACGACTGGCCGCGATAGCGCATATCGGCGCTGAACTGCAGCGTAAAAGGCATCTCTTTGCCGTGCTCGGCCGCCAGCCAGGCCTGCGCCCGCTGGCTCAGTCTCTCCGCTTCAGAGGCGAGCCGGTCCGCCAGCTGCGCGTTGAGATCGCCGTACAGCGTGCGGATAAAGTCGTTGCGGATATCCGCCACCAGCCCGCCCAGCGCCGAGAGCACGCCCGGCGTCGGCGGCACGATAACGCCTTTCATATTGAGTTCACGCGCCAGAAAACAGCCCATCATCGGCCCTGCGCCGCCGAAGGCGAGAAACCAGAACTCGCGCGGATCGAGGCCGAAGCGAGACAGCAGGCCGCTGGTATCGCCATACATGCTGGAGATCGCCAGTTCGATGGCGGTTTCGGCGGTCTGTTCTACCGAGACGCCAAGGCGATCGGCCAGCGGCTGCCAGGCGGCGCGCGCGGCGGCGACATCCACCTGTACGGCGTGGTAGCCGAGATCGCCATGGCCGATCATGCCGCAGGCGGCGAAAGCGTCGGTGGCGGTCGGCTGGGTGCCGCCGCGCTGGAAGCAGACCGGGCCCGGCAGCGAACCGGCGCTGTCCGGCCCCATCTGCATCACGCCCTGCCCGTCGATCCACGCCAGCGAGCCGCCGCCCTGCCCGACGGAGGTCACCGCCACCGAGGGTATATAGATTGGGAAGTCGCCGATGATTTCACCGTTGCCCTGCGCCACCTCGCCGCTAACGATCACCGCCACGTCGGCGCTGGTGCCGCCGATATCCAGGCTAAGGATGCGGTCGAAGCCGCAGGCGCTGGCGAGATAGCTGGCGCCGATAACCCCCGAGGCGGTGCCGGAGAGCACCATCTGCACGCATTCGCGCTTCGCCTGCTCGACGCCCATCACGCCGCCGTTGGATTTGGTGATGCGCGGCGGCGTGGTCACGCCTCTGGCGCGCAGCGCGCCTTCAAACTTCTCCAGATAGTTGATCACCATCGGCTGCACGTAGGCGTTGATGGCGGCGGTGATGGTGCGCTCATATTCGCGGATAATCGGCCAGATGTCGGCGGAACAGGAGGTCAGCAGGTCGGGCGCGACCTCTTCGACGATCGCCTTAACCGCCGCCTCGTTGTGCCCGTTGCGGTAGCTGTGCAGCAGCGCCACCACGATGCCCTGACAGCCCGCCGCGCGCGCGCCGTCGATGGCGGCCAGCACGCTCCCGCGATCGACGGGCTGCAGCACGTTGCCGTCGCGGTCGGTGCGCTCGTGGATGCCGAAGACGCGATCGCGGCTAATCAGCGGCGCGGGCCGGCGGGAGAAGAGATCGTGGATATGGGGAATTTTCAGCCGCGCCAGCTCCAGCACGTCGCAAAAGCCGGCGGTGGCGAACAGCGCCAGCCGGACGCCGCGCCGCTGGATAACTGCGTTGATGCCGACCGTGGTGCCGTGGGTAAAGTAGCCAATCTCTGCGGGATCGAGGCCGTCGCGTTCGGCGAACTGCGCCAGTCCGGTGAGAATCTCGCTGCCCGGCGCATCGGGCCGCGACAGCACTTTAAGGGTATGGATCTGGTTGGTTTGCCGATCCAGCACGGCGAAATCGGTAAAGGATCCGCCAATGTCCACGCCAACGCGGTAACGCATCTGTATCACTCCAGAGTCAGGAGAGAGGGAACTCCATCAGCTTGTGCGGCTCCTGCACCACGCGCCAGCCAAGCCGCTGGTAGAGCTGATGGGCATCGTTTGTCGAAAGCATCCAGCGCCGCACCGTGGCCAGCTCCGGATGCTCGCGCACGCAGCTTGCCAGCCAGCTGCCCAGGCCATGTCCACGCCACGCTTCATCGATAATGACGTCGCACAGCCAGCCGAAACGGGTGTAGTCGGTAATCAGCCGACCAAAACCGATCTGCGCGTCAAGGTGATAGAGCCCGAACGGCAGCGATGCGGCGATGGCCCGCTCGGTGGCGGCGCGCGACTGCCCTTTCGCCCAGTAGGCGCGCTCGGCCAGCTGAAAATGAATCCAGTCCATATCCAGCCGCGTCCGTTTAGTAGAAAGGGTAAAGTCGTCGCGCTGCCAGATATGGTCGGCGATGATCGGTGCGGTCATAAATAACTCCTTGTCGCGGCATGGGTTTATAGTAAATGCGCGGCGTCAGCCGACGCGGCTGAAGAGGCGCGGCGAACCGGTCAAATGCGGTGAAAAAAGCACGGAAAAGAAATTTTATGCTGCGTGAAAGAGGCTGGCTGCGGGCATAAAAAAGCCCCATAGTGGGGCTGAATATTAAGATACGCTTTGTTAAAACAGGTCGGCGTGCGTGCCGGTTCTTTCGAACCTGACTAGCTCACTTGTGATTTTGTAGATCAGTAGCCAGTCGGGTTCAATATGCGCATCTCTGTAACCGTTATAGTTGCCCTGCAGCGGATGATCTCTATAGGCCGCAGGCAGAGGTAATCGATTGTTGATGAGCAGCGACATAAGCGTTTTAAGTTTGTCCATCTCTTTGCGTCGCTTCTGCATCTTTTTCACGTCTTTGTAGAACTGGCTTGAGTAGGCAATTTCCCTTTGCTTAGCCATGAGGTTTCCTTCTCGTCGCGATGCCCTGTTAAATGCCTAACTGGTCAAACAGATCCTTTTCATCTTTCGCTTTTTTCACGCCTTTCCCTTGCTCACTCGCTTCGATACTGCTGGCTGTGATGTCGTTGGGAATGCGCATATCAAAAGGCAGCGCCTTTTCTTTGGCGACCTTAGTCAGGGTGATGCGTACCAGGTCAGAGACGGTTAATCCCATTTCAGCCAGCACGGCGGCGGCTTCATTTTTTAATGTCTCGTCTATACGAGCGCGTACGAATGCATTTGCGGGCATAATCGTTCATCTCTCTTAAAATAGAGAGACAGTGTAGCTCAGCTGAGCTACAGCATCAAAGCGGGTTATAAGTGATACGCAGCACGCGTTGAAAGCTACAGCGCGCCCAGCACGTCGTTCTGACGGGTAATCAGCGAGCGCAGCGGCACGCTGCTCTTCATTACCGGCGATTTGATCACGATATAGCTGAAGTATTTATCGATGCCGATTTGCGCATCCAGCATCTTCTCAATCACTTCCTGATAGTGCTCGATGCTGCGGGTGATAAAACGCAGCAGGTAGTCGTAGCCGCCGGTAATCAGGTGGCACTCCATCAGTTCGTCCACGTCGCGCAGCGCGCTCTCGAACTTCATGAAATCTTCGCGGCGATGGCCGGAGAGCGTCACTTCGGTAAAGACCGTGACCGAATCGGTGATTTTGGTGAGATTGATATGGGCTTCGTAGCCGGTGATAAAGCCCGCCTGCTCAAGACGCTTGACGCGCTGCAGGCAGGGGCTGGGCGAAAGTCCCACGGCATCGGCGAGATTAACGTTGCTGATACGGCCATCTTTTTGCAGTTGCACCAGGATGTTGATATCGATGCGGTCAAGTTTCATTAAGCCGTTCATACCACCCCTCATTGTTAACCAATTGTGCAGGACGTGCTGATGGTATAACACGCTTTGCGTCGCCAGCGCCAGCGGTAACGCGCGCGTTATCCATCAGGAAAAATTATAATTATTCCAGCAATATCAATGAGGAAGATAGCGTCAGCCCAGACGGCCAGTGGCGCGCGCCAGCGCAATATCGAAGATATGCAGCGCCTCCTCCAGCTGTGAATCCGTGGTAACCAGCGGCGCCAGGAAGCGCACCACATTGCGCTGAACGCCGCATTTGATCAGCAGCAGCCCTTCCTGACAGGCGCTGTCGAGGATCTTCTGCGTCAGCGCGGCGTCAGGCTTGCCGGTTTCGAAGTCGAGGATCTCCACCGCCAGCATAAAGCCGAGGCCGCGCACGTCGCCGATGCAGGCGTACTTCTCCGCCAGCAGCTGTAGCCGCGCCAGCAGCTGTTCGCCAAGCGCATTCGCGCGCGCCAGCAGGTTGTCGTGCTCCAGCAAATCGAGCACCGCCAGCGCCGCCGCGCAGCCCAGCGCGTTGCCGCCGTAGGTGCCGCCCAGCCCGCCCGGCGTCGGCGCGTCCATGATCACCGCCTTGCCTACCACGCCGGAGATCGGCAGGCCGCCGCCGAGGCTTTTGGCGACCGTCACCAGATCGGGTTTGATATTAAGGTGCTGGAAGGCGAACATCTTGCCAGTGCGGCCAAAGCCGGTCTGCACTTCATCGCAGATCAGCACGATGCCGTGCTGCTCGGTAATGCGGCGCAGCGCCTGCATAAACGCCGGACCGGCCGGCAGGAAGCCGCCGTCGCCCTGCACCGGTTCGATAATGATCGCCGCCACGCGCTCCGGCGCGATCTGCACGGCGAAAAGCTGATCCAGCGCCTTCAGACAGTCCACTTCCGTTACGCCGTGCAGCGGATTAGGAAACGGCAGGCGATAGATATCCACCGGGAACGGGCCAAAATTCTGCTTATAGGGTTGGCTCATACCGGTCAAGGTCACGCCCAGCAGCGTACGCCCGTGAAAGGCGCCGTCGAAAGCGATCACGCCGGAGCGATTGGTGTGCGCGCGGGCGATCTTAACCGCGTTCTCTACCGCCTCTGCGCCGCTGGTAAAGAAGACGCTCTTGTAGGCTTCCTCGCCGCCGACCAGCTGATTAAGCCGTTGCGCCAGCTCGATATAGCCCGGATAGGCCACCACCTGAAAACAGGCGTGGGAGACCAGGCCCAACTGACGCGTTACCGCATTGACCACCGCCGGATGGTTGTGCCCGACGTTGAGCACGCCGATACCGCCGACGAAGTCGAGATAACGGTTGCCCTCGACGTCCCAGACTTCGCTGCCCCTGGCGCGCTCAATCACCAGCGGATGGGCGGTCACCACGCCGCGCGGCACATTCTGCTCGCGCGCGTCCAGCAGCAAACTGTTGTCTGAATAGGTCTGTTGTTCGGCCATGACATTCTGCATTTTTATACCTCATCCACGTAACGTTCGGTTGGCTCAAGTATCGCAACCCACTGGTTTCGCATGCTGCCGTTATGGGTAGTGCTGCGGCATATCCTGTTAAAATCCGTGCCCTTTCAGCAGGGAAATTTCTTAACGCAGCGCGCGTCGGGCGAGCGCCGTCCACGCGCGCACGCCGTAAGGGATCAGCGCGTCGTTAAAGTCGTAGGCGGAGTGGTGCAGCGGCCGCGAAGGCGCGGAGCCGATCCAGAGATAGGCGCCGGGTTTCGCCTGCAGCATAAAGGCGAAATCCTCCGAGGTAAGCGCGGGCTGCCGCGCGACGCTGGCGCTGAATCCCGCCTCGCTGAGCGCCGCTAAGGCGAGAGTCGCCTCCGCTTCGCTATTAATCGTGGCCGGGTAGTAACGCAGATAGTTCACCTCCGCCTGCAGTCCGTGCGCGGCGGTGACGTGCTGCGCCATCTCACGCAGCCGCGCTTCGAGTATCGCCTGCGCCGTCGGGCTAAAGGTGCGCACCGTGCCGGTAATCGACGCTTCCGCCGGAATCATATTGTGCGAAAAGCCGCCCTGTATGCGCGTCACGCTCAGCAGCGCCGCCTCGCAGGGATCGATGGCGCGCGCCACCAGCGTATTAAGCTGCACCACCAGCTCGCTGGCCGCCAGCAGCGTGTCGCGCGTCAGATGCGGCTGCGCGGCATGGCCGCCGCCACCCTTCACGGTAATATCGAAACGATCCGCCGCCGCCATAATGGCACCGGGACGGGTCTGCACCTCGCCGAGCGGCAGTTCCGGCCAGTTGTGCAGCGCGTAGACCGCCTCGCAGGGAAAGCGGCTGAACAAGCCGTCGTCGATCATCGCCTTCGCGCCCGCCAGCCCCTCTTCCGCCGGCTGAAAGATAAAGCAGAGGGTGCCGTCGAGATCCTCGGCTGCGGCCAGCTGCTGCGCCGCGCCGAGCAGCATCACGGTATGGCCGTCGTGGCCGCAGGCGTGACAGACGTTTTCCGTCCTGCTTTTCCATGGCGCGTCGCCCTGATCCTGCATCGGCAGCGCGTCCATATCGGCGCGCAGGCCGATAACGCGCGGACTGTCGCCGCGCTTCAGCACGCCGACCACGCCGGTTTGGCCGATATCGCGATAGACCTCCAGTCCGAGCTGCTGCAGAAAGCGCGCCACGATGTCGCCTGTGCGCCTCTCCTGATAGCCGAGTTCCGGGTGAGCGTGCAGATTGCGTCGCAGCGCGATAAGAGAGTCAATGTCCATCAGTAACCTCGTGCGCGGTCGATAAGGCCGATCATCGGCTCGCCGCGCTGATAGCGACGCAGGTTCTCCAGCAGCGCGGCGACGGCGCTCTCGTTTTGCGTCTGGCTGGCGATGTGCGGCGTCAGCCAGATGGCGGGATGACGCCAGAAAGGATGCGACGGCGGCAGCGGTTCGGGATCGGTGACGTCGATCACCGCCGCGCCGAGCCGACCGCTGTCGAGCGCCGCCAGCAGATCGGCATGATTAAGCTGGGCGCCGCGTCCCGCCTGCACCAGCGCCGCGCCGGGCGGCAGCTGCGCAAACAGATCGCGGTTAAGCAGGCCGCGCGTCTCCGCCGTTAACGGCAGCAAGCAGACCAGAATGTCGCAGCGCGCCAGAAAGTCGCCCAGCTGCGCTGCGCCGTGAAAGCACCGCACGCCGTCGAGCTGGCGCGACGTCCGGCTCCAGCCTGCGCAGTCGAAACCAAGCGAGACCAGCTGGCGTAGCGCCGCCTGGCCCAGCTCGCCCAGCCCCATGACGCCGACCCGGCGCGCGGCGGCGGGCGTAACGCTGTGCGCCTGCCAGCGCGCTTCGCGCTGCTGTTGCAGGTAGCGCACCATATCGCGATGGATGCCGAGCACCGCAAAGGTCACGTACTCCACCATGCCCTGCGTCAGTCCCGGCTCGATCATGCGCACTACCGGCAGGTCAGGCGGCAAGGCGGCGAGATCGAACTGGTCCGCGCCCGCCCCTACCGACAGCAGCGCTTTCAGGCCAGGAAAGGTTTCCAGCAGCCTCTCCGGTGGCTGCCAGGCGATCAGCATCTCTACTTCCAGCGGGTCGCCGGTTTCGGGCCAGAGATGCAGCTGAATATCGGGCGCATGCTGCGCCAGCCACTGCTGCCACAGCGCGCCGCGCTGGGGTTCCGATTTATAGAGGATATGCATCAGGCCATCGCCTGGGTCATCAGGCCGAACGCCTGCATGCCGCCCGCTGGCGGCGTCCAGGGCGTGCCGCGCACCATGGTGGTAGGATTATCTACCTGCGCCAGGCCGAGCGTGGCGAGCCAGGGGGCCAGCGGCAGCGCGCCGTCGGTGTCGATACGGACAAATTCGCCGCGCAGGCCCTGCATCAGCGAGGCGACCAGCGCCTGCGCTGTCGGGAAATCCGGCGCGATAACCGGCCCGATCGCCCAGCCGTGGCCGAAGCGGCGCAGGCTGGCGAAAGCGCGGATTTCGCCCTGCGCATTCTGCAGCAGTACCGTCTGATGCTGGTTAATCAGGTGATCGATCAGCTGCGGACGCAGCATGCCGTGCGCCTGCTGGTCGAGGGCGGTGAGGGAAGACGCATCCTGCGCCTGCGCGCGGCGCAGCGTTAATCCCGTCGGGATAGCCACGGGCGGCACCGCCTCCAGCGCACGCGTCTGATGCTGGAGTATCTGCCCGGTCGTCACAAAGCCGAGCTTTTCATACAGCCCTTTGCCCATCTCGGTGGCGTGCAGCCGCACGTTATAGTCGGGCACTTTTTCCAGCAGCGTCAGCATCAGCTGCTTGCCCAGCCCACGCCCCTGCTGCTGGCCATCCACGATCACCAGTCCGATGGTGGCGGCGCGTTCGCCCCAGCGCCAGAGGATGGCGCTGCCGAGCAGCCTGCCCTGCTCCTCTATCACGACGCCCTCGCCGAAGGCCAGCGCCTGCTGCCAGTCCTCGCGGCGGTGCGGCCACTTCAGCTGCTGCGTCATGGCGTAGCAGGATTCGATATCGTGCGCGTTCATGGCGCGAAAAGTAGTGGTCATGCGTTGCTCCTTACATCATGCCTGGCGTTTCAAGTGCGCTGCCGTCGACCAGACGGCTGTAGCGATAAGGTGTAGGGTCGACGATCGGCGCGTCGCTGGCGGCGATATCCGCCTCGCTGCGCGTCGTGTAGATGAGGGCGTTTGCGCAGCCAGATTGTTCACGGCCAGCGCCAGCCATCGGAGCGTACTAAAGTACGTGGGGATGGCGCGCACTGTCCGGGGACAATATGGCAAGTAAGAAGCCCTATTCCGCCTTTAAAATCTCTTCGTGCTCATCCAGCCACCCTTGCCGCAGCTCCGGCACCGCGCGCTTCAGGCGCTCGAAGTAGAGCTCGCTGGTGGGCTTGTCGTAATCTTCCCGCGCCAGCTGAGTGACGATGCGTCCCGACTTCATCACCACGATGTTGTCACATACCGCGCGCACCGCGTGCATATCGTGGCTGATAAACAGCACCGACAGGCCCAGCTCGCGCCGCAGCTCGCTGATGAGATCCAGCACCGCCGCCGCGACCACGGTGTCGAGCGCCGAGGTCACTTCGTCGCACAGGATCAGATCCGGCTCCGCCGCCAGCGCGCGCGCCAGGTTGACGCGCTGCTTCTGCCCACCAGAGAGCGCCCAGGGGCGCCGCCGCAGCACGCTGCGCGGCAGCTTCACCAGATCGAGCAGCTGATGCAGCCGCTGGGTCAGCGCCTGGCCGCGCAGGCCGTGAAACAGCGCCAGCGGCCGCGACAGGATGCGCTCGACGCTGTGCGCCGGATTGAGCGCGGTATCCGCCATCTGAAACACATACTGAATGCGGCGCAGCTCGTTGTCAGGCCGCTTGTGCATATCGCCGGCGATATAGTGGCCGTTAAACAG
>Ga0157358_1000291_pt1 | contig 20238 bp, 21 predicted proteins | sample AttcapACBM2_FD_111484 | JGI IMG/M metagenome (GOLD analysis project Ga0157358, IMG submission 111484) | Fungus gardens microbial communities from leaf cutter ant in Botucatu, State of São Paulo, Brazil - Atta capiguara ACBM2 | ecosystem: Host-associated > Fungi > Mycelium > Unclassified ... | reverse complement strand
GCGATAAAACGCCTGCGCGCCCGGTTAACGGGAGCGCGCTGACGGAGTCAGTTTTGCACTCTCAACACCAACCGGGGACTCCAAATGGGATCCAAAATTAAAATGAGGCCGCTGAGCCGCTATTTGAAAGATTTTAAGCACAGCCAGACTAACTGTTCACACTGTAGTAAAGTTCTCGACCGTATGGCGTTGGTTTTCCGCGGGCAGATCATCAATAAAGAGGCGATCGCCCGCATGGACCAGCCGATTGACGACCAGGTCTGGTCAAAGCTCCAGCTTGAGCTGACCGCGCTGTGTCGTTTTTGCAGTGATATTTACTGCAATACGAATCCTACCTATTTTGACATCATGGCGTTTAAACAGTATCTGTTTGAGCAGACCGAGATGAGCCACAGCACGATCCGCGAATATGTTGTTCGCCTGCGTCGCCTTGACGGGATGCTGTCGGCCCGTAATTTTCCGGCGGAAAGACTGGCCGGCAACAGCTGGCACGAATGTCTGGAAAACGATCTTCCCGATGCGGGCAACAATAATTACCGCATCGCCCTGCGCAAATACGATCAGTTTTTAGGCTGGCAGCGCAATTAGATTGGGACGACAGCCTCTTTTACGTTACCTTTTAGCTATGTTTTGTAAAACTGTAATAACTTTTCCTGCGTTGTTAAGGGATTGGTTAAGTAAAGGCTTACAAGATAAACTTATAAAAAATATACCTCTGAAAAAGTTACAGCGGTTTGTAACGGTTTCTGACATGTCTGAATGTGGGCATGACGTGGACATCAGGGCAGCGCAATATCGCTGCCCTGAATTTACAGTATCAGCAGTCCTGAACTGTTAATCTGCCAGCCAACGGCCCCAGCGCGATGGTATTTTCCCGATCTCAAAGCTATATGCGCATAACTCATCGTCAGCGCTATGCTTGCGAGCCCACACATTTGCTGTAAAACATGATATTTCCCTCGTTCATCATGACGTGACCAGTAAATATATGCCGCAATATGTGGAGTGATTGGCCTGGCGGGATATCGGGTTTAATTTGTTTGCGCACCCCACAGAATTTTCTGCAATCGACATTAAACAAGCTGGTGCTGGCTGTCGACATCATGTTGTGTTCTGGCTCTGCCGAAATCGGAACCGCACGCCGTTTACCGTTTTTGGTTTTCAAATACATGACGCGACAGTTAACAATCTGCGACCGTTTTAAAGTGACACCTTCTGTCCGGCGCCCGACTGCACTGAGTGCTACCAGAGCCACCAGGCGCGCATCACCGGCCAGCGTATTGAACAGGGCGGCGATTTCATCTTTGCTAAATGACATCTCCTGGATCAGTACAGGCAGTGAGCCAGATCCTCTAATCGGATCCTCACCCGAGCATTCGCTAATCTCCGCCAGCCGTGTGAACATGCCTGGCAGTGGGTAGATCTCACGATTATTCGCGCCGGGCTAAACAACTGTGAACCAATGCCTGATGCAACATCAGTTGAACATCTGAAAATTGCTCCCTAAAAGCAATGCGTGTTGCGCACCGCGCATCGGCGGTGTTATTATGCGCATAACGCAACACAGGGAGTGATTAACGTGATCAGGAGTTTTAAGCATAAGGGGCTGAAGAAATTTTTTGAAACTGGCTCAACGGCTGGGATTGATTCACGCAACGCTGACAAAATCGCGTTTCGCTTGTCTGCACTGGATAACGCTAAAATCATTGATGACGTTGATATTGCCGGTTTTAACCTGCATCCCCTGCGAGGGGATCGGGCGGGGATCTGGTCTGTGACGGTAACAGGCAACTGGCGAATAACCTTTGAATTTACAGACGGTGATGTATTTATCATTAATATGGAGGACTACCACTGATGGGCAGAATGTTTAATCCCCCTCATCCTGGGGGGCTAATCCGCGAGTCTATGGAATCGCTCGGGCTGAGCGCACGTCAGCTTGCATCGGCGCTGCACGTTGCACCCTCAACGGTTCAGCGGTTAATTGTGAGTAAGTCTGACATATCTCCTGAGATGGCGCTAAGACTTGCAGCCGTCCTGGGTGGTTCTGCTGATGTGTGGTTGGCAATGCAGCGCGATCACGATTTATGGCGTGCACGGCAGCGTATCGATCTGTCAGTGCTGCACAGATTGCAGCCTGCATAAGCGCATAAAAAACCCCGCGTTTGCGGGGTGTCCGCTATCTGGCTTGTAACAAATCTAACGCCATCTGCCGTTCTTCCGGCGTAATCAGCCCAATCAGTTTTTTTTCAGCAGGTCGTTACCGGCGCGCGCTGGGCCGAGCGTATGCGAAAACGACTGATTCGTCACGAAAGTGTGGTCGCATTCCACGTCAGAGCACTGGCAATAAATATCTGACAGTTCGGGATGCTTGCGGTTAGTCCTCCGTATGATTGCTTTGGCATTGCATTGCGGGAAAATAATTTTTAGTACGCGCATAGCCATACTCATTCATCAACCAACGCACTGACAACTCGCGCCCAAGGGCTACTGTACCGATCGCAAAGTGAAAAGTTGAAGCCAGTTTCACTTTTTTCCAGAAAATATTGGGGAAGTATCGTATAAAATGCAACATACGGAAAAGAATACAGTTATTGCTGTTTTTCGCAATTTGAATGAAATTTCAAGAGGGAGAATATGCAGGGCGATTAGTTTTTTAAATTAAAACTATACGTTAAAAAAATTATTATTCTTTAAGGAGCTGAAATACCTTACGGATAGAAATAGCTATCCCTGTTAGTTATTCTTGACACGGTTTATTGGACGAAAGGGAAAATGTATGGATGCAAAATCTATTGCCCGTGGGGTAGTTGAGGGTATCTCGTCAGTACCTTCTGGGATGTATGACGGCGTAATCAGAACCTGGCATCTGATGAAAATCTTGATATGGTTTATTTTTTGGTCGAGCCTGCGCTTGAACCTTATCTGAAATATATCAACAGTAGCCCAATGATTTGTAAGGCGGTTCAGCATGAACTCTGCAAAATCCTCGCTAAGTAAATTGGGCAAAATTGCCAGCTGGGGCACTTCTCATTTTCTCGAGGCCATGATTACCGGACTTTGCTCAATAGCTGCTTTTTTGTCGTTGTTTCTGCTGGAGGGCGGTGTAATGAAAACAGTTGGCTTTGTCGGCTTCTTTGTTTTGGGATACCTGCTTTCACTTGGACTCGGACTGCTGAGAGGAGAGCGTTAGCGCTTTGCTTTCATCTGGACCTGGACTGTTGAGAGGAGAGCGTTAGCGCTTTGCGATCCCTGATAGCTTATAATATACAAGCCCGCCTGGAAGCGGGTTTTTTTTATATAGTCAGTGTGTGGTATTGGCTTAAAACCATTTTTTTTCAATATGTTATCCTTGCCTTCGCAACAGTAAGGATGACTTTTTGCTGCTGTGGAGGCTACGTTGTCCTTACATCTTTTACACTCATTTCCCCGGCTGGAACTGCTTGGCGCGCCGACGCCGCTTGAGCATCTGCCTCGTCTTTCCGATTATCTGGGGCGCGATATTTTTATCAAACGCGACGACTTCACGCCCGTAGCCCTGGGCGGCAACAAACTGCGCAAGCTTGAGTTCCTGGCGGCGGATGCGCTGCGCCAGGGCGCGGACGTGCTGCTGACCGCCGGCGCTATCCAGTCTAACCATGTCCGTCAAACCGCCGCCGTGGCCGCAAAGCTGGGCCTGAAGTGCGTGGCGCTGCTGGAAAATCCGGGCATTACCCATCTTGAAAATTACGCCACTAACGGCAATCGCCTGCTGCTGGACCTGATGGATGTGGAAGTAGTCATGGTTGATGCGCTGCACGATCCCGCCGCGCAGCTGGCTGAACAGTGTACGCGGCTGGAAGCGCAGGGCTTTCGGCCTTATGTAGTGCCGGTTGGCGGCTCCAACGCGCTGGGCGCGCTGGGATACGTAGAATGTGCTCAGGAAATTGCTCATCAGAGCGAAGGCGTGGTAGATTTTGCCGCTGTCGTTGTTGCCTCCGGCAGTGCCGGAACCCATGCCGGTCTCGCCGTAGGACTGGAGCAGCTGCTGCCGGACACCGAGCTGGTTGGCGTAACCGTTTCGCGCAGCGTTGCTGAACAGCAGCCTAAAGTGGTCGCTATTCAAAAGGCGCTCGCCGCGCAGCTTGAGCTAACAGCGCAGGCGCCCGTGACGCTCTGGGACGACTATTTCGCGCCGGGCTACGGGATGCCGAGCGAAGAGGGCACGGAGGCGATCAAACTGTTGGCCAGGCTTGAAGGGATATTTCTGGACCCGGTCTATACTGGCAAGGTAATGGCCGGATTGATTGACGGCATCGCACAAAAGCGTTTTCGCCGCGAAGGCCCGCTACTGTTCGTTCACACGGGTGGTTCGCCGGCGCTGTTTGCTTATCATCCTCTGCGGTGATCCGCGGGCCTTCGGAAAGAAAGCTGACTACACACTATTAATCTGCATCTCAACATGGAGCGCTTATGAATTTTTCTCTGGTTCGTCGCCAACTGGTAACGGGAATGATGTCGCTGGCGCTGGTGGCTGGCGTTGCCACCAAGGCTACTGCTGCCCCGGAAAACCTGCTGAATAAAGTAAAAGAACGCGGCACGCTGCTGGTGGGCCTGGAAGGAACCTATCCGCCATTCAGCTTCCAGGACGAAAACGGCAAACTGGCCGGTTTTGAGGTCGATTTCGCCAACGCGCTGGCACAGCATCTGGGCGTCAAGGCCAGCCTGAAACCGACCAAGTGGGACGGCATGTTGGCCTCGCTGGACTCAAAGCGCATCGATGTGGTGATCAACCAGGTCACCATCTCCGACGAGCGCAAAAAGAAGTATGACTTCTCTACGCCTTATACCGTTTCCGGTATCCAGGCGCTGACCAAAGCCGATAAGGCCGACAGCATCACTAAGCCTGCCGATCTCAGCGGCAAAAAAGTGGGGCTGGGACTGGGCACCAACTACGAGCAGTGGCTGCGTGAAAACGTGAAGAACGTCGATATCCGTACTTATGATGACGATCCAACTAAATATCAGGATCTGCGCGTTGGCCGTATCGATGCGATTCTGGTTGACCGTCTGGCCGCGCTGGACCTGGTGAAGAAAACCGGTAAAACGCTGGCGGTAGCCGGCCCGGCCTTCTCTCGTCAGGAAGCGGGCGTGGCGCTGCGCAAAGACAACCCGGAAATGCTGGCGGCGGTCGATAAAGCCATTGCGGACATGCAGAAAGACGGTTCGCTGGCTAAGATTTCCGACAAATGGTTTGGCGTGGACGTAACTAAATAATGCAGGAAAGTTTACAACTGGTGCTGGATTCAGCACCATTTTTACTGAAAGGCGCGCTTTTCACCCTCCAGCTCAGCATCGGCGGCATGTTCTTCGGGCTGCTGCTGGGCTTTGTGCTGGCGATGATGCGTCTTTCCCACTTCTGGCCCATAGCCTGGCTGTCGCGTTTCTACGTGTCGATATTTCGCGGCACGCCGCTGATCGCCCAGCTGTTTATGATCTACTACGGCCTGCCGCAGTTCGGCATTGAGCTGGATCCCATCCCTTCCGCCATGATTGGCCTGTCGCTGAATACGGCGGCCTACGCTTCCGAATCGCTGCGCGGTGCTATCGCCGCCATCGAGCGCGGCCAGTGGGAAGCGGCGGCCAGTATCGGCATGACGCGCTGGCAGACGCTGCGCCGGGTTATTCTGCCGCAGGCCGCCCGTACCGCGCTGCCGCCGTTAGGCAACAGCTTTATCAGCCTGGTGAAAGATACCTCGCTGGCCGCCACCATTCAGGTGCCGGAGCTGTTCCGCCAGGCGCAGCTGATCACCTCGCGCACGCTGGAAGTTTTTACCATGTATCTGGCGGCTTCGTTGATTTACTGGGTGATGGCGACTTTACTCTCCATGCTGCAAAGCAGGCTGGAAAACCACGTTAACCGCCAGGATCGGGAGGCAAAATGAGCGCCATTGAAGTCAGCGGGCTGGTGAAGAAATTTAACGGCCACACGGTGCTGCACGATATCGATCTGGAGGTCGCTTCGGGCGAAGTGGTGGCGATAATCGGCCCAAGCGGCTCGGGCAAAACCACGCTGCTGCGCAGCATCAATCTGCTGGAAACCCCGGACAGCGGCACCATTAAAGTGGGCAATATCCGTATTGATGCCGCCGCCGGCATGAACCGTCAGAAAGAGCAGGTACGCCGTCTGCGCCAGCAGGTAGGCTTTGTTTTCCAGAACTTTAATCTGTTTCCCCATCGTTCGGTGCTGGAAAACATCATTGAAGGGCCAACCATCGTGAAAGGCGAACCAAAAGCCGAAGCGGTGGCGCGTGCGCGTCAGCTGCTGGAGAAGGTTGGGCTGGCGGGCAGGGAAGAGAGCTATCCGCGTCGGCTTTCCGGCGGCCAGCAGCAGCGCGTGGCTATCGCCCGTGCGCTGGCGATGCGCCCGGAGGTGATCCTGTTCGATGAGCCGACCTCCGCGCTGGATCCCGAGCTGGTAGGCGAAGTGCTCAATACCATCAGGGCGCTGGCGCAGGAGAAGCGCACTATGGTTATCGTCACGCATGAGATGAGCTTTGCGCGTGACGTTGCCGATCGCGCCATCTTTATGGATCAGGGTCGCATCGTGGAGCAGGGCAGCGCAAAAGCACTGTTCAGCCATCCCGAACACCCGCGCACCCGTCAGTTCCTGGAAAAGTTTCTTTCGCAATAACCCTGTAAAATTGCCGGTTAATTCCGGCAATTTTCAGCGCGCCAGCTGAATAAGCTTTTTCTTAAATATCTTTCATGCCGCTTCGTTATAAAATAGCCGTTCTTCCTGCGTAAACAGCTCTCCCGCCTGTGCTTTCCCTTACCCGCCTTCGTTTTGGAGAAGTTCCTTAAGACGTCAGTCTCTTAAAAGAGGAATAATTTATTAACTTATTGCAAATTTCCAGGGTAAGGTAAATTCGCTTCGCGAGAAGAGGAATGTTCTGAATATGCATGATGCCGGGCATGACTAAGTATTCAGGGCCAGCAGCAGCCACATTGTATATATTTGTCAGCGTACGGTCAGGGCCAGATAATATTAAATATCTCGGCTACGGGGAGGTATCGCTACCTCATGTTATCCCAGTTTATGACGGTCGGAGTAATATAATGAATACGACTCAAAAGCAGGATATTGCCTGGATAAACAGTTTAAAAGGCCTCTGCATTTTACTCGTGGTTTTATATCATGTTGTCCTGCCAGGCTATGCCGAAATGATTGGCCATCTGGTTGCTGGCTTTATGCCTGCTAAATTATGGCTGGCCTTTAATAATTATCTTTCGCCGCTGAGGATGCCCGCCTTTTTCTTTGTCTCTGGCCTGCTGGCGACCAACGGCATTATTAACCGTCCATGGAAGCAGGTTTTTACCAGTCGCGTTACCAATCTTTTCTATCTCTATTTCCTTTGGGGCGTGATCCAATGGCTGATGATCCGGGGCGTCTCCAATGAGGTGATGGGCGAACAGCTCTCCAAAAACACCAACGCGGCCTGGGCGGCCACGCCGGTGGAGTCGGTTAAATTAATGCTGCTGGCGATGAGCTCCTCCTGGTATCTTTATGCGCTTGGCCTGTTTTTTGTGTTCGCCAAACTGTTCCGCGAGCAGCGGCTTGCGATGATGACCATTGCGGTTTTGCTGAATTACGCCGCCGTCATGAAAATCATCCCAGGCTGGGGACCGGAAAGCGTCGCGCAGTATCTGATCTTCTTCCTGCTGGGTACCTTTTACAGCAGCACTTTGCTGCGCTGGAGCGAATGGCGTCGCAGCAATCTGGTGCCCTGGGCCGCGCTGATAGCGCTGTCGCTGATCCACGCTAAGCTCGGTATTCCCCATAGCCTGTTCCTGTGTGCGCTCGCTGTTTTAATCTCCGTCGCCGCCTGCCGGACGCTGAATCGCTACTTTACGCTGGGCTGGCTAAACTGGCTGGGCAGAAACACGCTGCAAATTTACGTGCTGCACCGCATCTTTATCGAATTCTTTGGCATGTCCGCCATTTTGTTCGCGGAACATCATCAGCTGTTCGCTAACAAAGCGTTCTCCATGCTGTGGGCGACAGCTTTCCCGGTGGTAATGGTGGCGCTGTGCGCGGGCTGTTCGGTAGGCGTGTGGACGTTGCTTAATCGGGGCATCGGCAAAAATCTGTTTATCTATCCACGGCTGCTGCGCGTCAAAGTTGATGCCTGACAGAAAATACCAGGCGTAAAAAGGCCGCTTATTAGCGGCCTTTTTCTTATGACTTTAAACGCATCAGGCGGCTACTTTTGCCGGTCAGCCGCGCGGCTAAACGAAAAAAGGGCGAATGGCTTCGCCCCTTGTACGGAATCCGCTGCTTTAAGCCTGTCGGACAGGCCGACGGGCGCGTTAGCCGATGGTCATCAGGCTGGCGTTGCCGCCTGCCGCTGCGGTATTGACGCTCAGCGAGCGCTCAATCAGCAGGCGTTCCAGCAGCAGATTGGTTTCGCCGCGGGCAAAGCCCTGGACGGAAACAATCGCGCCTTCACGAGCGGCCACCGTTTCGCAAACTGTTCTGAGCTGATCGGCATCGCCGTGGTAAATCACCGCCTCAAACTCGTTATGCTGCGCCAGCGGTTCGACCGCAAAGTCGATACGGCTCTGCACGGCTGTGGGCAGTTTCTTCGCCAGCACGCGATGCAGTTCATCATCCTGCCACAGCGCGCGGCTGCCCACGGCGGTGACCGCCGCCAGCTGCACCAGCGCATCCTGCTCGTTATCCGCCAGGCAGACCACGCGCTCGCGCGGCAGCAGGGTAAAGGTGTTGCGTTCGCCCGTCGGGCCGGGCAGCAGGCGAACGGTGCCGCTCTGGCCCAGCTCGGCAAACTGTTTGCAGACCGCAGCCAGCTCCGGCTTGTCTTTCGCCCACTCCGTCAGCGCCTGATGAGTGGTCAGCAGCACCGGACGCAGCGCCGCATCAACCGGACGCTCGACGTCCTGGCGATCCAGCGTAACCTTCAGCGCGCCTTCCGGGCGATGCGAGAGCAGACGATAGAGATAGAGCGGGCCGCCCGCTTTCGGGCCGGTGCCGGACAGGCCTTCGCCACCGAACGGCTGGACGCCTACGACGGCCCCTACCATATTGCGGTTGACGTACAGGTTGCCGACTTTGGCGCGGCTGGTGACCTGATTGATGGTTTCATCAATACGGGTATGCACGCCCAGCGTCAGGCCGTAGCCGGAAGCGTTGATCTGCTCAATAATTTTCGGCAGCGTGCTGCGGTTGTAGCGCACCACGTGCAGCACCGGCCCGAAAATTTCCTTATCCAGATCGGCGACGTTTTCCAGCTCAATCAGCGTTGGCGGAATAAAGGTGCCGGTCTGCCACTCTTTGCTGTCGTGCTTATCGTTAAACGCCGCCTGATACACTTTCATGCCTTTGCTGCGCATCGCCTGAATATGGCGTTCGATATTTTCTTTCGCTTCGCTGTCGATCACCGGCCCGATATCGGTAGACAGGCGCTCCGGGTTGCCCATACGGCATTCGGCCATCGCGCCGCGCAGCATTTGCAGCGTGTGGTCGGCAACATCATCCTGAATACAGAGCAGACGCAGGGCAGAGCAGCGTTGACCGGCGCTGTCAAAGGCAGAAGCCACGATATCGACCACGACCTGTTCCGTCAGCGCGGAGGAGTCCACGATCATGGTGTTCATGCCGCCGGTTTCCGCAATCAGCGGCGTCGGTCTGCCTTGCGGATCCAGACGACCGGCCAGATTACGTTGCAGTAGCGTTGCTACGGCAGTCGACCCGGTAAACATCACGCCGCGTACGCGGTCGTCGCCGGTCAGCTGAGCGCCGACGGTTTCACCCAGGCCCGGCAGCAGCTGTAGGGCACCAACCGGCACGCCCGCTTCATGCAGAATAGCGACGGCTGCAGCGGCCACCAGCGGCGTCTGCTCGGCAGGCTTGGCCAGCACGCTGTTGCCTGCTGCCAGCGCTGCGGCAATTTGACCGGTAAAGATTGCCAGCGGGAAGTTCCACGGGCTGATGCAAACCACCGGGCCAAGCGGACGGTGCGTTTCGTTATCGAAATCGTCGCGAACCTGGCCTGCATAGTAGTGCAGGAAGTCGACCGCTTCGCGTACCTCGGCGATAGCGTTGTTAAAGGTCTTTCCGGCCTCACGCACCAGGATCCCCAACAGGCGCTGTAGCTGAGCTTCCATCAGCTCGGCGGCACGGGTCAGGATCTCCGCACGGGCGGCAGGCGGCGTGGCGAACCAAATCGGGCCGGCATTGACGGCGGCGTCCAGCGCGGTCGAAACATCTTTCCCGGTAGCGTGGCGCACATAGCCCACGATATCGGCAGGCTCCGCCGGATTGAGCACCGGCAGCTGTTCGCTGGCTTCCGTTTCGCCATCGATAACCGGCGCGGCGTGCCACGGCTGGATAGCGCTGTTCAGCAGGGCGCTGGAGAGCGAAGCCAGGCGGTGTTCGTTAGCCAGATCCAGACCGGCGGAGTTCTGACGCGTTGCGCCATAGAGATCGCGCGGCAGCGGGATCTTCGGATGCGGCAGACCAATCGCCCCTTCGGTACGGGCCAGTTTTTCCACTTCATCAACCGGATCGGCGACCAGATCTTCAATCTGGAGCGTGTTATCGGCAATGCGGTTCACAAACGACGTGTTGGCACCGTTTTCCAGCAGGCGGCGCACCAGGTAGGCCAGCAGCGTTTCGTGCGTGCCGACCGGTGCATAGATCCGGCACGGGCGGTTAAGCTTGCCATCCGCCACTTTGCCGACCACCTGCTCGTACAGCGGTTCGCCCATGCCGTGCAGGCACTGGAACTCGTACTGACCAGGGTAGTAGTTATTGCCCGCCATCTGATAGATAACCGCCAGCGTATGCGCGTTGTGCGTCGCGAACTGCGGATAGATCAGGTTCGGTACGGCCAGCAGTTTACGGGCGCAGGCCAGATAAGAGATGTCGGTGTAAACCTTACGGGTGAACACCGGATAGCCTTCCAGGCCGTCCATCTGGGCGCGCTTGATCTCGCTGTCCCAGTAGGCACCTTTCACCAGGCGGATCATCAGGCGGCGACGGCTGCGCTGGGCCATGTCGATCAGCGCGTCGATCACAAACGGGCAGCGCTTCTGATAGGCCTGGATAACAAAGCCGATGCCGTTCCAGCCTTCCAGCTCCGGCTCAAAGCAGAGTTTTTCCAGCAGATCCAGCGACAGCTCCAGGCGATCCGCTTCTTCCGCATCGATGTTGATGCCAATGTCGTAAGAGCGTGCCAGCAGCGTCAGCGATTTCAAAATGGGGTAAAGTTCGTTCATCACGCGCTCGTACTGCGCGCGGCTGTAGCGCGGATGCAGCGCGGAAAGCTTGATGGAAATGCCCGGCCCTTCATAGATGCCGCGACCGTTGGAGGCTTTACCGATAGCGTGGATCGCCTGCTGATAGGAAACCAGATAGGCTTCAGCGTCTTTCGCCGTCAGCGCGGCCTCGCCCAGCATATCGTAAGAGTAGCGGAAGCCTTTCTCTTCCAGCTTGCGGGCGTTCGCCAGCGCTTCCGCGATGGTTTCGCCAGTGACAAACTGCTCGCCCATCAGGCGCATCGCCATATCCACGCCTTTGCGGATCAGCGGCTCGCCGCTTTTACCGATGATGCGGTTCAGCGAGCGCGACAAATTCGCCTCGTTGTGCGTGGCGACCAGGCGGCCGGTAAACAGCAGGCCCCAGGTGGCGGCGTTAACAAACATCGAAGGGCTGCGGCCCAGATGCGACTGCCAGTTGCCGTTGCTGATTTTATCGCGGATCAGCGCGTCACGGGTTGGCTTATCTGGAATACGCAGCAGCGCTTCCGCCAGGCACATCAGCGCAACGCCTTCCTGTGAAGAAAGTGAAAACTCCTGAAGCAGCGATTGCACCATACCGGCGCGGCCGCCTGCCCCTTTTTGGTGCCTGAGCGCCGAAGCCAGCTTGTGGGCAAGACGTTGGGTTTGCTGCGCCAGCGGCTGCGGCAGACGTGCCTGTTCAAGGAGCATCGGCACTGCTTCCGTCTCCGGGCGACGCCACGCGGCGGTAATGGCGGAGCGGGTTACCGATTGCGGCAGAATATGTTCGGCAAACTCCAGAAAAGGCTGATGCAGCTCCTCGACCGGCGCGTCTTCGCTCTCCTGAGCCGTAGCCTGCAAGGGGAATTCCGGCAGGGCGTCGCCTCTCTCCAGCTGTTCCAGATAGTTAAAAATAGCCTGTTTGATCAGCCAGTGAGGTGTGCGATCGATCTGGCCCGCAGCCTGACGAATGCGGTCACGCGTGGCCTCGTCCAGCTTAACGCCCATAGTGGTTGTGCCCATGCCTTAAAACTCCTTGCAAATAGTCAAAACAGATCTGGCAAGCAATATCACTTAAGTTGCAACTTTGTGCAACCTTGTTAAATGTGAGGCTGATTGCAGAGTGTAAAAACGCTTTTTTAAAAAGCGGCATGGATATTGCTGCAAAAATCCGGCCAGCTTTACAGATTGCAGTAAAACTGGGTTCTGAAAAGGTTTTTTGAGAGGTGTAACCGGTGACACTGTGATCCAGTGCAACCTGTCGAATCTTCTTTCCAGATGCAAGGTGAAATTAATGTAACGATTGTGTTAAACCATTGGCGAGTATTGTGCCCGTCAGTGCTTTGCGGCAGGATACCCCGCCCTGGGTGGTTAAAAGTGGCGCCGCAACGTTCCGGTGGCGGGGCAGGGTTGCGCATTAACAATAATAAGTGGAGAACCTGAATGACAGTAAGCACACCTATGATGGTGACCTTTTGCGTTTACATTCTTGGCATGGTGTTTATCGGCTTTTTGGCCTGGCGCTCAACCAAAAATTTTGATGACTATATCCTGGGAGGACGCAGTCTGGGCAGCGTGGTCACCGCGCTTTCCGCCGGTGCATCTGATATGAGCGGCTGGCTGCTGATGGGCCTGCCGGGCGCCATTTTCATCTCCGGCATCTCCGAAAGCTGGATTGCTATCGGCCTGACGCTGGGCGCTTACCTTAACTGGAAAATCGTCGCCGGACGCCTGCGCGTGCAGACTGAACACCATGATAATGCGCTGACGCTGCCCGATTTTTTCGCCAGCCGTTTTGAAGACAGAAGCAAAATCCTGCGCGTTATCTCTGCGGTCGTCATCCTGGTTTTCTTCACTATCTATTGCGCTTCCGGTATCGTAGCCGGCGCCCGCCTGTTTGAAAGCACCTTCGGCATGAGCTACGAAACGGCGCTGTGGGCTGGCGCAGCCGCCACTATTATCTATACCTTTGTCGGCGGTTTTCTGGCCGTAAGCTGGACCGATACCGTGCAGGCGAGCCTGATGATCTTCGCTCTGATCCTGACGCCGGTGATGGTTATTATTGCAGTAGGCGGCCTGAGCGATTCCCTGGCGGTTATCCAGGCGAAGAGCATTGAAAATATGGATATGCTGAAAAACCTGAACTTTGTCGCGGTGATCTCGCTGCTCGGCTGGGGACTGGGCTACTTTGGTCAGCCGCATATCCTGGCGCGTTTTATGGCGGCGGATTCGCACCACTCTATCCGCAGCGCGCGCCGTATCGGCATGACGTGGATGATCCTGTGCCTGGGCGGTGCGGTAGCGGTCGGCTTCTTTGGTATCGCCTACTTCCAGAACCATCCCGAGCAGGCAACAGGCGTCACCGACAACAGCGAACGTATTTTTATCGAGCTGGCTCGTATTCTGTTTAATCCGTGGATCGCCGGTATCCTGCTTTCTGCTATCCTGGCGGCGGTGATGTCGACGCTGAGCTGCCAGCTGCTGGTTTGCTCCAGCGCGCTGACGGAAGATCTCTATAAAAACTTCCTGCGTAAAGGTGCCAGCCAACGTGAGCTGGTATGGGTAGGGCGTCTGATGGTGTTGCTGGTGGCGGTCGTAGCTATCGCGCTGGCTTCCGATCCGAACAACCGCGTACTGGGGCTGGTAAGCTACGCCTGGGCCGGCTTTGGTGCGGCGTTCGGGCCTGTAGTGATCTTCTCGCTGGTGTGGAAGCGTATGACCCGTAACGGCGCGCTGGCCGGGATTATCGTAGGCGCGGCTACCGTGCTGATCTGGAAACAGTACGCCTGGCTGGATCTGTATGAAATTATTCCGGGCTTCCTGTTTGCCAGCATCGCCATCGTGCTGTTCAGCCTGGTGGGCAGCAAGCCTTCCACTGCGGCCGTAAAACGATTTGAGGCAGCCGAAGCCGAGTTCCATTCGCGTTAATCACGCTGATAACTACGACAGGCTCGCTTCGGCGGGCCTTTTTTTTAAGAACGGAAAACCTGGTCAGGGAGGACGGCATAAAGCCATCATGGCTTGTCATCCTCTTGCGATAAGGTTATGAACCGCTCATAAATCAAGGATGAGTTAAATGGATTATGGATTAGCGACCCTGCTGAGCCTGCACGGCACCCGCTATATTTATGCCTGCGGCTACTGGTATGAAATTATGGATCATTTTTTCACCGCGGTAGATAAAATCGTGGCTGAAGCAACCAGATAAAAAGGGATGATGATGAAAGCACTGATCGGCGTAATGCCAGAAAATGAGTTTCGCCAGCGGGTCATGGCGATTGTCAGCAATGAGTACTTTCCTGAAGAAAACGAACCCAAAATCTGGTTCTCCTCGCTAAACGCGGTAGCGCAGATTTTAAGCCCTGAAAATCTGGCGCTGCTGGATATGATGGATCGGGAGAAACCGGAAAGCATCTCTCAGCTGGCCCGGCTGGCCGGGCGGGCGGTGAGCAATCTTTCCGCCACGCTGTCGACGCGGGAAAAACACGGCTTCGTGAAAAAAGTAAAAGGGAAAAACTGTATGAAACCGGTGGCGCTTTACACCGAGTTCGTTATCCACACCGCACATTTCCCGGCCAAAAAAGCCAGCGACGCTGCCTGAGTTGGCCCCGGTACAACGGCGCGCATATTTGGTTATCTTAAATTTTCTGCTGTTCGATTCGTGGCAATTACTGTCCCCACGGCAAACAAACCGCAACAGGAATAAAAACGGGACGTGAGTTGCTACCAGTGGCGATAAGGCGGATCTGAGCGCACCGCCTGGGCCCTGGGACGATACGCTGGCTGAGCCGTTGCAATAAACGTGTTACGCATCAATGGGAGGCGAACGTCCTGACATGCGGCACGCATCAGTTTCGGGGCCGGACGAACGTCCAGACAGGCGATCGGACAATTGGTTTTAGTTGGTGATTGAGCCCCAAACTGTCTGTCGTCATCGGCCAATAACGTGATTACAAATAATCTTCTCGATGACTTCATAAATTGACTTCGAAAACCAGGGTTAATAAAATGACTTCATAGAGTGAAGCTATGGCAGGGATAAAGCTATGGTTGCATTAAGGAAGAAGCATAAACTCATACTGACTAAAATTTTTGCGCTGCCTGTTCCTGCCAACATTAAGTGGGCAGAAATCGAGTCGCTTATCCGGGCTTTAGGTGGTGAAGTTACCGAAGGTAGCGGATCCCGGTGCCGATTCAAACTCAATGGCAGTATCGCAAGATTCCACCGCCCACATCCTGCCCCTGATACCGACAAAGGCGCAGTTAACAGCGTTAAAGAATGGTTAGAAAGTATAGGGATTGAACCATGAGCAAAGCAAAACCCAACAAATATGAGATAGCCGGGCAGCCGGTTGTTGTCAGCTTCGTACCTGAACTGAACGCGTTTCGCGGCAAATTCCTGGGGCTCAGTGGTTATTGTGATTTTGTTGCTGACAGCGTAGAAGGGCTGCGGAGAGAAGGCGAAATTTCCTTAAAGGAATATCTGAAAGATTGTCGGGAAGAGGGGATAGATCCTTATGCCCGACAGGAAAAAACGAAGACATTTACTTTACGCTATAACGAGACGCTTGCTGAAAAATTAAGTCATGTGGCAGCTGAAAACGATATGTCAGTAAATACTTTCATCATTGAAACGCTGGAAGAGCGAATCAGACACGCATAATAAAAGCCCCGTCCAGGCGGGGCTTTCTGCCAAAACCAGCTCCTTTCCTTTCGGATAGTCTTCGGGTACAGAAATAAACAGGTAGGGAAGTTTCCGACGCCCTTTGATAGCGCATTTTCCTTTAATCCCTTGCCACGCCCGATGAAAATAACCGTCCAGCCTCTTGTATTTCTTCCGGCGATAATGATAATCGGTATCGTTTAGATTTACACTTCTTTACCCGCGTGAAAACGCCTTATATGTCTGAAGGTGCCTATGTTTGTGCCGTTCCTGATTATGTTACGCGAAGGACTGGAAGCCGCGCTGATCGTCAGCCTGATTGCCAGCTATTTACAGCGCACGCAGCGCAGCGAGTGGTTCGGCGCAATGTGGCTTGGCGTCTTCATCGCCGCCGCGCTCTGCCTGGTGCTGGGCTATGTGATTAATGAAACCACCGGCGAATTCCCGCAAAGAGAGCAGGAGCTGTTCGAGGGCATGGTGGCGGTGGTGGCCGTCTGCATTCTGACCTGGATGGTGTTCTGGATGCGCAAAGTCTCGCGCAATATTAAAGCGCAGCTGGAAGGCGCGGTGGATAACGCGCTGCAGCGCGGCAAAGGCGGCGGCTGGGCGCTGATTTTTATGGTCTTCCTGGCCGTCGCGCGGGAAGGGCTGGAGTCCGTGTTCTTCCTGCTGGCGGCCTTCCAGCAGGACGTGGGCATTGCGCCGCCGGTCGGCGCCATCCTGGGCCTCGCTACCGCTATCGTGCTGGGTATGCTGATCTACTGGGGCGGCGTGCGGCTGAATATGGCGCTCTTTTTCCGTTGGACCAGCCTGTTTATTCTGCTGGTCGCAGCGGGCCTGGCGGCTGGCGCCATCCGTGCTTTCCATGAGGCCGGACTGTGGAACGCCTTCCAGAGCCAGGCGTTCGATTTCAGCGAGGTGCTCTCCACCAGCACGCTGATGGGCACGCTGCTGGAAGGCCTTTTCGGCTATCAGGAAGCGCCCAGCGTCAGTGAAGTGGTGGTCTGGTTCTGCTATCTCATTCCTGCGCTGATCCTGTTTTTCCTGCCCGGACGCCCGCCAACGACGGCAGTCCGTCTTTAACGCTTTTCCGCTTTCTTATTTAAGGGATTTATCATGATTCGTGGTTATTCAATGTTACCGCTGGCGGCGGCGTTACTGGCCAGCTTTTCTGCCGTGCAGGCTGCCGACGTGCCGCAGGTAAAAATTGTCGTTAACGACAAACAGTGCGAGCCGATGAGCGTTACCGTTAAAGCCGGTAAAACGCAGTTTGTGATCCAGAACCACAGCCAGAAAGGGCTGGAGTGGGAGATCCTGAAAGGGGTGATGGTAGTGGAGGAGCGCGAAAATATCGCGCCGGGCTTCACGCAAAAGCTGACGGCCAGTCTGCAACCGGGCGAGTATGAGATGACCTGCGGCCTGTTGAGCAATCCCAAAGGTAAGCTGATTGTGCAGGGCGCAGAGGATGCAGCAGGCGCGCAGCCAACGCTGATGCAGCTGACCGGCCCTGTTACCGACTACAAAGCTTACGTGATGCAGGAAGTCGCCGCGCTGGTTACCAGCACGCAAGCCTTTACCGGGGCGGTAAAAGCGGGCGATATCGATAAGGCGAAAGCCCTCTATGCGCCGACGCGCGCTCACTATGAGCGTATCGAACCGATAGCGGAACTGTTCTCCGATCTGGACGGCAGCATTGACGCTCGCGAAGATGATTATGAGCAGAAAGCCGCCGATCCTAAGTTCACCGGTTTCCATCGTCTGGAAAAAGCGCTGTGGGGCGACGGCTCGACCAAAGGTATGGAAACCTATGCCGACAGGCTTTATGCAGACGTGCAGGCGCTGCAAAAGCGGGTCAGCGAACTGGCATTTCCACCGGGTAAAGTGGTCGGCGGCGCGGCCGGTCTGATTGAAGAAGTGGCTTCCAGCAAAATCTCCGGCGAAGAAGACCGCTACAGCCGCACCGATTTGTGGGATTTTCAGGCCAACGTTGATGGCGCGCAGAAGATCGTGAATTTGCTGCGTCCGATGCTGCAACAGGCCGATCCGGCGCTGCTGGCAAAAATCGACGGTAATTTCAAAAAGGTAGACGCTATCCTGAAAAAATACCGCAGCGGCGACGGCTTTGCCTCCTATGACAAGCTTACCGATGCCGATCGCACTGCGATGAAAGGCCCGATCACGGCGCTGGCGGAAGATCTCGCTCTGCTGCGCGGAACGCTGGGGCTGGATTGAGTTATGAAGCAAGCTGATGACGAGGCGGCGCAGCCTTCACGCCGCCGTCTGCTGAAGGGGATGGGCCTCCTTGGCGGCGCGCTGGCGTTAGCAGGAGGCTGTCCGGCGCATGGTGCGCCGGCGGCCTTTTCGCCCGGCGCGCTGTCGCCCAATGCCCGCCAGCAGAGACAGCCTTTTTACGGGCCGCACCAGGCGGGGATCGTCACGCCACAGCAGGCGTCGATGATGCTGGTGGCTTTTGACGTACTGGCAACGGACAAGGCCGATCTGGAGCGGTTATTTCGTTTGCTGACCGGCCGTATCGCTTTTCTGACCAGGGGAGGAGAAGCGCCGCAAACGGTTAATCCGCGTCTGCCGCCGATGGATTCCGGCATTCTGGGCGGTCATATCTACCCGGATAATCTGACCATTACGGTATCGGTCGGCCGCGCCTTGTTTGACGATCGCTACGGATTGCAGGCGCAAAAGCCGCGCAGGCTGCAAACCATGACGCGCTTTCCCAATGATGCGCTGGATGCCGGGCTGTGCCACGGCGATCTGCTGCTGCAAATCTGCGCCAATACCAACGATACGGTGATCCACGCGCTGCGCGATATCATCAAGCATTCGCCGGATTTGCTGAGCGTGCGCTGGCGGCGGGAAGGCTTTATCTCCGATCATGCAGCGCGCAGTCAGGGCAGGGAGACGCCAGTCAATCTGTTGGGCTTTAAGGACGGCACGGCCAATCCCGATACGGCCGACGCGGCGATGATGGATAAAATCCTGTGGGTCACGGCGGATCAGGATGAACCTGCCTGGGCGATCGGCGGCAGCTATCAGGCCGCGCGCATCATTCAGTTCCACGTAGAGTTTTGGGACAGAACGCCACTGCGCGAGCAGGAAACGATCTTTGGCCGGGTGAAGCAGAGCGGCGCGCCACTGGGAATGACGCACGAACATGATGTACCGGACTATGCCAGCGATCCCGATGGCCTCGTTACGCCGTTAGACGCGCATATTCGCCTGGCTAACCCGCGCACGTCGCAAACGCAGGACAGCCTGATGCTCCGCCGTGGCTACAGCTACTCGCTGGGCGTATCCAATGCCGGTCAGCTGGAGATGGGCCTGTTATTTGTCTGCTATCAGCACGACCTGGAAAAGGGTTTTCTTACCGTACAAAAAAGACTCAACGGCGAGGCGCTGGAGGAATATATCAAACCCGTCGGCGGCGGATATTTCTTTGTGCTGCCTGGCGTCATTGACGAAAAACATTATCTCGGGCAGGCTTTACTTCAGGCCTGAGCCTTTCTTCAGCCTCCCGCCCGCGCCTCGTGCGGGAGGTTGTTTTTTAACCAGAGGCGTTCAGCCGGCTGTTAAACATTTCAGATTACCGCACTCAGCATAAAATAAATTGTTATCTCTTTGATCCTGTTAGGATCCTAATTAACCTGCCGCGTACGCGTTCGCTTATTTGGTACTTTTCGCTTGCCGTCAGGTAAAATTAATGTTGCATTATTCCAGGAATCTGTTGAAATTTAATTATCAGGCGTCAGTTGTTTCCAGTGTGCAACACGGAGATCGCGAATGGACAAGTCCTTTTACGGACATAAGCGTCAGACAAATAGCGTGACAGCTTCCCGGCGCGAGGGCTTTATCGCCCCAATGACTTCCTCTTCCCTTTGCCATTTCAGCCAGTTTATTAACACCCTCCGGTGCCCGGCATCATCACTCCGCGTACCATTTCTACGGCCAGACAAGGCTTACAAGGAAGCCAGCAAAACCTCTAAAGCGTTCACGTAATCGCACTGCCGTTCCAGGTGCGGGAAATGAAACCAACTGTAAGGTGCCACTATGGGAAGACAGAAAGCAGTGATCAAAGCTCGTCGTGAAGCCAAGCGCGTGCTTCGTAGCGATTCACGCAGTCATCGTCAGCGTGAAGAAGAATCGGTCACCTCGCTGGTGCAGATGGGTGGGCTGGACGCAATCGGCATGGCGCGCGATACCCGCGACCATTCGCCCATTGAGGCCCGTAATGAAGCTCAGGCGCACTATCTTAAAGCCATAGAGAGTAAACAGCTGATTTTCGC
>Ga0157358_1000290_pt1 | contig 20319 bp, 8 predicted proteins | sample AttcapACBM2_FD_111484 | JGI IMG/M metagenome (GOLD analysis project Ga0157358, IMG submission 111484) | Fungus gardens microbial communities from leaf cutter ant in Botucatu, State of São Paulo, Brazil - Atta capiguara ACBM2 | ecosystem: Host-associated > Fungi > Mycelium > Unclassified ... | reverse complement strand
GTCTTATATTTTATTTAGGGTATTTGTTATGCTTGTAGTCTTCAAGTGTTATTAGAAGTTCTCAATAAAGCACTTATCTTATTCATATTAGTCATATAATATATTAGCCTTTTAACCAAGACTCATAGTATTTATTAGTAGTCACTTGAAGTTGTCATTATTATTTCTATAGTATTATAGTCTAGTGCAAACACATACAAACTTCTTAATGGTATATCTTTTTTTATCTCTATTGATTCATAAGCTTTTCACTAATAAATATGTTACAAACTTTATTCAACTTGTATTTCTGCAACTACTAGACCAATTCTCACATACCAAGTTGCACTGGAAAGCTCCAAATGAGAGCTATCTGCATAAATATTGGATGTCCAAAAGTGACAACAGATTACTGAGATATCAGACCATCAGTAACCAGAAATATTTGTTGGCTATTGTAAGAAGATTAGTCTTACTTGAGAAGTTATAAGTACCTAGGAACTCCAGATAATATTTATGGAAGGTATTATACCATTACATTACTATTATATATACTATAATAGAATTGTTACAATCACAAGACCTTAGAGTAGATCAAGTAAAAGAATCTTATATTGGGTTAACACAAGAGAACTCAATAGAGAACTCTGTACAAGATTGTCTACCTTATATACTAATATCTAATGGTCCATGTGAGCTATTTCTAGCCCATCCTAAATAACCATGTGTATGCCTTAAGGTCAACATGTGCATCACATGTTATATGACATTATTTCTTTCAGAATATTCTACTTCCTTTCTTGTGTTATATGACTTGTGATCATGTCATCTGATGTGACCTGCTATGTGACAGTGTGATCTCATCACTCTAACCCTAATCCTAGTTCTAAAAATAGAATTAAAAAAATAAATTGAAAAATAAAAATAAAAATGCAAAAAGAAAATAGAAAAAGACTAAGTCTACTTCTTGCAATCTTGACAGAATGGTCCAAGCATATGGTCTGTGCCCTTGACTAATCAATATCTACAACTATTATTAACTAAATAACTATAGTACTACTATAATAGACTAGACAATGGGGATCAGGATAAGATAGAACCAGTTATGAGTCCATCAGGGGCTAGTCTAGGTAATAACCAGCCTAAGAGTATAACTAAGTCTCCGTAGGGTAAATCTAGACTTACAGTATTGCTAATATCTCTTAACAGCCATTATCTTGAAAATAGCTAGATATTCTAGCTTGTATTAGAAAGCACTCATCAAACTATAACTAATAATATGTGGTACATTTTATAGTGATAAGTATTTACAGAGATACAAGCATATTGTAAAAGAATTTGTCTTTTTATATAACCAAGTAAGATTCTTCAACCTTGAAACTTGCAAAATTTGTAATGGACTTCTTTATCTGGTACTACAAAACTCTGCCACAACATATATAGACTTTGTTACCATAACCATTGAATCCTAGACTTACATACTACCTTTCTGAAAGATTTCTTAGATTATTACTTACTATTTTAAATATACTCTGTCTTTTTGGATGATACTTTTGTTTAGATTTCTGACTATTTATATTAGCTTAGCATTGTTCTGCTAAATTACAATAAACTATGGAATATTTAGAATCATAGCTGTTAGAGTAACTAGCAAAGTTTATATAGCTATACAGAGTTTCCAATCTCCAGAAAGTCTTAAGTATATTATCTAATTCTAAATACTACTAGATTATATTCCAATATAGCAGAATAATATTGAAATAACCAAAGAATGACAGTATATAGATAGTTATAAACTTTTTTGGAAGCATTTAGAAAATTTCTAAGAAAGAAAAAAAGCTCATAATATCAATACTCAGAACAAGATAATATTGGGATATTAAATAATGCTATGTGAGATTCAATAGTAGAAAGTAGTGGTGTTAACTTGAGAAATTCTATAGAGTTTAGCAGAGTTTAAGAACTACTGATTAATATGAAATGAAAATTTTGTCAAGTTTAGTATAAGCATAAAAAATGTTTAAACACTTGAATTTTTTATAAAGACTAGTTTTCTTATAGTAGCCATCTTTGAGAAATCTCATTCTATTCTCTCAAGTTCTTCTAAATATAGATTATTCTAGTACATATTAATATAGTGATATAAGTGGTTGCTTACTAAAATTAGCCCCATACATACTATATCAGAGTTGTGAACAATAGACTTAATTATATTTTATTTTATTTTATTTTTCCACTTTATTTTAATTTTAATTTTGGTTTTTGTTTCTATTTTCCATATTTGAACTTAGCTAGTAGAGTGTGAGATTCCTCATGTCCATATGGCATGTATTCTATTGAAACAAGAAGACATATACTATATGAATATAGTAGATTCAACAAATACTGCAATCCTAGAAGGAATACTATTGCTCACTTTGCTCTATTTCTCCAACTTAATCCTAGTGCTTTTTCTTTCTAATTTGTCACTAATTATCAGTAGTATGGTTAGCACTACTATATGGTTTCAAATTTTATTTGTTTTTTTCTTTTTTTTCTTTTTCTTTTCTTCCTTTTTTCACTTCATTTTTTCTCTGTCTACATGTATGTAGTTACAAAGTAGCTACCATAGTCTGCCTTCACACTCTGTGTAATAAATTGTTGATTTAAAAATAAAAAAAGTATGATGTGATGAACTTCTTTCTCTTATACTACTATCTTGTATAGTAGTGCACAACAAAAACTTAGTGAATATGATAGATAAACATAAAGGTAGATCAACTTCAAATAGCCCTAATAATTCTAGAGAATCTTCTACACAGTCAAACATGTTGTCTATAGCCTATACAAATAAAGTTCAAGCTCTAGCTAATAGTGTGGGAAGATCAAGTTAAAGATAAAAATCTTCAGAGCTCTTCTCTCTCCTATATGACTCAAAACTCTAAAAGGAGAACTATGTACTTACATATTCAAATGTTTCAACTATAAAGGTGACCATCAAGCTGAACTATTTGTTCTGAAAGCATAGAACAATAGGAAATAACACAGCAAGAAGACATAAGAGCTCTGATTTCAATTAAAGCTAACTCAATTTGCTCATCTATAGACAAGGATAAGCAATGATTCTGAAATATTTCAGCTTTTTTTGTAGAATATTCATAAGAATAAGCTTCTTACTGATACTATTCTAGAAAATAATAAAAACTTTGACATCTTATTTATACAAGAACTGCCTTAGTCAGTTATTTATTAAATTTCAAGCTCTATATTGAAGAAAAGAGAAGATCTTATTGGCTCTCCTCATCATCCTTCCTAGATCATATTTGTAAGATTAGCTAACTTCAATAGCAACTATCTAAGAGTCATTACATATATCAACATAAAACTAATTAATCTTTGCTTTTTGATGAGGAAAGACATATTTAGATGATCATCAGAATGCCTTCAAGTATCTAAGATAAGAAATACTGATGTAAATTTAAACAATGTCTTAATTATAAAAAGAGACTTTAACATCAGAGATAATGATTAGAATCTATTCTATCCTTATTATTCATCTCATACAGATACTCTGCTTGAAATAGCTGACAGTCTAGATCTTAATTTATCCACACCTATCAACTCTGGTCCTACTTGATTTTTGGATAACTCTTAAGATTCAAATTTAGTACTAGACCTTATATATCTCAGAACAGCATTGGAGGAATTTAATAACCACTTGATTTCTTTAGACCTTCAAAGCCCATTAGATCATGCATCTATATCAGTGTCTTTTATTGTGGAGGAAGAATTTATTCAAGAGAAAAAACAATCAATTGTTAGAAATAGTGATAAAGAGAAAGAATTTGTTAATAAGCTCAGATATCAGATGGATTCTATAGAGATAACTAATATTGCCAACTACAAAGAACTTGAATATGCCATTCAAGAATTTGCTTTCACTATAGAAGATCTTTAGAACAAAATTTCTAAACTAATCAACATCACCAGAAGATTAAAATCTTAGTAGAACAAAGAATATAATAGAGATCTTACTATATATTATATGTCCAAAATTAAAACTGATTCAATCAAGTATAAAAATACAGTCAAAATAGTGAAAAGACTCTTTTTTGACAGTAAAATTCAAGAAATCATGTTATCTAACAAGAGACTATGAGACCTTATGAATTGGGTTATAAAATGCAATTTACCTGCCATATAGACTATCAAGCTTAACAGCCTTCCATGTAATCATTTGAAAACAATCTGTGGAATGTATTCCACCAATCACATAATTCTGTTTAAAACTGTCTTATTAATTCTCATATTCTTGATGAAATTCCTTTATGCCAACAAATAGAGTGGCCTCCCTTTTCCATTATGGAACTTAAATATACTGTTAATAAATACAGTATTTTAGCTATCCTAGGTCCAGATCATATATTGTGGACCTATCTGAAAAAAATACTAAATAATGACAAATATTATTCTAATATTGTTAAAATAGCAAATATATGTATCAACTTCAGCTACTGGCCCACTTAATTCAAAAAGTCAATATCTATCATCATTCTTAAACCAGATAAACTCTCATATGACACTCCAAAAGTATTCTACCCCATTTTTCCTCAATATACTAGGAAAACTAATTGAAAAAGCAATAAGTAACAGACTTCAAATTTATACTATTATATCTAATTTCATCCATCCAAGCCAATTAGGAGGCATCAAGCAGTACTTAACAATAGATGCTGGAATTTTCTCAACTCATCTTATATGCACAGAATAGATGAAGGGTCTTCATACAAGCATTCTTGTATTTGATATAGTACAATTCTTTCTTTTCTTAAATTATTATCTACTCCCAATGATTCTAACCAAAGTGGGCTTGAACTCTAATATTTCTCTTTTCTTCTCTAATTACTTAATTAATAGATAGACTAAATATATTTGGAACAATTTCACTTCAACTTTCTTCAATGCTGATATTAGTGTTGGACAAGGCTCTACTCTCTCTCCTATTTTATCTGCTCTTTATATTGCTCTGATTTTCCATATTCTAAAAAAATGAACAAAATTTTTGACATTTGGACCCATATGTTTGGCATACAAATGTAGAATGTTCCCATTTCCAGCATATTTTGCATTGAAAAATACTTGCATTCATGTTGGTTCCTCTCACAGTAGTGATATATCAACCAATTGTAAAGTATCTGTTTATGAGCATTTTAGCTTTTGTACTATTTTGGAAATCCCAAATGTCAACCCATATAATGGCCATGTCTGATTTGGGAGATATTTTGATAATATGTAGACAAGATTCTAGAACAACATCATTGAAGATATGAGTTTTTTGAATAATCCTCTCAACAATATCTGTGGTAATATGTAGATTATTATCTTCAATATAATATGGAATACCTAAAATTTTCAGGTAAGACTTTGATTAGAAGAGCCTAGAGTTTATAATGTTACTTAAATCTACATTATTCAAGTCTTTTACATACTTTTCTATGATGTTCAAATCCAATGTAGCAGCTATATTATTAGTTGTGATAATAACACATATGTTAACAGACCATTCCAATTTCTTTTCTTTCACTTGTTGATAATGGTCTTTTTATTTCTTTTTTCTTCAATCAATTTGGACTTGTCATTAAATATGATAAGTCTGAGGTTTTTTATTTCTCTAGATTGACAAAGTACTTTAAATCCTCTCCTCTAGATCTAAAACTTTTAGAAGGTGCTATACTCAGACCAAAGGATACCTGGTGATACTTGGGATTTTCTTAGATAGAAAACTCTTATTTTGATACTATACACATTACTATACTAATAAAGTGTTGTCTGCTATTAAAAGTATGAAAACACTAGGAAATTCAACAAGAGGATTATCATTAGTATACAAATAAATTTTATTCTGTATATATACTCCCTATTATGTTATATAGTCTTCAGCTCTGGTATTACAAAAGAGCATCATTATACTATTCTTTCAAAAATTTGAAGAAGACACAAAGAAAAGCAGCTCTTTGGATTACAGATATTTTTTAAATATTACTCTCATAGGGAATAGAGGCTATCACTAGTCTTATTCCATTCATCTTTATCTGAACAAGATTAGTAGTCAACACCATCCCAGAATGTTATCTCAACAATATGCTATTAACTCTCTCTCTTGGACAAACATCATTCTAAGAGAGCTAAACTCCATTATATAGCAACCTCTCAACTCACAGCCAAACAGCTATGAAAAATCAAGAGTCCTATAGTAGACACCAACAATTATTTGAATGAAGTTTTTTGTTCCTTAGATAGTTTAAACAAAGAACTTTCTCTAGGTTTTTGTCTGATTGATTCTTTTCCTAATTGTTTCCCTCTTCTGGCAGCAAACTAAAAAGACCGTGAATTGTTAACTTCAAAACAATATAGCTACCATGATTTCTCATACTTGCAGAGAACAAGAAATCATTGCCAAAATAACTCATTATACAACCAATATTAATTCTACTAAAGTGGAACTCTTTGCTATCAAATGCAGAATCAACCATACTATTTATCTACTAGATATCAATCACATTATTATCATCACAGATACTATATTATCAGCCAGACATATTTTTGGTATGTCAATTTATCCATACTAGTTACACTTCATTGCTATATTAAAGGATTTAAAGAAATTCTTCAATAAGAACCCCAACAACATCATTGAAGTTTGGGATTGTATAGATAACATCAAGTGGTTTCTACATATGCTAGTTGACAAAGAAATGAAGTGCTTTACAATTGACCCTGTACTTTCAAGCAAATCATTATAGAAATTCAGTGAAAAAGAGAAGTGTAACTTCATCATTCAAAAATGGCAGATAATTTTATAAGCATCAGGATTCAAAGAGAGAAAATTTCTTGAGTCAAATAACAATGACAACATACCAATTTGTTCTACTTATACCAAGAGCAGATACTGATGGAAACATTTTGGCTTCTTAAATTCATTATGTGCTTAAGTCACCAAACTGATTATAAATTATACATCAATCAGTAAATATAGGCTTAGGTTTTTCCCCAAAGAATTCATTGCATGTTCCTGTGGTAATTATCCTATAGAGATAAGGAGGCATATTCTATTTGAATGTCTGCAGTACAGAAAGTCTTGGAATCCAAAGAGAAAGTCTCTGAAATATATTCTAACTTTCTTAGAGTTCAATCCTAGAACATTTTGCTTCTAGAAGGGCTATCAGACACAGTTTATACTAGAAGGAAAAGTCTACAGATTTGGCTTAGAAAGGTATTGAGTATGAAAACTCCATAAATTAAGCTTAGTGATATGGACTTGTTAGAATGACTTTGGCTTTAGCTTATATGCTATACTATTTGTCATGATTGCAACTTTAAAGGAATAGATAAAGTCTAAAATGGAGTTGAGACTAAAACCCTAAGCATCTTCTATATTCAACTTATATATAAGACTAGTAGTTATACCAAATTAGTACTCAACTTCAAGTAGAGGTTTTAGTAGTGAGATACTGATAAGAGTTAGATAGGAGAGCTCTGCTATGGAAGACTGAGTTTGATAGACTGGATACTCGGTTGTTATATCATTGTTACAGAGATATGTTGCAAGAAGAATGACTATCATAGAAAATAGGCTTGTCTTATTATAATAACAGTATCACTATGGAGATATATCTTTATAATAGGTAAACTTGACATGTAATAGTATCCCTCTCTTAGAACTAAGCTTTCAAAGTCCTATTAAGTTTATCTAAAGAATTTATAATGGTGCCTAGGTCAATAATAAATAAATAAGAAGAAAACTTTTTATCTTTTCCCTATATCATCATATTTTCTTCTCTGTCTTTTGACATCTCATAAGCAGACACTGAAATTTTTGTAATTCAATAACCTTAGAATTGATCAAAGAAAGAAACCTTGTATCAGGGTTAACACAAGAGAACTTAATAGAAAGCTCTGTACAGAATTGTCTATCTTATATACTAAAACCTAATTGTTCATGCTCTACTACTCTAACCTACCCTAAATGACCATGTGAGATCAATATGTGTATAACATGTTGTATGATGACATTTCTTCTAGAACCTTCTACCTCCTTCTATTGTATCATATGAGTATGTACTGATATGACTGTGACAGTATCATAGTGTGATATTTTGTAATGGTAACTTGTAATGTCATGCTAAACCCTAATTCTGAGTTCAAAACTAGAAAAATTAATCAAAATCAAAATAAATAAATAAATAAAATAAAGTCTACTTTTTGCAACTCTAACAGAAATACTTGAACAGGAGTACCAAGAGATGCTACAACAATACACAAAAGAGCAAAAGCTCCAAGCCTACCTAAAAGAGATAGTAGAAGCTTATTGTATTAAGCAAGTTGTATAGAAGATAAGGAAGGCTACTAAGGCTAAGGTACAGAAGAAGGCTGAGAAAAGAAAGTGCATAGAGAAGAAGAAGAAGAGAAAATAGTTGGAGTATTTGAAAAAACTCTAAGATGAAATTTTGGTAAAGGATGTCATGCTTATAGAGAGTGCTGAGACCTTCCATATTGCAGGATACAAATATAAGGAAGTTACCAACATCTCCTCAGAAGATAAGATTATACTATAGCCATCCAAGAAAACAAAAGGAAAACAGCTAAAGAAGTACTGTGTGGATGCTACTCTAAAGATGGAGGATGATAATCTCTGTGAGAGGTGTGTATGTGCCAAGCAAGATTACTTGGTAAATAACTCAAGGTAAGTACAGATACTTTTTTGTTTCTTTTAATCTGCTAATCATTATCTTTCTTATAGTTGCTCTCTCACATATGCTGAGTATATTGCTATCAAGTAATAGTGAATTCCACACCTTACCACTACCTTCCAAACAATGGTCTCTACCTACAGAGGATAATAAGTGCTATTGAAAAAACACTCTGAGATCTTGTTGAAGAGTACTAAAATATTAGAAAGTCTTTACAGAACTTGGTGGAGAGCTAGAAGAAGAATACAGCCCAATTACTAAGAATTGGTATCATAGTCAATTGGAGATGATATTTGAAGAAGAGTTTGTAGAGTAGTAATAAGAAAAATGAGGAAGAAAACAGAAAATATGAGGATGGAGATAAGGAGAGTTCTAAAGAAGAGCCTGAGGAGAGTTAGAGAAAGATATTAGAGGGAATCCTATTGTTAGCCTTCTGTTAGAACTCTGGTCTTGTTTTTTTGTTTAGTTGAATATTGTAGATGAGGTTTCTATCTGTAACTGTGTGAGTAAGAAAATTATAAAATCATTATAAAATTAGAGTCTGAAGATTTGAAAAGGAAAAAATCCTGTAAAAAGTCTATAGATGCAGAGGTTGAGTCAAAAACAGATAGAATATACTAATAAAATAATCATAATTCCTATTGAAAGTATGTAGAGAGCAGGGATAAAATACACCAGTGTAATTAAAACAATAGAAGTGTACTAGGCTTGGTGGAATATGCAATATAGAAATTGGATACCAAGTTGGCAGCACAGATAAGTTTAGAATGTGGTGATCCACTCAGATTTGTCTTTGATATTTGCATATCCTAACCAGATTACCTTGTATAGAAGCTTGCATATCTGTTGGTGATTTATTTTAGAGTTCACTATCCAAGAGATTTCATACTTCAGTTTTTCATCAATTATAACTAGTACAGAAACTGGTTGTGTTTTCTTAGGAAAAGTGTTAGATATAGCATATTCAAGCATAGAAACATGGAAGACTAGATGAACAGAGTGCATAGACTCTGAAAGACAAAGAGTGAATGATAGTATACCAGGATAGAAAATGATTTTGTAGGGTCCAAGATATTTTTTAGAGAGTTTCTTTAAGGGCCAAGTGGTTCTGAAGAACTGAGCCTTCATAAAGACTTTATCACTTACTTTGAAATTGGGTATAGAGAAACATTACACATCAGCAGACTTCTGATAATGTTATTCAGCCATAGTAATTGGATATTCTGTAATTCATTGAGGTTTATGTCAAAGTTGCAGGCTTGGAAGGAAGTAATATCATATTCAGGATGAAAAGTAATATTTGGATAGTATCTCTAATTAGTGAAGAATAGAGAAACACTGGTAATAGCACTCATATTCTAGGAGAACTCTGTAAAAAATAGAAGTTTAGACTAATTATCTTTGAAGTGATAGCCTGAAGTGAAATAAAGTTGTATTTTTAAAGTAATGTCTAAAGGACAGAAAAATTTCAACACAAACTCCAAACCTCTATTAGAGGTGACATGAGAAGAAACACTATGTTTGGAGAACATATAAAGAATGAACAGACATGCTAAGTCTGTAGACATGATGGTGTCATGGGCAGGGATGAAAATTGCCTGCTTAGTAAGCTAATTGTATATAACCAGGATAGTATCAAACCTAGAGAATAACAAAAGTTTCTCAATTAAGTCTATAGAAATAGAATTCTATAGTTATTCAGATATAAGAAGTTGCTTGAAAGATCCATATGACTTGTAACGTTATGATTTAGATTATATACAAGTAACATAGAACTTGTAAAATCGTTGTACATCAGCACAAAGGCTAGGCCAGAAATATTTAGAACAAACTAGCTTCAGTGTTTTGTTCTGATTGAAATGGCTGGCTAGAATGTGATCATGATTATACCAGAGAATACATATGTAGAAATTACCAGCAGATTGTATATATATTCTGTCATAAAGATAGAGAAGACCATTAGGTTTTATAGACCATTGATTATCTGCAGAGATATTTTTATAGCAATTGGATTACTAGAAAGTACTGAAAGAATATCTTGGTGTAGAGTATCTAGATTAACAATTGTAGCTACATGAATAAAAGAAAGAAGGAGAACAGTTGTTTATACAGAGACTACAAGTTGTTCTTGAGTGAAGATAGATTTGAAATTGTGAGAGTTGACTGTGGTATAGCCAGTATTCCCTTCTTTTGGGTAGATATTCCACTGTTTAGTAAGAGTATCTGGTTTGGTGCCAAGATAACTAGGATAGAACCTGATAACAAGGTTGAACTAAGAGAGGTACTTAGACTACTATGCTTACCTCTAGGTCAGTACCTTGGTAGTAGAAAAATACTTAAGGTTTTTATAATCTATAATAATGTTAATAGGATAGACTAGACTCTCTAGGTAGTATTGCTAAATTTTGAAAGCCTCAAAAATGGAAAGTAATTCCTTATTATGTGTGTTATAATTCAACTCTACCATGATGAAAGTACAGAAGTGAAAGGCAACCAGATGAACTTTGTTTATTTCATTTACAATAGAAAGGATTGTATCAAGAGTATAATCTGAAGTATTAGTTTCCACAATGAGTTGAGCATTGGGAATTTAGTGTATAAAGATAGGAGTAGAGATGAATACTATCTTGAGGGAGTTGAAAGCATCATGATAGGAGAGATTCAACTTCCAGAGAATATCCTTTTAGATCAGGTGTATCAATAGAATAACAATGTTCAAGTAGTTAAAGATGAACTAGCAGTAAAAGTTAGTGAAACACAAGATTAAGTTCTTTTATATTAATCTAATATATCACAATTCTAAGTCTGGCCTAGATTGTAACTTAGGCAAAAACTTAAGTAAAAGTAGAGAAGATGATCAATTAGTAAAGTAGTAAAGTATAAGGATACACAATTGTATTTACAACTATATACCTATTGATCATAATGGAAAGAAAAGATATCCTTGATAAGACAATTGTCAAAATTGAAAATAGGATGAACTCTATTTATTTTTATTTATTTTCTTATTTCTATTTTCTTTTCTATTTATTTTCTTATTTTTACATTTAGGGTTAGGGGTTAGTGTGACATCACAAACTGTTACATGTTGCAGTCACAGTCACATAATTACACATTACATAGAAGAATATAAAAGGTTTCAGAATAATAATGTCATATTACATATCAATAATATATAATACATATACTCTTTAAAATAGATTAGGTTTAGTATAACATAGACTATTAGCCCAGTATATTTAAGGTAAACACTTTATACTTGGAAATTCATTGAGTTTTCTTATGTAAATCCTATACAAAATTCTTCTTTTGACTTATTACTGAATCTTGAGTTGTAACAATAATAAGAAAAGTATAAGAAAAATATAAGAGAGCTTCTACTACTTTTTGACATTTATGTTCTTATAGACTTAAGTCTATCAATGCTTTATGTCATAGTTAAAGATAGTAAACTTTGTTTTTATTTTATTTCTTTTTTATTTTTATCTTCTTTTTTTAAACTTATAGTATAATATTACACATATTATAGTCATGGACATATGATCATGTATTACATATAAGAACATAGAATGTTCTAGAATAATAAAATTGTTAGAGTTGAAGATAGTAGACTTTATTTATTTTTATTTTATCTTGAACTTAAAGTTAGAATTAGTATAATATCATACATGACTGTTACAAACTGTCATATGACATGACATGGTGTCACATACCTATCATGGTCATATGGTCACATACCACAGAAAGGAATAGAAGATTCTGAAATAATAATATCATATTATATATTCTTTAGAATAAGCTAGTGTTAAAGTTAAAAATAGTGAACAATAACTATTTTGCTTTTTCTTTTTCTTTATTTTGAGGACTTAGGGTTAGAGTTAGTATGACATCACACTGTCACACATTGGTCACATGTCACATGTCACATTGGAAGGATAATGTTATATAGCATGTATAACATATACTAACCTTAAGACAAATACATAGCTATTTAGGGTAGGCTGGAAGTAGAGTAGCACAGACCATGGGGTTTTAGTATGTAAGGTAGACAATCCTATACAGAGCTCTCTACTGAGTTCTCTTGTATAAACCCTATATAAGATTCATTCACTTGTCTAACTCTAAAAACTTGAGTTTGTAACAGCTAGGTTTAGTATAGCACAGACCATTAACTAAGTGTATATAAGATAGACACTTTATAACTGAAACTCTATCAAGTTCTCTTGTATTACCCAATACAAAATTCTCTTCTTATCTTATATTACATTCTATATTCTAGCCTTATTTATCTCTACTCACAGATAACTATCTATTCTCATTTATACTCCCAAACCTTTTCTAATGCAGATCAAAACTGTCCATTTCACCTTAGATATCCTTGTTAGTTCAAGACAACTCCATATATATTTTTTCCTTAACATCTGAGAATCACTAGTAATTAGGATAATTTACTTAGCAGTTATATTCCAGATAGCTATTCTAGGTATACTAACTAATATATAATTTGGTAGCTTACACTGTAGTAGTCATTCTGAAAATCAATTAAAACTAGCATCTCTCTTCTGATGTTAGCAATAATATACCTTACTACATTCTAGTGAGTTTTATACTCTCTAATCTTCCAGTCCTTAATCTAAAATGTAACCAGTGCAACTTATAAAGATATAGTATATAAGCTAAAGCCAAAGGTTATTCTACTCTATCTTCCACATTCTTGGATAATACAAACTACTTAGTTCTTGAATAAGGTAGACATATTGTATTAGGAAATTGTTATGGGACACTTTGGACACTAACAATTTTCTTTTCTTTTATTTTATTTTTCTGATTTTATATAGATTTTGTTTTTCTTTTCTTTTTGTTTAGATGATGAAGAGGCACATGGCATGGTAGTCACATGACATGTCACATGATGTGACATCATAGGTCCAGAACATGGTGGAAGGATCTGAAAGATGACATCAGGGCACATGTATACAACATGGTAGCCTTGAGTAAGATATAAGGCAGACATGAGGGCAGGTTTAATTATTGTTAGCACAAACCACATGTGAAACATATATATAGGACTCTAATTTAGCAGAGACTCCTTGTCAAGTTCTCTTGTGCACTTCCCACTTTATATCCAACTTAAGAGATTTGCTGTCTTGTACTGCTATTGGACTTTGTGTCTAGTGGTTGCCACAACAGGAATCTATTAAGTTCTCTTGTGTTAACTTAATATAAGACTCTTTTCTTGACTTAATTCTTAGTCTTTAATTGTGACATATTATCTCTAACTATACATATTACTACAAATTTCTTGATAGATCTAATAATTAGTATCATATCTATTGTGTGAGATATGAAAAATAATTCATATGATAGATCTTCTGAATAAAACTTTACTGGAAATCCTTGTTGACTTGTATCTGTATTATACTTTTGTTCTAAGAGATATATAGTAATTTCATCCTAATACTGTATATTCTTTTCTTCACCAGGTTAATTAGATTTGTAATGAGTTAGTGGTCAGAATTGCCTTGTATATATTGGATATTTTAAATTTTTTAATACTTTCTTTAGATTATTGATTTCTTCTTGTAGGAAAATTGGTTGAGAAGTAGATAATCAAATTGGTATTGATAATGATAATGAGAATATGGCATAGAGTTTGTATAATCATATTTCTTCATCTTGAATTACTCTTTCTCTTTGTTTTTCTTTGTATTGTGTTATAATGGTATCTTGATATGCTTTTTACAATGTTTTTACATGTTTATTAACTGTTATAATATATTTTCTTTTGCATTGACTTAATTCATCAGCCAATAAGACTTGAATGTGATATGCTTGTCATTTCATATCTTTGTATAGAATATTACATAGTTTTTCAGATATTGTCACATTCCATTTCTGACTACATCTATTTCAATCCACAGATAATATCCCTTTTCTCATCCATACATCTCAACCTCTTCCAGTACAGATTACACCTCTCAGTTCTCTCTCAGATATCCTTGCTGAATTCTTGCTAACTCTATATATCTTTATTTCTGATATATGAGGATCACTAGTATCTGGGATAACTTGCTTAGTAGTCTTTATTCCATATAGCTATCCCAGATAGAATACCTAGTATATAATTCAGTAGCTTACACTGTACTAGCCTTATTTTTAAAATTAACTAAAACTGATACCTTTTCCAGTGTTAGTGACAACACACCTCACCACCCTCTAGTAGTTCTAACTCATTAAGTCTCTCTAGTCCACTTCTAAAATATACAATCAGTATAGCTAGTATAAGTATAGTATACAAGCTGAAGCTAAAGGTCATTCCAATCTATCTTCTATATTACTAGAAAATGTGCTAACTAACATATTTTAAACTTCTAAGATGCCTTATTAGATTTCAGATAACAAGGTATAAGCCATATCTAATAGTATTTTTAGGATTAATATCTATAGTTACACATTTTTGAATATGAATCTTCTATACTTCTTGTCTATAATAGTATTTTTCTATCAAACTCTCTCACAGAATTTCTTCTGCTTATTCCTATTCCTAGTAAAAGTATTAGAACAGCCTAAACTTTCTTGCCACTTGTTTTGGATTCTCTGATTTGCCAAATTATAATCTAATAATCATTGACATTAAATCTATCTACTTCTGACTTCTCCACTTGAATAATACTGGTCTATTGAATTCCAACACTTTTATATTGTTTGCCTATTCTCTGGAGTTTTAGACTCCATCCAGAACTATCATGTTCTTTCTAGTTTTTCTATCTTGTCTCTGTCCTGACCTCTAGCAAGATTGCTACTACTTTTGTGGGCTTCCTTCCTACTTTTCTAATCTCTAGTAAAGTTGCCGCTACTTTCATAGGCTATCTTCCTACTTCCAGACTCAATATATATTTCTCTTGTGGGTCACACAACCTGACAACAGATGTCTGCAACTTTAAGGAAACCCTTTTTGACTTTAGGTATTCTTTCTGCAATCTGATCCACACACCTACTAGCACTATCTATATACTTCTTACTTAATTATTCACATTCTTAATCTCAGGTCATACCAAGATGCATATATTCAAAATTTATAAAAAACAAAAACAAAAAACAAGACCTATTAACAGAAAGAAGAAAAGAATAGGCAGACCTCCTCTACATTAACCTTCAACTCCTCATCACTCTCCTGTTTCTTCTCCTTTTCTTGTCCCACCTCTTCCAAGATCTCTTCTCTTCTAACCATCTTGCTCTCTTTCTTCTTTAATGTTCTCACTCCCTTTTTCATAATCAGATATATCAACTTCTAGCCTACTTTGTAAAGAGCCTCCTACTCTCAACACTGGATAATTTCTGCCCTGTTCCACTCTTATACAATAGTATCAGTGAGTCCACTTAAGACCTGTCTAATAAACTCATAGAGAGCTCTTACCTTGAGGACTATCTTCTCCTACATTGCTCAAAACTCCACAAGAAGCTCAGATAACAAGATCATATCCCTGTTACTTTCTACTACCTTGGAAGCTGCTTTTTTTGTCTTCTAATATGCTAAACCCCCTTTTGTACATGATAGTTGACATTTCTGCTTGAGAGCTATGTATTCCAAGAAGGAATATAATTTACTAGAGCAATATCAGTTGAGATTGACACTAGAAGCCACTAGACAATTATCTAAGAGCCTGAGATAGGCAGAAGTGCCTGCTTTCAAGGGCAGCCCCTATTAGAAGGCAATTCATACTTGCTGGGTTATCTGTTATTATACTAACAAGTAATCTTCTAAGGTTTTTAAGCATATAAAACCTCTTTGAAAGCATCAGTGAGAAGATCTTATACTCCTAGATGATGTCTTATGTTCTCTTTAGTAAACAGTAGTTCGAGAGGCTGTATAATAGCAGTTAATCAAACTAGATCTTATATAGAAGGAATCTTTAGGAACAAGAAATGCTACTTGTAAATGACTAGCCACAGAGTATGTGTACTCATGAGAGAGATTTACCAGGTTACAAATGTTTGAATGACTGAATAAGACAGGAACACATTAGATTAGAAGCCAACAGAGTCTAGACTGGTGAAGTGGGAAGGGACAGCTATGAAAATAGTAAAGAGAGAATGGAATAGGCTCTTTTGAGTAGGAATAAATTATTAGATTGATGTTAGATTATAGATGAAGAAATAGCCATATACTCATGAGACCTCAGAAAGCTTCATTATGGATTGGAAAAGGAGGGAGTAGTTGTAAATTGTAATTGCACCACTTAGATTTCCAAGTTTTTTTATTCAAAAATTTATCACACAGTACTTGATTACAGTCTATGGCAGACTATTTACAACAAATAGCCCACAGTTTTTTCCTTAGGAGACAGAAATATTTATAGACAAGAAAACATTATTAGTAACAACAGAAATCAAAAAGAAATCTAGATAAAGACTGCTTGTAATCAATTTACAAATTATATATCCAAGTCTAGAGAAATCCATTATATAGAGAATACAGAATCAAGAGAAACTCTAAGAGAGATAAGACTAAGATACTATTTTGTCATATGCCAAGTCTACTCATCCGGAAATTACATTCCCACAGTGATATCACCTCCTAATTATACAAGCCCACCTTTCACAGCAGAGATACTCCTATTTGACTTGGTTTTCCATGATAGAGTTACTCCTGTCAGTATCTTAACACTAAAACCTCTTCTTAGGGTAATAGGGGCTATACTACTGAAATCCCAAGCATCTTCTATAGTAGGAACTCATATATAAGACTAGTAGTTACACTGTAACTCACTAGTCTGACAATCAATAAAGATAAACTCTTATTAAACTTAATCCCTAGTGTTCAATAGCAATATACCAAATCAGTACTCACTCTTATCTCAGACTTCTTCTTATTCTCTGAAATTATGATCTAGTAGCAGACAGATGGTATAGCACATAAGCTGAAGCCAAGATTGTTCCACTAGTCCACACATCTCCAAGCCTATCTTGTAGACTTTTACCTTCAGTATGAACTATACTTGACATATTTACAGAAACAAAAAAGCAAACTAATTGAGTACTCTGTTAGAGTTGTGATTAATAGAATTGGTTTTATTTATTTTATTTCCTTTTTATTCTATTTCCATTTTTCCATTTATTTAATTTTTGATTTCATTTTACTTTTCTTTATTTTAGACTTAGATAAAAGATGTAATATAATGTTACATACACCACAAAGAATGATAGAAGCATAAGATATATTACAGGGTGGTCACACATGTCACATTTATAGGTCACACAATCATATGACACAAAGAAGATATGCTTAAACTCTTATATTATAAAGAGACATGTGACCATAGTCACATAACACATCATATGATATTATATTATAGACCTAAAATCTAAGAAAAAAGGTAATGATATCAAGATATATATTTACAACATATTCACCTCATAGTATATATATATAGTATACTTATGGCTGATGTATGAATATTAGGATAAGATGATTTATTGTTAGCATGGACCATATATTAGTAGTATATACAGTATGGGAATATATTAGAAACTCTCTGTTGAGTTTTCTTATAACCCCTATAAGATTCTCATCTTGTAAGACTACTTAATATGCTATTGACTATCTTAGTTAGTGGTTGCCACAACAAAAGAATATCGAAGGTTCTGGAACAGATAATGTCATATAGCATAGTAATAGTATATTAGCCTTATAAAGTACATGTGGACTTTGGAATAGATTAGTTTTTACTTGGAACTCTATTAAGTTCTCTTGTATTACTCAATATAAGAGTGTACTTTTGTCTTAACCCTTAGATCTAAGTTGTAACATACTTATAGAGGTTTATGGAAAAGAAGAGAAAAATACTTGGATACTCCTTTAGAAGTCAATAAAGTTCTCAATTAATAGAGATAGATTAATTAAGAGACTATAGACAAACCTGAAGTATTTGACAAAAATATGTTAACATATTTCCATCTGGCAATGGCCACATGTTATAAGACAAAAGTGTGGACAGACTTTAGGTAGGGTTAGGGTTAGGACAGTAGTTAATTATTAGTCTACAATGGATGGAGATAGGCACATGACCTGGAAGTTATGTGACAGAGTCTAGAGCAGTCTGGAAGGACTTAGGATCGGGAAGAGTCTAGAAGGAGTTAGGGTTAGGAGTGACATCAAGGGACATGAGTTCCTCATGGTGTACACATGGTATGCACATGTACAGCGGAGATTAAAGGTATGACATCAGGGCACATGTAGGAAGCATAGTGGCCTTAAGAAAAACATATGTGGATGAGTAATAGGACATGAGGACGATGCATGGACATAAGGGCAGGTTAATATTGTTGTAGCATGGACCACAATGTATTTATATAAATAGAGGAGCAATATAGCAAGGGCTCCTTGTTGAGTTCTCTTGTAATCCCCACTACTAGATAGCCTACTGAGAGCTTTGCTGAAGTCAGCATACTACGAGTGCTATTCTGGCGAGTGGTTGCTACAACACCACACAGACACTAGATATACTCTGTAAGAAAAAATACTGTTTGTACTCTCTAATAGAAGCATAGTTAAGAATAGCTCTAATTACTTTGGTATTATGACTTAAATTCTTAAGTAACACAAAAGAACTCAATAGAGTTCCAAGTACAAAATAGTCTACCTTATATATCACAGACCATAATTTGTAGGTATATTACAACTAACCTACTCTAAAGTTCATATATACTCTATATATTATAACTTAAGTCTAAGTATTTGGTTAAAAGAAGAAATTTGTATTGTTTAGCACAAAAGAACTCAGCAAGGTTCTTAGTATAGGTGTGTCTACTTTATATCTCTGATACATAGTCTATGTCCACTTATATCTAGCTTATTCTGAATATTATAAGTTTATGTAAATAAAGTCAGATATATAACATTACTCTTCTGTGTCACATGATTCTGTGACTGTGACTGTGACTGGCATCACTTGTTGATAATAGTTGTCACACCATGTCACATTGTACAATTTCTTCTAAGTTCAAAGTAAGAGAAAAAGAAAAAGAGGAAAGAGATTAAGAGATTTAAGTAAAAAATAGGAAAGTTTTTAAACAAGAAAATAGAACTGGAAAAGAACAAGTCCACTGTCTTTAATTCTGATATTATAAGGTTAACATGCTATATAACATTATCTACTCCAGAATCTTTTATATTTTTATTTATATCACATATGTCATAGTTCCATTATGATTTGTGACTTAAATAATTGTTTTTATGGGACGCTTTGGACATAAACAATTTTTATTTTCTTTTTCTTTTATTTTCTGACTTTATAGGGATTTTGTTTTCTTTTTCCTTTTCTTTTTCTTTTTCTTTTCTTTTGGACAATGAAGAGGCACGTGACATTAAAGTCATATGATGTGATATCATAAGTCTAGAACAAGGTAGAAAGAACTAGAAGATGATATCAGGGCACATGGAGTACACATGGTGGCCTTGAGTAGGAAATGAGGCAGACATGAGGTTGTAGCATGGACCAGATGTATTTAGTATATATAGGATGCTAATTTAGCAGAGACTCCTTGTTGAGTTCTCTTGTGAAATTCCCACATTATATCCCAACTCTGAGATTTACTTGTTAGTGAGATC
>Ga0157358_1000289_pt1 | contig 20349 bp, 27 predicted proteins | sample AttcapACBM2_FD_111484 | JGI IMG/M metagenome (GOLD analysis project Ga0157358, IMG submission 111484) | Fungus gardens microbial communities from leaf cutter ant in Botucatu, State of São Paulo, Brazil - Atta capiguara ACBM2 | ecosystem: Host-associated > Fungi > Mycelium > Unclassified ... | reverse complement strand
TGCTCTACAGCCGTACCTACTGTAGCCGCTGACGGGTTGGTAACCGATGTCCAGCCCCGCGTCGGCGTGTTTATCTGGTTAATAGTCCCCGGCATCGCAGCCACTGCGCCAGCTGTCGCACACGTAGCCGTTACTGTCACCTGTCCGCCCGGCTGTATGGTGACCGATGTAGGCAAATTCCAGATGATGTTATTCGCGTCCCGTACTGAGCCATTGGTGATGGTCTGGCCGGCTGTGCCAGAACAAAGCAAATCTACAACCGAGCGTGTCTCGCCATTACGGCCAATCCCGTTAATTTTCACGTTACGCGAAAGTGCGTCGCTCATCGCGGTGGACGGGGAAAACGAGTTGTAAACCTGAATCGCTGTATTGTTGGCATCATGAATACCGAGCGCGTAAAGCGATATCATCTGACCGTCTTTACTGTCCGGATCGATATAAGCATCTGTGCCGTAAATCTGCTGAAAATAGCCGGTAATTGCTGACAGGATTGTCTGGTAATCAGGCGCGCTGATCCCTTGGGCATTTACCGTTGCCGATAAACCCAGCTTGTCTAAGTTGAGAGCCATTACGCCTCGCTGTTAACGGTCGTAGTCCCGTAGATGGTGTCGATCGTCGCCGTGAACGTCACCCGGCGCGTTTTGCTGTTGAGGTCAGTATTGAAGGAGATGATTGATTTAACGCCCTGCGTCTCAAGGATCCGCTGGCGTATGGCTAAGTTGTAGGTTTCAGGTTTTTGCTTACCGAGCACCGACTGAATCCATGGCGTGCCCGCTGTGTTATCAAGGAACCACTGACCGTACCAGAGCAGAAATCGCGTTTTGATGGCCTGAGCAACCGTTTCAGGTGATTTTACCAGCCAGGTATCATCGCCCTGACCAAACGTATAATCGCCGTCATTACCTTCTCGTCGGTACCTCATTGCGGGCCTCCTGTCTGGCTGCTGCCCGATTGCACGCCAGAGTGAACGTGTCCGGTCTGGCTGATACCCTTCGCAACCTGATCGCCGGTTGATGTGACGGTACCGTTAACCTGAACATTGCCGTTGACGGTAAGCAACGGCGTGGTGATGTTCACGTTACCGCCCTGCATCAGTTCGATAAAGCTGCTGCCGTCGTCGGTGCGAACCTGCAAAGAAGATGTGCTGATGCCTGATATTTTTTGTGCCTGCGACTGAGGCCCAACGATGGCAAAAGCATCTGATAAATCATGCTGGCGCTGATCGACAGGCTCCTGCACGCCGCCGTTCTGCCACCAGAAATCGATGCAGCGATCAGAAAAAATCACCAGGCACTCATCCCCCGCCTTTACCGGAAAAGTGATTGTGCAACCGCCCCCGCGCGGGAAAATCACAGGAACATCCACCAGCACCGGCAACGGTGCCGATTTAAAGTTGCCTAGCTCGTCAGCCACCTGACCTTTCAGCGCGGGCTGTACGCTGCACGTGCATGCAATAGGGTCGAATGATTCGATAATGCCAGGCATGGAAACGCGAAGAATTGAAAAGATAGTGTCGGACAGGGTTTTCATGGTCTGCTCTTCGCCACCGGCCAGAGACTGAGGGGTTACAGCCATTTGGTTTTCTCCAGGCATAAAAAAACCCGCCGAAGCGGGTTATTTTTTTAGAATTTGATTTATGAAGCTTTAGAGGCTTTTAAATCACTCCAGCGTTGAAAGAACTCTTCAGCCGCCTCAATAGCATCTTGTGCATTTTCCTGAGTCCATGTTACACCGACTAAGTCGTAATCAGCCTCATTACGCGCATCACGCCACTGTTTAAGAATGAAACCTAAAGATTTCAGGCTCCGCGGCGGAAAAGACTCATTTTTGCATTCAGCTGGGGATGTCATATAACCGACAGTATTTTTGTGATGTTCATGCGTGAAATTTGGCAAATACTCAAGGGACTCCATGGCTTCATGAAGCATACTGTAGTAAGCACGAGAAGTTGCACTTCTAGCTCCACCTTCTGTCCCTTCAGCAGCACAATGCTTAGCAGTGGCGAGGATGTCATGACTGCTAATTTGCCTCATAACTAACTCCCTCATGCAGTTTTCGAGGAGATGAAAATCTTGCAACTAAGCTGGAACTGTCGAGCTTTTCCTCGTCACAAATTCGGTCAGCAAGTTCGAAATTCATTTTGGCTATCGTTTTCGAATCGAGATTTTTTACGTCTACAACGTAAGCGCCACCACTTCGCCCACTCAGTTGAACGAAGCCTGTGCTGGCATTAAAATCGCTGAGTACTGACCAGATGATCGATGCAAACACATGAAACTCATCCTGGCTACATTTTGAAGAGTCATAGATTGCATCCATTTCGGATAACAATTCATCTTTGTGTTTCATAGCATCCTCTCTGCCTTCATCTTCAGACAAAAGCTTGATGTGTTCATCTATGAATCTTTCTAACTCTTGGCGATCGCCATATCTGTAAGCCCAGCTAAAAGCGATGTGGCTGAACATCTTCGATGGATATTTTTCTGCCAATTTATATGCAACGCTACGCATCTCGCTGTAACTTTTGGTGGCGAGAAGAACATGATGATAGTGCGTTGCGAGTCCAAAATCTTTGACACTAGCATCCAGACAAAGCCTCAAAAACTTTAACCCAGACTCTTTTTTATTAGTTATAACATCAAGATAAGAGAGTGCCAGATTGGTCTGAGGCGTATTTATTGATGAAAGCTCAGCACGCAGTTTTTTTTCAGTAAATGCGTCAATGCTTTCATTGGCATCTAGAAGCGCTTTAAAATCTTCAACGTATTGCTGCGCTTTTTCTAGCGGAATGCCTGCTGCCATATCTTTCTCTCTCTTTCTTTGGGATTGAGATTTTGAACTCTGTACGAATGTGCGTCAATCTTAAAAGTGTATCGTCACGTACATCATAAACTTTAGACTATTTTAACTTAACGCAATCATAAGTCCCGAAAACTCGAGGCTGGTCCATGTTGCTGCGGATCGCTTCGACGTTCAAAATGGCTTTGCCGTTACGTTTGATGTAGTCCATGCCATACCAGCCGGGCGCGTCGCCGCGCTGGACCATCCACTGATATTGGATGTTAGAATAGTCTTCTTTCTTGCCTAAGAAAGTAACCTTCTGGCTTTCTGGCCTGACGTTATTTATGTGCGCAAAACCATCATCACTCGATGAAATGGTGAAAGGGCCGCATTGCATTAAAGGCTTTGCCTCAGCGTTTGCATAAGATGAAACCATGAGGACAGCAAGAATCAGACCTCTGAATTTCTTCACGTTGAAATACCCTTAGCGATCGAGCTCGAAGTTTGTAAATCAGCCGCACCACGCGCGAAGCACATCAAATCCATGTACCACGGCTGGCCTCTGGTATCACCAGTATAATCGATAGCCTTAACGATATACACGCCATCAGCCGCAATACTTGCAGGCTGTTGCAATGTTCCGTTCACCGACATGTTGCCGTTCGTGTTGATTTCATTGGCGCGGCTGGGAAGCGCTTTAACCTCATCCGCTGACAAACTCGCCCGGTAAACCGAAGCCTGATCGATTTCCACCAGCCCGTTAAGCCGAATGTTAGGATTAATGAGACAACGCACGTTTACGCCTGCGCCCATGGTCTGTTGTGGCATCCCGATCAAGCCCGTATCGCTATTTAACACGACCGCTTCATGAATGTATTTGTCGGTAGGCACCATCTGCGCCTGTCCATCCACCAGCTGCCATGTAGCGCCGCTTTGCGCGGCCACATTGTCCATAACATCGCGAGTGGACTGATAAAGCACGCGCCCGCGAGGGAACACAGTCGGCGGCATATCGCCGGTAATGCCCTGGCTGACGCCAAAAGGACTAAAGCTGTCCATGGCTGCAGCATGCACATCCGCGACCGTATAACCTGCTGCGAGGGTTTTAGACACAGTGGCATTCATAAATGCCTGATGTCCGTCGATTGCCTGAATCAGCACCCACGTATCTGTCGGGTTGTCGCGGCCGGTAATCGTAAAGCGGATGTCGCCACTGAAAATTTCACCGAAATTGGTGCCGCCCGTCTGGCCAACCTGATCGGCTGAAAGCTGGCTGACATTTCCAACCTGGTTTTCATCTGCCGTCTGAGCAAGACCATCATAGCCAGCGATGATTTTTATCTTCGCAAACTCTTTACCCAGGATTCGCGAGCTGGTGTCTTTTGACAGGTTGTAGATCCGCACCATTGCCACACGTGGCCAGCGCGTGTCTGTCCAGGTAATATTAAATACGACCTTAAAATCGCTGAGGCTTATGCCCTGCCCGTTTTCAGACAGGATCTGCAACTCGAAATGACGCATCCAGTTTTGTGACATGGTTACCCCGTGACGACAAGTAAATGGCTTTTAATGCCCAGGTCGGTTTTGGTTGGATAGTCTTGCCCCGGGTCATCACAGACCACTACCAAGCCAAAGCCGAGATTAAGATAAGCGTATTGCGAAAGAAGGTTGGTCCCTGTCACCAGCGGAATATCTGAAACGACTGGCGTACCGCTGACATCCATCAAATCGACAACCCATCCAGCGCTGTCGCGCCATAGAGAGCGGATTTGATAGCTCACCCCATTAATATCGGTGGTGAACCGCTGATTATCCGGGGATAAAGGAATTTCGTTAGCCTGCATTGCGCCCCCTAAAAGAGACCGGCTATAGAAGAAAGAAGCGACTGATTAACCGGCTTCGACGATTTAACACCAGAGTTCTGAACGGCGGACGTACTGACGCCCTGACTCATATCAGCTTTATCAGCCACTGAAATGGTTTTAGTGGACGTGATCAACACCTCGCGCAACGTCAGCGTCGCTGATAAGACGTTTTCGGTCTGTTTATCAGTGATGACCTCCAGCACCTTGATCAGCATATTGTTATAAATGCGCTTGCCCGTTGTGACGCTGAACGGCACCCGGCTGCGCTGCAACGTCAGCAACTCGGCGTAAACCTCTTTGGGGCTCAGGCCAATACTGAGGCCAATAGGCGACAGGTTGACCAAATCCAGCAAAGAACCGCCCCCGGCAAACCCTACCTCCATGACAACCTCAGAAGGCCGGCGAAAAGCATTATCGGCTACCGGGGCTTTATCCTCGACGGGGTGTTCCGTAATTTCCAGCGTGTCGCTGTGCTTTTCGCTCACTACCACATCGGGGATCATCATCCCTATTTTGCGACTCTGCAGAGAAAAGAGCGTTGATAAAATATCCATTAACGCGGCCCCGTTGATAATGTCTGGCTTAAACGAGAATTGACGGACGTCTGCTGATCGGCAACGGCTTTACCGGCCATTCCCGGATCTGTCACACCATGGATATAAATGTTTGTTTCCTGGCTGACCTGGGCACCACCAGACGGCATGTTGCTCATCACTCGTGGGATATAGTCGCGGGTTTCCTCGGGTAACAGAGCCATGCCGTGCTTCTGCACGTTACCAATCCCCCAGTTATACGATGCCAGCGCTTTGCTGAGGTCGCCGCCGTTGGATTTAAGCAACTGCGAAAGGTATTTAGCTGCGGCCTGTGCTGACTTCATCGGATCGAACGCTTCACCGTTCCGCAAACCCAAATCTCTGGCAGTTCCGGGCATTAACTGAAAAAGTCCCTCTGCGCCAGCGCCAGACATCGCCATAGGGTCACCAGACGATTCCGCGATTGCAACGCTACGCAGCAAACCTTCGGGTAGTCGGTACAGTTGCTCAAGCCGCTGTAATGCCGGTTGCATCCAGCCGAGTAACGCGGCGCCCGCTTTCGTTGGCTGAGGTCGTTTAACATCTCCGAACCAGCCATTTACCGTCTGACCAATGCTGCGCGGATCAAAGCCTGTTTTATCCTTCAACCAGTCGGCTGCACCCTCAGCGCTTGAAGAAACAGCCGGAAGCGCATCAGCATTGCCTTTGCCCTGATGTAAAATCTGACTGCCGATGCGTGCTGCATCGACCCATCGCCCTTCGTTGATGGCACTCATCAGATCACCAATCATCGACAACATTTTGCCCAACTCACCAAATTGTCTGGTCAGGTTTTGGATGTCGCCTTTCAGTGTCCAGTTACTTAAATCGATGTTGAGCAGGCGGGCAAGCTGGTCGCCAGCATCGCGAAGAGAGTTTTTGAGATCCTTAATTGCCTTAACAGCACTGGTTATTTCAGGTTCCCATTTTTTCCAGTCTATCAGCGACTTCCCGCCTTCCTTCCACGTTCTGTAATCGTCATACAACGCCAGTATGGAAGCACCCAGCATCGTAATAATGCCAATGGGAGAAGTAAGGAAAGCGGTATTCAGGATTCGCCAGGCAATAACCAGCGCCCCAAACACTTCAATCAGTTGCCTGGTTCCTTTATCCAGCGATGCCCACCAACTTTCTATATCGCCAGCGGCCTCAATAAGGCGAAAGATGACACGCCCTATCACGTCAGCCAGCCACAGTATGCCTTTAACGCCGTTGGTGATGGCCTGCTCTATTTTTGGGAAGTTATCGATGACCTGTTTGCGCAGGTTATCAATGGAACCCGCCAGGCCTTCACTGAGGCTGGAACCGATTTTATCCCGCGCCATCGATGCCATCTGGCCGAATGAACGCAGGGATGTCATAAAGCGGTTAGAACTGACAGCAGCCTGATCGGCGTTGAAACCAATCGCCTTCGCCATCTGCGCATACTGCGCACTGAACTGGCCCACGCCACGGCGCATGGCCAGCAACGTGTTTTCATCAATGCCCAGCATCTGGGCATACTGGTTCGCCCGGTAATAAGGCATGTTGCGTAGCTTGTCGCCCACACCCGTGAAAATGCTGGCCATGTCGCGCATATTGCCGCTGGCGTCGCGGGTCTGCACGCCGAGACGATTGAGAAACCCCTCAGCGCCAGGGCTGTTACGCATGAAGCGCGCCAGGCTCTCCAGCGATGACCGGGCACCCTCTGCGGTACCGCCCAGCTGTGAAACGGCATAGCCAATCTGCTGTATACCGGCTACCGTTGCGCCCGTGCGCTGGGATGACCAGTAAAGCTGGTCGAGGCCGCTGGCAATCTTCGCTGTATAGGCGAGAATGGAGAGCGCCGCCCCTTCGACGGCCGCGCCCATTTTTACAACCTGCAGCGTGGTACCGGCCACAACAGCATTAAATTTACGTGAACCGGCCTCATCAACCTGAAAGCCCAGGCTGACCAGAAAATCCTTAATGGTTTCGGCATTCATTGGTTTTGTTGCTCCCAGCGGCGGATCCGCGCGTTGTTATCGGCTTTTAAATCCAGCCAGTCATTCATGCGGGCAATATCTGCCAGATCTAAAGCGCCGTTTTTAAGGTCCGAATAACTGATGTACCCGGCATCTACCGGGCGCATCAGGTAATCTTCACCATCCGGAAGCGTGTCGAGCGTCAGGCCACTGGCGGGGGCGGCGTCTCTTTGTCGGGGAGTGCGGGCAAAAAATTTCCCAGGCTGTCGCCCACCACGCGACCAACCATCTGCAGCATGCTCAGCAAATCGATGTCGTCGAACATCAGTTCATTCTGGCGCGCAACCGGCACCCATGATGATTTGTCCTGACGGCGGGAGACGACTGCCAGACAGGGAAAAATAATCGCGTTGGTGTCTTCTTCGCTGAGTGCTGCCAGCTGGTCGGCTACTTTGGGCAAGACTTTCTCAAAAATCGCGCTGTAATGCTCAGGATCGGCATCGTTACCGCCCTTCTTTGGAATCATGTCGCGAATGCTGCCATATTCCGCCAGGAGTCCCGCCAGCACAGGAAGCAGTTTGCGCGACACTTTAAGCTGATCGAAAACGCTGAGTTTCGAAGTGCGATAGTCGATACCTTTGATCTGAAATTCCATCTGTTAATACTCCCCGAGCAGTTCATCAATTTTGATGCAGTCAAAAACCCAGGCAACGATGCCTGCTACTTTCGGATTGCTGAAATCCGGCTGTTTCTGGAACGCACATCCGCGCGCAGTAACCAGGTCACCCGATGCTGTGTTACGCACCACGATAACGTTGTTACCCCAGAGCGTTGATGAAAGGCTTTGGGCGTTGTACATGATTGACAGCTTTTTATTGAGCGGGGATGTTTTCAACAGGTTAACGGTGACGGTACCGGCTTTGCCTGCATGCAGGCTGTGCATGCCTTCGCCGTCAGCACCTGTTGTCATGGTGTTTTTTGCCTCTGACATGGCGACTACGATCCCCTCATCGGAGTTCGCAGAGCCATAACCCAGGTCAAGCGCTCCGGATGGCCCGGTAAGGGACGCCGTGACGTCCATAAATGAATAAGTAGGCATCAGTTTCCCCTTAGCGCACTACGTTGATCATGACGTCGCCATAATGAATGGCTCCGGCCAGCTTACAGGCTACCTGTAAAGGTGGTGCTTTACGCTTCCCTCGGTCTGCCTGTGCCTGCTGGGCCATTGGCTGAATGTAGGCGTAATAGCCTTTAGTCAGCGTATCGCCGGATGACAGTTCGCCCAGCGGGCCACCTGTCCAGACGCCGGGCGCAATCAGGCCATTTTTTTCCGCCTGGTCCATTGAATCTTCTACGTTCGCGAGCAGGCGCGTACCGCCAGCGTCGGTTTGTGGGATTTTGTTCAGGGAGGTGTAAAGCAGATTGAAATAGTTGGTCTGAACATAATTCTGTAGCCAGTCCAGGCCGTGGCGCTCATCGAAGAAATCGCCGTTTGCCATAACACCCTGCTGCAGGATTGCGGTGTCGTTGGCGTAATACACATAAACGTTGCCGTTGATGGCGTCGATCGCAGCGGCTTGCGGACTGGACAACACCTCGTAAGTGATGCCGGGTTCCTGCTTAAACTTAAGCGTAATGGTGGTATTGAATCCGTTGAAATTTACGGTAAAGGCCCGACCAAACGCGGAAATTGCCGCGTATTTGCTGGTGGAACTGTACTGCCAGAACGTGCGGCCAAAGCTACCCGCTTTCAGTTTGTAGCCAATATTAGCCGTATCGCCCGTAGTGAGCACTTTCGGATCAGACGTCGAAACCGCCAGAATACGGCTGACGCTGGCACCCTGAATGGCTGCAGCCACAGCCAGCAAATCAGCATCCTGGAGGTTCGCGCTGTCAGCGATGGCAAGTCCATACCAGTTGTTAAACTGCAAGGCGGCGTTTACGGCCTGCAGCATGGTTTCGGCTGCTCCGGCCTCGGAAGATTTGAGCGTTTTTGCCCAGCGACCGATATAAACCTGCGTTGGCGCGGGCGACTGTGAGAAATAGACCAGCGCCGCCTGATACTCCGGGCTGTCAGTACCGAAATCGGTACCGATATCAGAGGATGACGTATAAAGGCGGATTCGCTCGGACACAGGGATAACCGTTGATGTGCCGAGAATGAGCAGCGATCCAAAGTTGCGCCCCGTTGCCGCCGTTGGCGACAGCAGCACATCAACGTTGACCACGTTGGATACAGGTAATCCCTGTGACATAGGTTACTCTCCGAAGATTGAAATTTGTCCGTCGATGAGGCTTTTAACACCATAATCGCGGATCACTTTACGGCGCATGCGCACGGTGACGTCGTAGCGACGCACCCACTGGTTGTTGATGAGTTCGGGGAATGATGAAACGGGACTGGCATCAAAAAATGACAATCCGATGCTGTTTAGCTCTGCGTTGTTCTGGGGGATCTGCATGCCATCGCGAAACAGCGTGGCAATTTGCTGGCTCGACGGACCATAAAAAGAAGCCATGCATTCGACTATTTCATGGCGCCACATCTGGGCATCGTCTTCCGACTGCTGCACAAACGCCGGGGAATCATCCCCGGTAAAGCCGGTGACCCCGAATCCGCACCAGTTAACCTCCTGCGCAGGCATTGCCGCCTGAACCGGCGTCCAGCGCGGGCGCACCATCCCGTCAGGAAGGCTACAAAGCGCTTTAACCCATCGGCTGAGCAGACGTTCCAGCGTTTCATCGTAAGCCTGTGGCGCGCTGACAGGCGTCAGATACCCCGCCTGCGTGCTGTCATTGCTCATTTGCGCCACCGTCAAACGGCTGTAGCTCACAGTGAGCCTGAACAAAACCGGCACCATAGCGGGGATACGGATCCACGAAGGTGACACGGTAATCCGCGCCAGCATATTCAACGATATCCGCATCCAGCGCGGTTTTACCACTGATTAACCGGGTCTGTGTGATGACCAGAATTGCACCGCCAATTACCTGGCCGGCTTCCATACGCCGGGCCTCAAGGGAACGATCAACCGTCACCACGCCAGCAAACTGCTGCCGTGTGACCGCATTTGACGCAATCCCGTCCGCATCCACAGTCTGGGCGTTGCGGCGGTACCATAATTCTGTGTCGCAAAACTCCGGCGACATCAACACATCGGAAACATCAAGAGTTGGCATTTTTTGCCCTCACGACAGAGGTAATGGCGCGCCGGTACTGGCCAGTATCAATAAGCGGTCGAGCATTGGCATTGTCCGGCGCCGCCCCGGCAGCACGCCGTTCCAGTTCGAGCGCAGCACCTTTACGCCCGCGACTCGCCCGGGCGGCAAGCGTGGATTCCGCCAGCGGCGTGAAATTGGTGATTGTGATGTAACGCTTCACACCATTTGCAGCTAAAACCCCGGCACGGTTAAGGGCCAGATCCGCAGCCGCCGCGTTACCGCTGAGCGCAGCCTGTGCCGCCGCGCGCAGTTCCGGTAAGGTCTGGTCCTGAACAGAACGCACGCCCGGAACAAGATGAGGGCGCGCCGGTATGTTTTGCTTAGGTGAACCGTTTTCGTTGATGTAGCCGATCCCGGCATTGCCGAACGGCACATCATCACGCTCGCTTTTCTCTTCTGGGATGCCCACCAACACATCTTTATCTGCAATGGACTTAAGCGCGGCAAGAATGGCAGCAGCATTATCGCTGCGAATGGTGAGCCCCGATTTCATAGCTGACGACCTCCGGCCCCGAACATGATGATCAGTTGCCAGAACTCAGCGCCATAGCGCGAGTTGTTCCAGAATCCCGCGTCAGGGTTCAGCGTCGCGCCGGTGTCATAGCTCACGCTGACCTTATCGACCGATTTCGACGCCTGCACGCCGTTGGTAGAACCACCCGCGCCGCCCATCAATTCCGCCTTAGAGTCAGCCAGCCAGAGCGTCATGTAATGAGCGACAAACAATCCCACCAGGTAAGGAAACATCTCTTTACCCGTGGTCTTTTCACTCAGCATGATGTCGGCAAGGTTGAGGCGGAAAGTGATAGGAATGTCGGGAAATCTGGCCGGATCGGCGAACTGAGGAAAAGCGACGCGAAACTGTTCTACCGTGGGTAGCGTTTCATTCTTCGCCATATTATTTTTCCTTAGCGGCTTTCAGTGTTTCCAACTGTTCTGAAAGGACCGAATTTGCTTTATCCTTCGCTTCGATCTGCTCATTCAGATCAGCGATGGTTTTGACCTTTTCATCCAGTTCAGTTTTGAGGCTGTCGATCTGCGCCTGTAATTCCTCATCACTGCCACTGGTTGACGTTCCGCCCGTTTGATTAGAATGGGCAACAACAAACCAGTGCTCTGCAACGTCTTTATCAACGTTGTGACGGCCTGCATCGAATTTAACCTTTTCTCCTTTTGCGTCCGTAAAGGTAAAAGGCGTGTGAACCAGAATTTCTACCTGTGTTTTCTTTGCCATATCAGGCTCCGGTAAAGCCCCCGTAGGGGCTTGTGAAAAGGGATCAGATGCCGTCTTTATAGGCAATCGTTTCGCGGTAAACCGGCTCAACTGCGCCCAGCTTGCCGTAGTAAGTCACCAGTTGATAAAGGCCCCGATACTGGATCGGGATACTGCGCAGCGCGATGAGCGGATAACGCACGTATTTTTTATCGTTGGTATAGGCCACCATACGGTCTTTACCGCCTACGCCCCGACCGGTCAGCCATTTAACAGGCTTAATATCCAGCGGCTGACCATTGTTATGGAAAGCGATGGTATTTGTTGCCAGGTAGGTCAGAAGCGACATATTGCCCGCCTCGGAAACCTTGCGGCTGGCGAGTAATGAATACTGGATCGGCGGAATGCGGAGGCTTGACGGCACAACTGAATAGCCAGATGCCAGCCAGCCATCGTTCAGGATCGAGTTAACGCTATCCAGAATTTCATCATTGGTAGAGTTAGCCCACGTTTTCGGCGCGTTATTGAGGGTGACGCCATTGAGATTGAACAAGCCTTTAAGGTTCAGCGCGGTGTCACCTACGTAAACCTGTTCGTCATTATCCATCTGCCACTTAAGCTGCATGCCTTCATACTTCTGAGTGTCGATCGGGCGTCCAACCTGTTCAGCAGCCTGCAGTTCGATAACGGTCCAGCCAAGTTCCATGCCCCAGAGGCTGAGCGGATTACCGGCTTTATCGATATCGACGCTCACCCCAGCAATCGCGGTCGAGTCTTTACCTACCCAGTTTTTTCCGTTGGGATTCGCACCGGAACCGGCCGCGGCAAAACTGGTGTTGGTCCAGCTCGAAATATCGTCAGCAATTGAAACGTCTTCACGTAACTGGATGTCACGCGACCAGGTATAGCTAACCAGAGGCGCATTCAGTGTCTGGTCGAGGCGCTCAAGCTCCCCAACCAGAAAGGCACCAGTGCCATCAATGGTGCGTTGGTCAAAAGTCTGCATTTTCAGTCCTTAAATCTTGTAGGAAATTTCGGCGTTGCCATCGGCATCGCCCGCACCAGTGAACTGCGCATCAGGCAGCACGACCGTTTTGCCGTTGATGGGGGTAGCGGAAAAACCACCCAGCGGCACATTGATGGATGAATCCAGACTGACAACGACGTTTACCGCCGCGCCCTTCGTGATGGTGGTGGCATCCGCGCCAACGCTGACCGTCATATAGCCGCGCTTCATTGCATCCCCGGGAAAGTTTTTATCTGCGCCAACCTGGCGAACCATGTCAGGCGTAGAAGTTGTGGGATAAGGACGAACGTAGATGCCCTGAAAAACAGCGGCTGTGTCGCCGTCGCTAAGAGGGACAAACATACCGTCGACGAACTTGCCCACCAGCCCATAAGCAGAGAAAGGATTGGCTGAGTTCAGAATGACCGGCTCGACCGTCAAATCCTGCGGGCGTGAGATTGAACCGGCCTTGCCAACAGGCATCCGGTAGAGAAGTGCATTGCTCATGGATTTTCCTTAGCGGTTAGACCAGAAATCTTTGTTTTGCTGGTTGAGGTCAGCGTTCGAATTGCCAGGCTTACGCATGCTGTCGGTTGTGCGCAGAGCCTGAGTGTTTCGGCCTTTTGCCAGTTCAGAAACGGCGGTGAATGCCATTTCTACGTGCGCTTTCGGCAGCTGTTTAATAGCCGCATCACCCACAATCTGACGAACCAGCGCCTGATCAGCAGAGGCCAGCACATGACGCTTGAAGGCAGTAGGCTTCATGGATTGGGTCAGGTCGATACCGGGCAGGATGAGTTCGGCACGGTAAGCAGAATCGCCCGTGGCGGTTACTGGCTTCTCTTTGTCTTCATCGTCAGAGTCGCCAAATTTTTTCTTATTATCGTCATCATCATCGCTGCTGTCGGTGGTTTTACCCTCCAGCATATCGAGACGCGCGATAATCGCCGCCGCCCAGGCAGGAACCTGCTCTTCATTGTCACCTGTCTTTAATCCACCCATTTCCGGGTCGCGGTCCGGCATGGGATGCTGCGGTGCCAGGTTGATATTAAGATTAACGCCCTGCGGTAAATCACCGCCCTCGTCGCCCGTCATGCTCGACGGTGGCGACTCCAGAAGCTCATTCATGGTGTCTGCATCGCCTGTTTTCACAGCGCGTTTTAAGCGAGTGAACCAGTTTTGTTTAGTTGCCATCGTGTTTCTGTCTCCAATTGCGCAACGTGATCCGGCCCTGCCATTTGGGACGAGAGCCACATGGTTTCCGGTGATTTGGTACTGCTTTGCCTTGCCGATGGCGGTTTGCTGATACTCGGCGTCGTAACCGCACGAAACTTCGCGCAGCCCGTTTTCGATGTAGTCGATCGCCTCTTCATCCTTGATGATGAGGTCTGCAATCATCAGGTCTGACTGTGAGCCTGTACCCCGGCGCACGTTTTGAAGGTGACCAACGGCTAACTCCCGCCAGTTCTCCGGATCGACAAATTTGATATTCCCTTCTTCATCCTCGGGGTGAAGGATGGTGACAGTCATACCCTCGAAGGATGCGAGCGTTTCCGGGCTGAACACCTCATCAGCGGTGCGCTCGACGACAATTTCCCCGTCTGAATCTGGCTCAAGCTTTGGCAGGTCCAGCGCGCTGTAAAGCTGTGAGCCTGTGCGACCGATCGGGACGTCTTTGCACAGCAAGGAACCATCAGCCAGCCGGTATCGCGTTTCGCCCAGGCGGGTATTAAAAAGGTATTTCATGGTTCACCTGCGAATTTCAGACATAAAAAAACCCTGCCGGGGCAGGGTCTATAGAATTTATTTTTCAGGATTAAGGAAAGTTTCTGTTGCTCATGGTATCGCCATGTTCAATACCACCATGCCATTCGAACTGACTTAGTGTCTGCAGAGCAATATCTTTGATTTGTTCATCTTCCCAACTAAAAGCTTCAATGTGCGGCGCGACAGTAAACTGGCATGTAGCTGATCCTGAATCATAGAAAACTGACGTAACATTTTTCTGTAATCCATGCTTCGCTAATGCATCTGTAAATAAAAGCATTTCAGCAAGCTCCCACGCCTTATTATGCCGTGAGTCAATTGATATACCGAATGCAATGCACTCACCTATTTTTACCTGACCTTTCTCGGGATAACCTTTGGCAAACATAATCATTTCCTTTTAATCAGAGAATGCGAAACGGTCATGGTCAGATTACATCAATCTCAATGATGTTCAATTCAATCACAAAACAACCTCACAGTAACAACGACAGTTAGGCAGCGCACCAGCATGGCCAGTTAAGCCGTCCAGCGTTGGCGGTCTATCCCAGCTGACAAACTTGCCTTCCATCTCCGCATGCGAGTGACGCACATCACCATCTTCGGCGGTGCGCCAGATATAGCCAGTTGACCCCAGGGCAAGAGAGCGGGCTTGTGTCAGCGCAGTGGATGCCCGGCCAATCTCGGTACGCGCAATCAGTCGCGCGCGCGACGCTGCGACATCTCCTGACGCTGCTATTTCCTTCGCAAAGGGCTCCGCACGACCACCAGCTACGACCGCCTCAATCGCCTTGTTCTGGATGTCATAGATGCGGTCTGCTGCTTCAAGGGGTAGCGATTTGATGTACTTCACCTGCTCGGCGACGATGCTTTGCATCACCTGGCCGATCGGCGTGTTCTGGACGATATGGCGCAACTCAGCGCTGATGTACTGGCTATGCTGACGCCACTCCTTATCGTTCTGGCGGGCGACCTCCAGAGCAAAGTCTTTCGCTACCCGGTTCGCCCAGCCATCAATGATGTCGCTGTATTTTTCCAGCGCATCGATGATTTCCAGAACACTGTCATTTGAACCATCGTAGCGGCCATTTACTATGTCGCCCACGGCTCGCGCTATCTTGCGTAGGCTCGTTTGATACCGGGTCTCCGCCGCCTTTGAGCGGTTTCGGGTCGTCAATCTCTCCGATGCCTGGCGGGTCTTCTTCTTCGGCATCAGCAATATCCTCGTCGGTAATTGATGCACCGATGCCAGTGACATCAGATGCTTCGCGCAGGTCGGTCATTGCCGCCTTTTTGGTCATCAGGCCATCGTTGAATGCCGTACTGATGGCATTCACGGTATTAACTGCCACCGTCGAGCGGTCAACGTCCGACATCTGCCAGAGCGGGTTAAACTCAAACGTGAAGTCATCAGGCAACGGCTTGCCCAGCTCAGAGCGATACATCACGTCGAACAGCTTGCGCAGCGGCTGACGCAAGCGACGCTCCTGCTGCGTGCCGATGGTGTCGTAATAGTTCGACAGGTCAGCATCGCCGGTAGAGAAACCTTTGGGCGACTGACCAAAGAGGCGCACCAGCGGGATCCCTGTCGCGCCGCTTATCTGCTCAGCGAACTGGCTGATCACGTCGTCGAGGCCAGCAAAGGAATACTGGTGGGTCTCGAAGACATCTTTACCATCCATGAGGGTCATGCCCTCATTGCTCTGGTACATGCGTATTAGATCCAAATTTTTCAGCAAATTTTCGTATGCCTTCCCACCCAAACCGATAATTTCTCTAAGTTTATCAACCTTGTATGTTCTTAAGTGGGCTTTATATACAAGCTGTGCCGCGCCCATAGTCGCACTGTCAAACGCGGTCAGGCGGTCCCAGATGCGTTCGATGATTGACATACCCCACTCGTTTTCTGTCTGGGCCTGCTGGTAAGGCAGCGTAACCCCATCGAAGCGGATCAGGCGGCTGTGATGAATGCTCCAGGCGGGTATGCCCGTTGCAGTCGTTACCACGTCGTATCGCTCAGGCTTCCCGAGGTTCGGGCCCATATCCCTGATACGACGCTGTAGGTTAGGGTTAATCATCCAGCGGTCGAGCGGCAGAATCCCTTTAAACTTGCCCTCGCCGATAGTTTCCAGACGCAGAGGCGTAAAAGGAGCCTGGCCCTCGATCATGATGAAACCGACCGCACCGCCATAAAGGCGAGACCATTTGATGGTGTCGTTGAGGCGGTCCCACAGCTCCAGCTCATCAAAGAGTGACTCGATTACGCCACGCTCTTTGGGGTCAATTTCTGAGGTGATACGAATGCCCTTGCGGGTCATATCGTCCGCCACAGCATCCACGGCAGAGCCAATGATGGCCGATGAGCGGTATGCCCATTCAATCTGTAGCCGGTTGCGACTGGTGAAATTTGCCCGGTATGACGATGCAGCATGCTGGTTCTGCTGCTGCATTCCAACGCGGGCCATGAAATTGTCGTAACTGTCCGCCGTAGCCTGGGGAGTACGCGCGGCGCTGCTGTTTTGTTTACGTGCCATCGTTTCCTCGTTACAGGCGCATCCAGATATCCAGATCGCTATTCATTGGCGCATAGTTGATCATCACGGAGTCGGCCAGGTTAGGCGATTTGGTGCCGTCCGGCTGTTTGTCCACGACGACCTTGCCAACGCCGTTTATTGAGTAGGTCGGCTGAGACAATTCGATAACGAGTTTGTCTTTGTTCGCCATGGCACTGCTGATCGATATGATTTCATCGGGGTTGTAAGCCATACCCTCTTTAACGGCGCGGTAGGTGTTCTGGAAAAGTTTGCGCAGATACCACCAGCTCTGAGCCTTGGCGTTGGCAAAAAAGTCCTTATTCAGTCGGGCCTGTTGGCCGTTGTCGCCGCGAACCGCTTCATCATCCGGGTCGAACACGCCACCGCTACCACGAAACGGCGTGGCCAGTATCATTGGCCGGCGAGCCACTTTACGCAGTTCGTTGATGGCACGCGCATCACCGCGCACGCCCGCGCCTAAGCCGTCCTCGTCGAAGCGAAACTCTTCGAGCCGGTCCTCTTCGCAGTAGCCAAAGACTTTATCTACCGATCCGTAAATGTCGCTGCCTACGCCTGACCACTCGCGGATGTTCTCAAGCAGGAAACCATGACGTGAAGAGAAGGCGTTTTTGTCGCGCCCCTCGTCGGCCACGTCCATGGCACCCAGGCGCTTGCCCGTGGGCTGGATACCCAGATGGATATGCGCATCGATAGCAGCCTGCACCCATTCGCTCGGGATCAACACACCCTCAGCCGATGCGGCGTAGTTAAGGTCCAGTTCCTGAGCAACAACAACCGGGTTATCAATCTTCTCGCACTCCTTGCGGTACCACTCGTCATCTTTGCGTGGGTCGCTGCGCCAATGAAAAGTGAATACCGGAATGCGCCCGCCGTGACGCTTTTGCGCGAACGGGTTCGCCATGCCGTTAACCGATGAGAGGTCGATACGGCAACGCGTGGTTTGTGACAGAGAGGCTTCTATCAGCATGGGACGCATCAGGAACGCGGCCTCATCCACGAAATAAAGCGTGGTGCGGTCACCTCGGCCGATGTTGTCGCCCGCCTCGCCCTTGAGCACTGCGCCGGTTGTCGGGAACTCAACACGCATGTAGGGCGCATGCTTCTTCGCGCTCCAGTCGCCGCGAAACTCAACGGGCAGCATTTCGACGAACTTACGCGCCTTCCAGAAAAGCGCCTTAGGGTCGCCGGTACTGTCCACGTATTCCTCTTTGCGCGAACCGAAGCCGATCACCATTTCTTTGTTAAAAAGGCACATTGAGCAGGCCAGGCCGATTGAGGTCCAGCTCAGGCCCATTTCGCGGCTTTTCTCGGTGATGCCGTTTTCGTGTTTGCCGCGGCGGTCCATAATCCAGTGAATCCACTCTTCCTGTTTGGGAAACAGCAGGAACGGGATGGACACGGGCAGGCCGTAATCAAGATTTCGCGGGTCTGTCGTTATCCCCCAGTCGATAATGAACTGGGCAGGATTATCGCGGTAGAACGCTTTCAGAGCTGGCAACACTTCGGGATTAGCGCGGATCCGCTGTAACCGCTCCATCCGCCATTCAAACACCTGCGTATAGTCAGGATTCTTGAAATCGAACGGGAATGGGATAGGCATTAAATTGTTCCAGATTGAACGCTATTTAACATAAGGGATGTTACCCGCACTGGCGAAACAGCACTCACGCGCAGTTAGCTGCCAAAGGCGTATTTCAAGATAAATTCATTAGGGAAAAGCAAAATAAGGACTGCATAAAAGATGCATAAAAGCGGCCCGAAAATGCATAGCCCGAAAAGATGATGAAACCGCTATTTCCAGCGGTTATCCCATCATTTTCTTATACAGCTCCGCAGCCTCGTCAGAGGTCAGCGAAACGCTCTCGGTTTTGATAGGCCCACCATTTGCCCCGGTGCTTTCCACCTTCAGCTTGTTGGTATAGGCGTCGCCAACCTCTTTCGCCGCCTGCTCAATCAGCTGGGCCGTAAGCGCAAAGTTCTTCATGGTTTCGGTGCGCGTCGCCATGCGGTCAAGCGTCCGAAGGCGGTATGCCTTATTGGCGATTGGGATGTCAGCTATTTGAGTCTGAAACCTGTTGCGCGTGTCGTTGAACATGTCCACCCATTTCTTTGCCAGCTTCTTACCGCTGGCCTTCGTTGGGTCGTGTTGCTCAACCTGCTGGCGGTTGATCTTCACGCCAAATTCTTTCAGGACGGACTCGGCCACCTGCGATGGCGTATCAAAGCAAGCAACGGATTGAACTATAAAGGCTTTAATTTCCGGTTTAAGCGCCGCCATAGTTTACCATCCGTCCTGCTCTGTCCTGGTTTATGCGAGCCTCAGCATGCACGTGCCGCATGCTCTGGCTATGTCTATGTTTGCCACCTCTGCTGGTTGGCTGGCAGCGTCGATAAGCTGCTTAACTTCTTCGCTGGCGCCGTAGCGGCGAACAACGCCCGTGAACTCTTCGACGTCATGGCCGCGCATGCAAAGCTTGGGCTGTCCGTCGCGCGTAAATTCTGGCGCGCCAAATTCGTCTGTTTTTTGCGCAATATGATAAAGCTCATGCTCAACCAACGCGCAGAACTCCAGATCGCTACAGTTCATGCAGAAATCAGCAGCAAGGGTGATAATGAAATCAGGCTTGCGGCCAAACCATTCATACAACTGCTGCTCCATGCGGGCTTTTTGCCAGCCGCCCGCACGCATCATCACTTCTTCGGCCTGTCCTAATACCGTGCGGCCCTTTTTGGTGAAAGCTGATGCCGCCCATAAAAAGCCAATATCAGCTTCGGCAAGGTGAGCGTGGTCTGGGTTATAAAGCCGCCCTTCTGGGCTGACTATCTGATCCTGAACCCAATAACCAATTTCATTTGCCGGAGTGAGGGATATGTAAGGCTTGAACTCTTCCACTAACTCACCGGGTGGCATTGGTCGGCCATTCATTTAAACCTCATGAATTTCAATATACTCGACGGGCTTTAACAATATCGGGCGCTCTCGTGAGAACGCCCTGTATTGCTTAGGCCAGCTTTTTAGCCAGTGCCACCACATCGTCGAAAACAGCCTCAACGTCATGGCCTGCCACTTTCAGCAGTTCTTTCACTTTGGCCAGTACCGAATCTGTATTATCGGTCGATACAGTTACAGGGGCTGGCACGACTGTTGATGAGCCGTTATCTTCAATCACATCATCTGGCATCTTTATTTCCTCGCTATTGGTTTGCTCCCCATTGGAACGAAACAGGGCATCGTTTAAATCTTTTTTGGCGCTTCACTCTGCGCCTCCTGCGGCTGAGCGATGGCCTGCTCATCAAGTTTGTTTTTCAGTTCGTCAATCTGAGCCTGAAAACGTTGCTCTACATCCTGCCACCCGTCACGAATGGCTGTTGATTCGGCCTCAGCTTTAACAGGGCTGTTTTTCCAGCGGAACAGGCCCACCAGC
>Ga0157358_1000288_pt1 | contig 20483 bp, 20 predicted proteins | sample AttcapACBM2_FD_111484 | JGI IMG/M metagenome (GOLD analysis project Ga0157358, IMG submission 111484) | Fungus gardens microbial communities from leaf cutter ant in Botucatu, State of São Paulo, Brazil - Atta capiguara ACBM2 | ecosystem: Host-associated > Fungi > Mycelium > Unclassified ... | reverse complement strand
ATGGCGACGTGAAGAGAGTGCAGAACAGACGCATGAGCAGAAAGCATACGACAGTAAATCTGCGTAAATTTCGCTTCTTTAATAATCAGGTCGCTATGAGGGCAAAAAGGCGTTGTACTGGAACAGCGTTGCGCTGAAAAAGACAGGGTTATCAGACATGACAGGCTGGCGTCCCTGCCAGCAGCAAAGCTTTACTCTTTCTCGACATCTTCGTAACGCTCTTTGGCGTCACGCGCTTCTTCTTCCGTTTCGTGCTCACTGATTAATGAATTCGGTTTGGGGTGATCAGCACGCAATTCGTAGGAGGTTACTTTGTTTCCCTCAGGACCCTTTTCAACAGGCACAACTTTCGCTTCACGTGGGTATGGTGGTCTGGTCGGCATAGTGTGTCCCTCTTGTCTGAATAACATTCCACAGGACAGGCTGCTGCCTGTCATAGGATCAGTATAGACAATGCCATCCGAAGCGGGATCAAAGCGGGAAAAATCTGAGGGTTAGCTGGCGCGCGCCAGAGAGAGGGAAAGCAAAATCTCTTCCACTACGCACTCAGGCGATTGCATGGCATTCACCTGATGATGGGCTGCGGACTGATAGAGATGCGCGCGCTCACGCAGCACATCACTCATTTCATCGGCAATCGGACGTCCGGTCAGCGTCGGACGCTGAGCCGCTTCAGGTTCGCTTTCCAGTCGTTCTGCCAGCACTTCGGGCGACGCGCTGAGCCAGATCACCCGGCCCTGCTCCTGCATGAAACGGCAATTCTCTTCAGCCAGAATCATCCCGCCACCGGTGGCAATCACGGTCCCGGGTGCCGTCACCGCTTTAAGCGATTCCGTTTCACGGGCGCGAAAACCGTCCCAGCCTTCTGCTGCAACAATCTCGGCCACGCTGCGCTGCGTGCTAAGTTGCAGATGATGATCGGTATCCGTAAAGGCGTAGCCCAGCGCCTGCGACAACGCTTCGCCGACCGTGGTTTTGCCGCAACCGCGAGCGCCAATCAAAAAGATGGGTAGTGACATCAGGGCCGTTCCTCCGCCTGACCGCGCGATGCGGCTGCATGGTTAGCTTAATAATGCGACGCATGATAACTGGAAATTATTATTGCCTCCACCTGTCAGGCATGATTTACGCATTTTCGTTACCTGAACAGCGATAATCTTTGTGTTTTCAACGGGAAAAGCATGCACGTTTTGTGCATCACGGCGCTAACAGGACGATAAAAAACGCGCAAAACAGCGTCCGGAATGCGCTGGCAATATTTGCTTACCGCCGCGATTTTACTTTTCTTACCGGCGCCCCCATATACTGGTAACAATCGCCACAGGAGAGTCATCATGCAACGCGAAGAACAACAACTGATCGAAGGGCTGTTCAGCCGTCTGAAACAGGCCGAAAGCCAGACCGCGGCACGCGATGCCGCAGCCGAACAACTGATTAACCAGCATCTTCAGGCGCAGCCGGGCGCGCCTTACTACATGGCGCAGGCGATCCTGATTCAGGAAGCGGCGCTGAAAAAACTCAATGAGAAAGTGTCAGCGCTGGAAAGCCAGGTTGCACAGTTGCAGCAGCAACAGCAGCAACAACCCGCACAGAGCAGCGGCGGCTTTCTCTCGGGACTGTTTGGCAGCGGTTCGCGCCAGCAGCAGCCCGTTCAGCAGCAGCAACAGCAACCATCGCCGTGGAACAGTGCGCCGCAACAACCGGCACAGCAGCAATATGCCCCTGCTCAGGCAGCAGCGCCACGCGGCACCGGTTTTCTTGGCGGCGCACTACAAACAGCAGTGGGCGTGGCAGGGGGTGTGGTGATGGCCGATATGCTGACCAGCATGTTCCACCATTCACAGCCGGAAGAGATTGTGAACATCATCAATGAGCCGCCGCTGCCGGAGGTGAATGATAATCTCAACACCTTTAACGGTGGCGATGACAACGCCGATGCCTTTAACGGCGGTAACGATAACGCCTTCCTCGATCAGAACTCAGGCTGGGACAGTAATTATGCCGACAACAGCGATCTGAACGATTTTGGCGGCGGTGATTTCGACGATGACGACAGCTTCGTTTAAGTCGAGCGTTTCTGCTGAGTGAGCCAGCTATCCAGCTCATTCGCAAACTGCTGGCGGTCACGCGGACTCATCGTCGCGGGGCCGCCGGTCTGCACGCCGCTTGCCCGCAGAGTATCCATAAAATCCCGCATCGTCAGGCGTTCACGTATCGTTGCCGGTGAGTAACGTTCACCGCGCGGATTCAGCGCTGCCGCCCCCTTCTCAATCACCTCAGCCGCCAGCGGAATATCGGCGGTGATCACCAGATCGCCAGGCTGACAACGCCTGACAATCTCATTGTCCGCCACATCAAATCCGGCTGGCACCTGCAGGGTGCGCAGATAAGGTGATGGCGGCACGCGCAGAAACTGGTTTGCCACAAAAGTGACCGTGGTGGAGGTGCGATCCGCCGCACGGTAGAGCACCTCTTTGATCACATTCGGACAGGCATCGGCATCGACCCAGATAAACATCATGATTCCTTACAGTCAGAGAAGCCTGAGATCTTGCCGGGTTCTCCCGGAATGGCAAATTTTATTTGCGGCACGCTTTCCAGCCCGCACCCGGCTGACTTGTTATTCGGGCTGGCTGAAGTAAGCTAGCCCACTGAGAAAACCGAATAATGTCCTAAGGAGATGGCGATGCTGGCAAAAAAAATCGGGTTTATCGGCGGGGGAAACATGGCGAAAGCCATTATCGGCGGACTGGTCAACAGCGGCAAAATCGCCCCGTCTGATATCTTCGTTTACGATCGCAAAGCAGAGACCAACCAGGCGATGGCAGAGCAGTATGGCATCAACGCAGCTGAGAGCGCGGATGCGCTGGCGCGTGAGGTGGACATCCTGTTCGGCGCGGTAAAACCCAATGTGATTCTGAAAGTATTAAAAGAGCTGGCCGGCAGCCTGAAAAAAGAGGCGCTGGTAGTGTCGATTGCGGCGGGCGTGACGCTGGATTCGCTTTCATCGGTGCTGGGCTACGATCGTAAAATTGTCCGGGCGATGCCGAATACGCCCTCGCTGGTCAGCGAAGGCATGACCTCGGTCACGCCCAACGTGCTGGTTGAGCAGGCGGAGATCGACGAGGTCGTCGCGATTTTTGAGAGCTTCGGCAAAGCGGCCGTGGTGGATGAATATCTGATTCACTCCGTGGTCGGCGTCAGCGGTTCTGCACCGGCCTACGTCTTTATGTTTATCGAGGCGATGGCGGATGCGGCCGTACTGGGCGGCATGCCGCGCGCCCAGGCCTATCAGTTTGCTGCACAGGCGGTAAAAGGGGCGGCGGAGATGGTGCTGACCAGCGGCAAACATCCGGCTGAACTTAAAGATATGGTCTGCTCGCCTGGCGGCACCACCATTGAAGCCGTGAAGGTGCTGGAAGAGAAAGGGATGCGCTCGGCGGTGATTGAAGCAATGCAGCAGTGCATGGCGAAGTCCGAAAAACTAAGCCGCAGCTAAGCGTTCAGGCACTGCGCAGGGCGGACCGGCTCGCGGCCCGCCTTGTGCGCAACTTAACTGATGTGCGCCTGAGCGAGCGCCACCGCGTCGGCAAGCGACATCGGTTGCTGCATCCGCTCCACCAGCTCAGCAGTCAGCGTATACATACCGCATGAGCAGATCGCCGCCAGTTGCCCCTGCTGACCATAAAACGCCATAAACTTTTTGTCCTCCAGCGAGCCGATCAGCTCGACATTATCCCATTCTGCCGCATGGCCAACATACTCATAACGGGTGCCATACTGCGTGGTCCAGAAGAACGGCACACGATCAAAGGCAACGTTCTGATCCAGCATATTCCATGCGGCGGTCTGTCCCTGCTGATGCGCGACGCGATAGTGCTCAATGCGCAGCGGACCCTGTGCCGACGGATACGTGGCGATATCACCCGCCACCCAGATATTGTCAGCGACCCGTAAATGCTCGTCTGACTGCAGACTGCCATCCTCTGCCAGCGGCAGATCGTGGATAAAGTCGGTAGCCGGTTTTACGCCGGTAGCAAACAGCACAACGTTCGCATCCAGCTGCCGTCCACCCTTAAGCTGTACGCCACTCACCTGCTGGTCGCCCTGTATAGCTTCAATCTCGCCCTGCACCCACTTCACGCCGTTTTGCTCATGCAGCTGGTAGAAATAGCGGCCTATCTGATCGCCAAACCGTTTTGCAAAGGGCAGCGCCTGACGGGCAATCACCGTAACGTCGATGTCACGATTACGCAGTGCCGACGCCAGCTCGGTGCCGATAAAACTGTTGCCGATAATCACGATTTTATGGCTGGCATCCACCGCTTTAAGCAGCTCATCGGTCTGCGCTTTGCTGCGCAGCAAATAAACTCCTTCAAGATCGCTGCCTGGCAAATCGGGACGGACAGGCTTTGCGCCGCTGGCGATCAGCAGTTTGTCGAAGGCAAGCGTTTCGCCATCGTCGAAGATCAGCCGTTGCTGCTGCGTATCAAGGCGACTCACGGTAGCCTGCACGCGTTCAACGTGATCCATCACATCCGCTTTCAGCAGCTGTGGCACCTCGCTGATGTCCATTTTGCCCGACGGCACAAATTTGGTCAGCGCAGTACGGTCGTAAGGCGCGTCCGCTTCCCGCTCAACCAGAATCAGGCGGCCTTTGAAGCCGTCATGACGCAGACGCCACAGCGCTGCGCTGCCCGCAGCGCCACCACCCAGCACTACATAAACCGGTGCGTCTGCTCCGCTGCCAATGGGTGCAGCGGGAGACATCGCTTTTGGGTTTACCAGCACCCGGCCCTCTTCAATGCGCAGCGGATATTGCTTAAGATCGGCCAGCGCCAGCGGTTCACACATTTTGCCATCGGCGATATGAAACGCGGCTTTGTGCCACGGGCAGACCAGCCGGTCACCACAAATCGCGCCCTGCTCCAGCGGCGCGCCCGCATGCGGACATTTCGCCTGATACGCGCGTACGTTGTCCCCGTCGCGAATCAGTAACACCTCTACCTCACCCAGCGTTTTCTTAACCGGCTGTCGCTGCGGCAGATCGTTCAGGTCGGCGGTAAATTGATAGTTCACGGCATGGCTCCTTTCGCTGTTTCGGGTCTGGTGCTGCGCGGTAAAACAAAGCCTGCGCAAATCCCCACAAACAGTAAGTGTGGCAAAGGAACCGGGAAGCCTGATGAGGAATGTTTGTCAGAGGGGTTAAGGTTTTGTTGTGGAAGGTAATTTAATCAGCGTTAAGGAACTGAATCATCGTTGCGCAGAAAGAAGAAGCGGCCACCTGCATGGCCGTGGGGGATGATCAGCTTTTTTTCAGGCACTGGCTCATAAAGGTTTTACGCGCATCGCCTGCCAGCTTTTTATCGCCAGCTTCGCCGTTACAGCTTTTCATTTTCATCTGCTGCGGCGACATGTGCGACAGTTTGCTGTCTTTTTTCAGGCATTCACTCATAAAGGTTTTACGTGCATCCCCTTTGAGATCCTGTGATTTAGCATGCTGGTTACACATCGTCATCTTTTCCTGCTGCGGGGTCTTCTCCGCCGCACCCGCCAGCCCGCTGACCAGCAGGCCCGCCATCATCATCGCCATTAAACCGACTTTCATCTTGTTATCTCCACAATGGATTGTCCCCTGTTATTCTGGCAGCGAATAAGCAAAGCGGAAAATGTTTCATGTCAAAGTGATGTGAAGATCCCATTCCAGATTGGTACCGGGCTCGTTACTGGCGGGGATGCCGGAGCAGCTTTTCGATGTAATTACGCAGCAACAGCGCATCGTTGTCATCGGCACAGGCCACGTTGTCCATGGCGGTTTCAATCGTAGTCGTCATGTCCAGATGTTGTTGCGGATCCAGCTTGCGAACCAGTGCGGTCACGACAATTTCCAGCGCCTCAATCTGCGCCACCTGCTCTTTCGCTGTCGCTTCTTTTTCAGCCAGCTTAACCAGTAACTCAGCAATCAGGTTTTTCATGCTGTTGTCTCAGCGGTGAAGAAAAGCTGAAACTATCACCACGCTGGCTAAAAAAAAAGAGGGCAACTCACCTTTTTTCAGCGAGTTAGCCTGCACCGCTGCGCTTTTCACGGCGATTTTCGGCTAACTTTGCAGGCGAAACGTTTTGCGGACAAACATCACCGCTGTTAAACGTTTCGCCTGCCAGCATTCAATAAGCAGACTTAACGCGGATCGACAAATCCGCGGCCCGGTCCGCCGCCAGGTCCGCCCCAGCCACCACCTCCTCCACCGCCGCCGCCAGGAGGCGGGAAAAGACATCCGCTTAATGCAGTCACTAATGCCACAACGGCAGCCAGCTTAACGATTCGTACCATATTTACCTCAGGGTGATGAAATCGGGCTGAGTGTATGAAGCCACCCGCATGGCGACAAGTGAGATTCCTCCGCATCCGGCCGCTATTCATCTTTGCTGACCAGACTTAACGTTTTACAGTCAGTAAGCCGCCACATTCTCAACACTGCGGCCCGCTTTCGGGGAAAACTATTTGTGCAAATCGGGATGGCGAACGCTTTACAGCCTGAACAATTTTGCGCATTGTGAGCGCATCACATTTACAGGATATAACCATGACTCTCTCACAGGCTGCTTTCAGTGACATCCTCTCCCGGCGCGACTGGGAAAATCCGGTCGTGACCTCGCTGCATCGGCTGGATGCGCACCCGCCTTTTGCCAGCTGGCGGGACGAAGCAGCGGCGCGTGATGACACGCCCTCGGTGTCACTGCAGAGCCTGAATGGGGAGTGGGGTTTCAGTTACTTTGCGCAGCCTGAGGCGGTCCCGGCCAGCTGGTTACTGCAGGATCTGCCGGATGCCAGCACGATTCCGGTGCCGGCAAACTGGCAGATGCACGGCTTTGATGCGCCTATTTACACCAACGTGCAGTATCCCATTCCGGTTAATCCCCCGTTTGTACCCAAAGAGAACCCGACAGGATGTTACTCGCTCACATTCAGCACGGACGCCGCCTGGCTCACTTCCGGGCAGACACGCATCATCTTTGACGGCGTCAATTCAGCCTTTCATCTGTGGTGCAATGGACAGTGGATTGGCTACTCTCAGGACAGCCGCCTGCCCGCCGAATTCGACCTGAGCCCTTATCTGCGACCGGGCAAAAACCGGCTGGCGGTGATGGTGCTGCGCTGGAGCGACGGCAGCTATCTTGAAGATCAGGATATGTGGCGGATGAGCGGCATTTTCCGCGATGTCACGTTACTGCATAAGCCGCAGGTGCATCTGGCTGACGTGCAACTGGAAACCCGGCTCAGCCCGGAGTTTACCCGTGCCGAGCTGCGCGCCCAGGTCCGCGTTGCCTTGCCGCCTGACCTCACCTCGCGCTATCAGCTGCGCCTGACGCTATGGCAGGGTGAACAGCCGGTTGCGCAGTGTCAGCAGCTGCTGGGCAGTGCCATTATTGACGAGCGGGGTCACTATCCTGAACGCGCCCTGCTCAGCCTGCCGGTGGAACGGCCCGCGCTGTGGAGCGCTGAAACGCCACACCTCTATCGCGCCACGCTGGCGCTGCTGGATGTGGATCAGCAGCTGATCGAGGTGGAAGCGTATGATGTCGGCTTCCGTCAGGTCACTATCGATAACGGCCTGCTCTGTCTCAACGGCAAACCGCTGCTGATCCGTGGCACTAATCGCCACGAACACCATCCGGAGCTCGGTCAGGTGGTGGATGAGGCAACGATGTGCCGCGACATTGAGCTGATGAAGCAGCACAATTTCAACGCGGTGCGCTGTTCGCACTATCCCAATCATCCGCTCTGGTATCGGCTGTGCGACCAGTACGGGCTTTATGTGGTGGATGAAGCGAATATCGAAACCCACGGCATGCAGCCGATGAACCGGCTCTCCGACGATCCCCGCTGGTTCGCTGCCTTTAGCGAACGTGTGACGCGTATGGTGCAGCGCGATCGTAATCACTGCAGCATTATTATCTGGTCGCTGGGCAATGAGTCGGGACATGGTGCCACGCATGACGCGCTCTACCGCTGGGTGAAAAGCAGCGATCCTACCCGTCCGGTTCAGTATGAAGGCGGCGGTGCGGACACCGCCGCGACCGATATCATCTGCCCGATGTATGCCAGGGTCGATGAAGATCAGCCATTCCCGGCGGTGCCGAAGTGGTCGCTGAAAAAGTGGATCGGCCTGCCGGGCGAAACGCGTCCGCTGATCCTGTGTGAGTATGCGCATGCCATGGGCAATAGCTTTGGCGGTTTCGCGAAATACTGGGAGGCCTTCCGCCAGTTCCCGCGCCTGCAGGGCGGCTTCGTCTGGGACTGGGTGGATCAGAGCCTGACCCGCTATGACGATCAGGGCAACCCGTGGCAGGCTTACGGCGGTGATTTTGGCGATAAACCCAACGATCGTCAATTCTGTATGAACGGGCTGGTGTTTGCCGATCGCACGCCGCATCCGGCGCTGTATGAGGCGCAGCGCGCACAGCAGTTCTGGCAGTTCACCGTCGATCCCGGCGACCCGCTGAGCGTTACGGTCAGCAGCGACTACTTATTCCGTCACAGTGACAATGAAGTGCTGCGCTGGCGCATTGAGCAGGCAGGCCAGGTGGTGACGGAAGGTGAAGTTTTACTGGATATCGGCCCACAGGGTCAGCAGCGGATCACCCTGCCGTCACCGCCCGCCTTACAGGGCGAATGCTGGCTTAATGTTGCTGTTCATCAGATTCACCCGACCCGCTGGAGTGCTGCCGACTGGCGTGTCGCCTGGCATCAGTGGGCGCTGCCTTCGCTGCTGGCGCTGCCTCCGCTGCCGGAAAAAGCTGAAGCACCTGTCCTCCATGATGACGCCAGTGAGATTATCGTCACCCATCAGCAGCAGCGCTGGCATTTCTCACGCCACAGCGGCGAACTGACGCAATGGTTTGTTGATGAACAGCCGACGCTGCTCTCGCCGCTTCAGGACTGCTTTATTCGCGCGCCGCTGGACAATGACATCGGCACCAGCGAAGCGGAACGGGTTGATCCTAATGCGTGGGTCGAGCGCTGGAAGGCGGCAGGATATGACCAGATGAGCAGCCAGCTGGTGTCGATAGCCGCGCATGCGTTGCCGCAGGCGGTGCAGATCGAAACGCTGCATAGCTGGCTCGCCAGTGGCAAGCTCGCCTTTATCAGCCGTAAGCGTTATCTGATCAATGCGCAGGGGGAGTTGCAGTTACAGCTTTCCGTTGAGCAGTCACGCGGATTGCCACCGCCCGCACGCATCGGCTTACGCTGTGAGCTGGCGCAGATACCGCAGCAGGTAAGCTGGCTCGGTCTGGGACCGCATGAAAACTATCCCGATCGCCAGCTGGCCGCGCAGTTCTCACACTGGCAACTGCCGCTGGATCAGCTTTCAACCCCCTATGTTTTCCCCGGTGAGAATGGTCTGCGTGGCGGCACCCGCCAGCTCGACAGCGGCAGCTGGCAGGTCAGCGGTGATTTCGCTTTTTCGCTGAGCCGCTTCAGTCTGGAACAGCTGCGTGAGGCATCCCACCGCCACCTTCTGCGTCCGGAGGCGGGCTGCTGGCTGCACCTGGATGCCTTCCATATGGGCGTCGGCGGTGATGACTCCTGGAGCCCCAGCGTCAGTCCTGAGTTTTTGCTGACTCAGCAGCGCTGGCAGGCTGAACTGAAGATTTGTCAGCCGACGCGGGCAACACAGTCTTCGGACGCCGGTAAAAGCGTTTCAGAAACAGCACGTTAATCAGCACCACAACGGCGGTGGCACAAAAGACCCAGCGGAAACCTGCCACCGCCGATACTGCTGCGCCCAGTAAGGGGCCAGCAACATTGCCAAGATACATAAACGACTGGTTATAACCGAAGATCCGGCCGGTGATATTGTCACGCGAGTGACGTACCAGCAGCGTCTGTACCGCAGGCATCATCGCGCCATCGGCGAAGCCCAGCAGAAAACGTAAGACGCCCAGCTGCGTGGCACTGGTTACAAAAGACATCGCGATAAACAGCAGCAGCGAGATAACCATCGTCGCCAGCAGGATACGCTGCGTACCAATGCGGTCACCGAGTCGTCCCAAACGTGGCGCGGCCAGCAGTGCAGAGACGCCGGGCAGTGCCGCAATTACGCCACTGAGAAACGCGATATTCTCTGCGGTGGGCGCCAGCTCGCGCACAAACAGCGTCAGGATCGGGTTCACCGATCCGTTGCACATCTGGATCACCATGGTGGTGAAAAACAGGCAGAGCATCAGCCTGGGGTTGTCCAGCGAGCGGAAAACCTCGCGTCCGCTGAGTTTCTCTTTTTTACTCACCGGGGTGTAACCGGTCTCTTTAATCAGGAACAGCGTCACCAGAAAGCTAACCATAAGCAGCGCCGCGGTGACGATAAATACCGTGCGCAAACCGACCCAGTCAGCCAGCAGCCCACCCAGCATCGGCCCCAGAATCACACCGCCAATCTGCCCGGTGGAGACACAGCTCAGCGCCCAGCCGCTGCGTTCACGCGGCACCTGAGCCGCCACCAGCGCCATCGCGTTGGGGATATAGCCGGAGGTCAGCCCCATCAGGGCGCGCAGCAGCAGCAACTGCCAGGCTTGGGTGACAAAAGCCTGCAGCAGGATCACCACGCCCATACCAAACGCCGCACGCAGCAGCATCAATTTACGGCCTTTGCGATCGGCCAGACTGCCCCACAGCGGGGCGACCGCCGCCGAAACCACGAAGGTGATACTGAAGGTGAGCCCCGACCAGAGACTCAGGGACTCGCCTCCGGTGACGCCAAGCTGCTCAAGGTAGAGCGGCAGAAACGGGATAATCTGGCTGATGGCCAGGCCAGTAAAAAAACAGCCAAACCAGACCGAGATCAGGTTTATCTTCCAGGGTTCAATAATGCGTGGCATGAGCAGATAATTCAAAGAGAGGGAGTACTTAGTTTAACGCGACGATTCTTAACGTGACCGACATAACATGGCACAAACGGCAAAAGACCGGATTCCTCTTGATTCAGCGCAATTACCCGCGAAAATTTTCTCTGACCAGCGGTTTACAGCGTGAATCCCGTGGTCGACGGCCTGCCCTGGCACCCTCTTCCTCAACCATGCCTCATCAATATGGAAAAATATGTCATTCTGTTACTGACAACGATTCACGCCGCTTCTATGTTTAAAAAATCGCCAGTCGTGGCGATGTGGCGATCATTCTGCCTGGCGCGACGTCCTCCGCTAAAAAACGGTCCAGACCATCCGGCTACGCTGAGGCAGTTCAGCTTATGACATGCATAGATGCTCTTACACCTGTGTAAGGGTCGGGATAGTGTTTCAGCGGAGGTAGGGAAATGAGAGTGCAAACGAACAGTGCCAGCCGCGCTATCAGTGACTATTTCAACAGCCCGAACTGGCGAACACCGCCAGAGTCCGATCTGCTGGCGGTTATTCTGCGCGAAATTATGGAGGCGGGAGAACCCGCGACCAGTAAGGCACTGATTGCGCGAGTGATCGACAAACTGGAAGTGGAAGGCGATGAAGCGCAGTTGCAGCGGTATCGCACCCTGCTGGCACAGCTCATCGACACGCAGCCGGAGGTGTAAAACGGCGGTTTACTTCACCCAGCGCAGTTTATCCGCTTCGCTGACACTGGCCCGTCCACTGCTGCGCTGAAACAGGCAGAGCTCCCGTCCACGCCTGTTTTTCATATGCTGCTGGGGATAGCGTCCTTCCAGCAACAGTGCGCTGTAACCTGTGTTGTCGTCATACTCAATCGGCTCGCCCAGCACTTTTACTTTGCTCAGGTGGCTGGCGTTAATACACGCCTGCGTCATGATCTGACGGCTCTTCTGCCAGGCCTCTTCACTGGAGGCCTGTGCCAGCGTGCTGCTGAGTAACAACGTGGGCAGCAGTGCCACGATGATGCGTTTCATCTTCTCCGCTCCTGTTCCGGCCCGAAGGCGCTAAAAAAATTCCCGCCGGGGCGGGAATAAACAAGACGAGCACTATTTATTGTGTGACGAGGAAGTTTCTTAAACGCGCTGCTATCCTCGCCTGCCGTTATGACAAGCCTATGACAGACCGGCCGTCAGCCACAATAAACTGAGCTGATATTGCCATTTTGTCGGCCAGGAAGTTAAGCCGGTTGAGGTTGAAGTCCATGGTGACCGCAGAATTATAGGGGATTGGACGCACCTGCTGTTCAAAGTGTTGACCCTGAAGCACGGTTAACGGTTTGCCGACATAGTTCTGAAACTGAGAGGCACCGCAGCGGTCGGCTTCAGGATCCTGCGGCACACTGGCGGTGTCAGGTTTACTGGCAGACTGACAGGCGGTTAATGCAAACAGACCCACTACCAGCAGCCCTTTTCCATAAAATTTCACGTTTGTTCTCCTGTTGGACGTGTAAAACCTGCCCCAAGAGTAGCAAAGCGTGCCTGCTGACCAGAAGCCGGAAAAGGTAAAGTTGTTACAGTGAGCGCGGATCCGGGTGTCACACAGGGGCATTTTTTAAGATTAATCGCACTCACTGCCTAAAAAAACACAGTGAGCCGCTACACTATCTTAAGACTATTCTTAGCACTGTGGAGGTCATGATGGAACTGATTATTTTTGTTGTCTGCGCAATGCTGATGACCGCCGTGGCGGTCAAAGTCCGTTAAACCGGCTCAGCCTGATTTTGCGTTGTTCTTTCCAGAAGCGTACTGAATGCAGCCAGCGGCATCGGCCGACCGAGGAAGTAGCCTTGCCCCTCTTCGCACGAGAGCTGTTTTAGCTGGTTCAGCTGCGCTTCTGTCTCAATTCCCTCCGCCGTAATCGTCAGCGCAAAAGCGCGTGCCAGCGCAATAATGCCCGCCACGACCGATTGCGCCTGCTGCGACTCCGGGAAATCTTTCATCCAGGAGCGGTCTATCTTCAGACCGTTGAACGGGAAGGTCTTCAGGTAGCCCAGCGCGGCATAGCCGGTGCCAAAATCGTCAACGGTTAACCTCACCCCCAGTGACCGTAAGCCCTGCATCACCTCCAGCGCATGCTGTGGATGTTCAAAGGTGACATTTTCCGTGATCTCCAGCTCCAGCCTTGTCGCTGGCAGACCACTTTTCGCCAGAACATCTGCCACACGTTGCACCAGATCGCTGGTACGAAACTCCATCGGCGAAATATTGACTGACACATAGCGATCGCCGCCCCAGCCCAGCGCATCCTGGCAGGCGCGCATCAGAACCCAGTCGCTGATAGTGGCGATCAGACCGCTCTCTTCCGCCAGCGGAATAAAGTGGTCAGGCGTAATCCACTGATCCGGGGCAATCTGCCAGCGAATCAGCGCTTCAGCGCCGGCCAGCTGACCGGTCAGCAGCTGATAACGGGGCTGATAGTGCAGACGGAATTCGTTGTTAGTCAGCGCTTTCTCAATGCGCCGCGCCATTTCACGCTTATCTTCGCGCTGGCTCGCCATTTCATTGGCGTACCAGACCCACTGATTACGTCCCGCATCGCGTGCTTCATTCAGTGCGATATCCGCCATCTGCAGCAGCGCTTCCGGATGGCTGGCATCCTGCGGCGCACAGGCAATGCCCATGCTGATGGTGAGATAGTGGACATGCTGGCCGGTGCTGACTGGCTGCTGAACCTCGTGCACCAGCTGAGCACAACGCTGATCGATCCGCTCACGGTTCGTTTCCCGCAACACCAGGACAAATTCATCTCCGCTCAGCCGCGCCACCAGCTCCTGCGGGCCGATACAGTGCTTCAGACGCTGCGCTATCTGGCTCAGTACCTCATCGCCCGCCGCATGGCCCCAGGTTTCATTGATTGGCCGGAACTGATCGAGATCGAGAGTAATCAGCGTCAGCGGCGCAGCGCCATCAGGCAGCGCAAGGTGCAGCGTCAGAAACTCCAGCAGCTGCACGCGGTTCGAGAGACCGGTTAAAACGTCGTGACGCGACAGAAACTGAATGCGAGCCTCCGCTTCCATGCCCTGGGTAATGTCCGATACCGTGCCGCGAAACCCGATACGTCGCGCATCATGCCAGATGGTTTTCGCTACCAGCTGACCGATGCGGCGGTGACCCTGAGCCGACATAAACTGACAGCGCAGCGGCATCTGTTGCTCTTCCGCCTCCTGCCGCAGCAGCCAGGCGACCAGCGAATGGCTGGGATGAGTCAGCAGATGATCGATGTGACGTCCCAGCCAGTGTGTGATGTCATGGCCGGTAAGGGTATGAAAACGCGCTGACAGATAGATCAGACGGCCCTCTTCATCCGTTTCCCAGATCCAGTCTGACGCCGCCTCAGCGAGATCGCGAAACCGCGCTTCACTGTTGGCAAGCTCCTGCTGACTGATTGCCAGCATGGCAAAGCGGCGGTCAGAGAGAATCGCATTAGAGAGCGCATGGCGGCTGACGCGATGGGTGATGATGCCGATGATGATCGCCGTCAGCAGCAGCAGTGGCAACAGCAACCCGATCAGGCCCATGCCCGGCATTTTTGACGTCCAGCGCAGCACAATGGGCTCGCCGCCTGGCAACGGGAGTACCATTCGCGGTTCACGCAGGGCATCCTCTTCACTGGCGGGCAGACGCAGTTCGCGCACATCCAGCGTCGCGCCGAGTGCCTGTAATTTGGCGGGTGTGAACAGATTCACGAACACCATGATAGACGCAGGTCCGGCCATAGGCGGCACGTTAGGCAGTTTACCGCTGCTGATAGGTGCAGCCACCACAATCGCGGGCAGATGATTGATCAGCGCATTGCGGGTCATCGCTTTATTATTGAGCTGACGCGCTGCCGCAATAAGCAACGGTGTTTCATTACCCAGCCAGGCTTCCAGCGACGTATCCGCCAGTTGCCCATTAATCACGCTGTAGGTAGTGCGGCCTTTGCCGTCAACCACGAACACGCCTTCATAGTGATACTCTTCGTAAAGACCCGGTCCGAAGTTCTCTTCGTCAAACGCCCAGACCTTGTTCACCCTGACATGGAGATTGCGCCAGGCTTCTCCCCAGAAGGCATAATCCCGGATATCGGTGACCATCGCCTCCTGACGATTTTGCCACGTCTGCTGCATCAGCATGCGGTCATGCTCAACCGATGCGCTGTTCTGACGCTGCGCAATCGTCAGCACCATCAGCATCGAGAGCACCAGCACACCAGACAGCAGCAGCGAAAGCGTACGCAGGCTGCGCCGCGTAAAGCGGACAGTGCGATCTTCAGCGGCATGTCTGAATGGCGGCGACGGCGGCGCCGGAGGGTTAAAAGTCATTAAGAGTGCTCACTACACAGCCAGGGGTTGAGATCACAGACCTGCAATACAACATGCGTTGCTGGCCAGATTAGTTTCATCAGTTATCGGCCTGGGTGCTCTGGTGTTTAGTCTGCGGCTAACATTTTGCGCTTAAATAATGTGTAACAGGCTCACTCGACAGCGATCGGGTGCATTGCTACTATGCGCTTACCTTCGCTGGCTGAGTCGCCTATGAACACCAATTCCGACAGAGTGACCCTGACGCTGTTCTACGTCGGCAGCTTTGTGGTCTATTACCTGGTTACCATGCTGATCACGCTGTTCCCTAATTACAGCGTGCTGCGTAATGACGGCCTGCTGGTGCCCGTACTCTGCCTGTTTGAATTTGCTGTTATCTATCCGCTTTATCGCTTCTACTGCCAGCGCCGCACCGATTTGCCGCTGGGTGAACTTTATACGCTGCAAACCCTGCTGTTTACCGGCGCGCTGTTTGTGCTGATGGCGGCACAGATGCAGTTCATGCAGCCGGAAGGCTGGCTGGTGATGCAGGCCCAGCAGGGACGCAATTCGCTGTTGATCCTGCTGCTGACCGCCGTACTGCTGGCGCCGGTGTTTGAAGAGGTGCTGTTCCGCGGTTTCCTGTTACAGGGTTTTCTGCTGTGGGCGCCGCGCAGCCGTTTCGCCTGCATGCTGCTGACCTCACTGCTGTTTGCGGTGATGCATACACAGTATGTGCACTGGCAGACCCTTATCGCTCTGACGCTGTTTTCACTGCTGCTCTGCTATGCGCGGCTGCGGAGTAACAGTCTGGCGCTGCCCATTTTCCTGCACACCCTGAATAACCTGATTGCGCTGCTGCCCGCCTGGTATTTCGCTGGCTGACTCCCCGCCTGCGTCCTTGTCTTACACAGCCCTCATCCTGCCGCAGACCGCTTCCTGGCAGGTCATAGCTCACACTGACAATGCCGCCCCGTCACGTTTGTCTATACTGGATGTTAAAAAGGGATAAAAAGCACCACAGTCCGGACCACCAGACCGTGTAAAGGAGAGGATCTATGTTGATAGGATTTGTGTTGTTAGTGAGCGCGTGTGGCTACGACGCCTGCGAAGCGCTGCCGGTCTCGGAGCGCATTTATCCGACGAAGGTGGACTGTGAAACGATGGCAAACCGTATTCATAAAGTCAGACCGAATGTGGTCCTGCTTTGTGGTGAGGTCCATCGCTGATTCAGGACCAGATTCAATAAAGCAGGGCTGCAACATTGCAAGCTGGCGCTTTAGCGTACAAAATATAAGCTGTTGTTATCCATTACCGTTGTGAATCCCATGAAAACATCACGCCCCCGTCGTCCTGGTGGACGCTGGGTTTACTATCTTTTGTATGATGGCATTCTGTGGCCCTGCCCCGTCCGATGGGAGTGGGAGAGCAGCTATGGCGGCTGGTTGCCATTTTATTACACGCCAACTTTTGAGTTTGTGGTGGGCGATCCGCGTAAGGCTTATCGCATTGCGCGCAGCGATGTGCGGACTAAACGGCGCGAGGATGCCTTTGTCTGAATGCGTTTATCGCCACGGCAGCCACGAGGCGGTGAGCAGAAAATAAACCGCTTCCAGTACGATAATTACCATCACTAATATGCCCAGCGAGTGGCGACTAATCCACTTCATCTGCTCAGGCCCAGATCATGGCAGCCCAGCGTATCAGCAGCAGCGCGCCGCAAATGCACAACAGAACCAGCACCATCTTCCAGTACTTTTTGGCCGCCCGGTATCTTGTCACCTCGGTCTCCCCTAATCAGAAAGCGAAGATGCGCCAGAAGGCGCATCTGTTCCGGTCAGCAACAGGACCGGGAGGCATAGCATAACGTCCGGGCCACCAAAAGGCGACCCGTTGCCGCCATCAGTTGTTCAGGGTGTAATCCAGCGTAATTTCCGCGTTCAGTACCTGAGAAACCGGGCAGCCCGCTTTGGCTTTGTTGATGATTTCGTCGAAGGTCGACTCATCAATGCCTGGCAGGGAGATGGTGCTGGTCAGCGCCACTTTGGTGATGGCAAAGCCCTCGCCTTTTTTATCCAGTGACACATCAGCCGTGGTATCAATGCTTTCCGGTTTATGGCCCGCATTGCCCAGCATCAGCGACAGTGCCATAGAGAAACAGGCCGCATGCGCTGCACCGATCAGCTCTTCCGGGTTGGTGCCTTTGACGCCTTCGAAACGGGTATTAAAGCCATAAGGCTGCTGGCTCAGCACGCCGCTTTCGGTGCTGACGGTGCCTTTGCCTTTAATATCGCCTTCCCAGTGCGCCGAACCTTTCTTATGAATGGTCATGTCATTCCTCCTGTTGGTAAAGAAGCTAAGTATAGACAATACATTCATTTTCGCAGGCTAACTCACCGCGCGGGGACGTGATACCGTGCCTGTTGGTGTCAGCAGCGTCTCCGCCTGCACCAGCGAATCGCGGGTAATTTCACTTATCGATTTTGCGCCGGTCAGCGTCATGGCCACGCGCATCTCTTTCTCAATCAGGTTCAGCAGGTTTTCCACGCCGCGCTGTCCATGGGTCGCCAGCGCATAGATAAACGCCCGTCCCAGCAGCACGCTATCTGCCCCCAGCGCAATCATCCGCACCACATCCAGCCCGTTGCGAATACCGCTGTCTGCCAGAATAGTAATGTCACCTTTGACCGCATCGGCAATCGCTGGCAGCGCACGGGCTGAGGAGAGCACGCCATCCAGCTGGCGTCCGCCGTGATTCGAGACCACGATGCCATCCGCGCCAAAACGTACCGCGTCGCGTGCATCTTCCGGATCGAGAATGCCCTTGATCACCATCGGCCCGTCCCAGAATTCGCGGATCCACTCCAGATCTTTCCAACTGATCGAGGGATCAAAGTTGTTCGCCAGCCAGCCAATATAATCTTCCAGCCCGGTCGGCTTGCCGAGATAGGCGGAAATGTTCCCCAGATCGTGCGGACGGCCCTGCAGTCCCACATCCAGCGCCCACTGTGGATGGGTGACCGCCTGCCAGTAACGACGCAGCGCCGCGTGATTACCGCTCATCCCGGAGTGCGCATCGCGATAGCGCGCGCCCGGCGTCGGCATATCCACGGTAAACACCAGCGTTGAACAACCAGCGGCTTTTGCACGCTCCAGCGCATTGCGCATAAAGCCGCGGTCACGCAGCACGTAAAGCTGGAACCACATCGGACGATTGATCTGCGGGGCCACCTCTTCAATCGGGCAGACCGAGACTGTCGACAGGGTAAACGGAATGCCTTTCAGGGCTGCCGCACGCGCCGCCTGCACTTCGCCGCGACGGGCATACATGCCGCACAGGCCGACCGGTGCCAGCGCAACCGGCATCGACAGGGTTTCATTAAATAATTTCGTTTCGAGGCTAAGTTCCGACATGTTCTTCAGAATGCGCTGGCGCAGCGCCACGTCAGAAAGGTCCTCCACGTTACGTCGCAGGGTGTGCTCGGCGTAAGCCCCGCCATCAAGATAGTGAAACAGGAACGGCGGCAGGATACGTTGCGCGGCGGCGCGATAGTCACTGGCAGCTGAGATAATCATCAGTCAGATTCCTTTGGGTTGCGTGTGTCGTTATCCGGTAAGCGTGTGATGCGCGCCTGGCGCGCTTCATCTTCATGGAGACTTTTCAGCGTGGTATGGACAAAGCCCAGATGCTGCATCGCCGCCTGACGGGCCGCGTCGGCGTCGCCCGCGAGGATCGCATCCAGCAGCCCCCGATGCTGTTCCGTCAGGCGGGCAAAAATGGCTGGCTGGGTGTACATGCGCTGACGGCTCTGCATCACCGACGACTGCAGCAGCTCGAAAAAGCCGCGCATGGTCTGCAGCAGCACCACATTGTGTGACGCCTCGGCAATCGCCAGATGGAAGCGCACATCCGCCTGGGCAGCGAGGTCAGGATCGTCACTCTCTTTCAGCTTCAGGGTGGCGTCAAAGGCGTACTGCAGCTTCTCTTTGTCGGCGTCGGTGGCGCGCAGTGCCGCATGCCAGGCAGTACTGGCCTCGATGGCATGGCGCGCTTCCAGAATGTCGTAGCGGTAGTCGGGATCGTCGCGCAGCAGCTGGCGAATCGGTTCGACGATGCGCTGTTCCGACCAGGGTGCCAGCTGCTGACGAATCCAGGTGCCGCCGCCGCGCCGGCTGATAAGCATGCCACTGCTGATTAGCTGCTGTATCGCTTCACGCAGCGAGGAACGTGAGACGCCGAGCTCCGCAGAGAGCTGGCGCTCGGCGGGAAGGCGCATGCCCGGTTCGAGCTGATGTTCGGTGATATAGGCCCGCAGGCGTGTCACCAGCGGATCGGCAGTGTTGCTCATGGGATCATCCAGGGGAAGACGTAGGCCTGAAGTGTGGTAATCATCCCCACCATACAGGTGAAAATAAGGCTGTGTTTAACCGTAAACCGGAACAGGTCGGACTCTTTTCCCACCAGCCCGACCGCCGCACAGGCGATGGCGATCGACTGCGGCGAGATCATCTTACCCGTCACACCGCCGGTAGTATTAGCCGCCACCAGCAGAACATCGGAAACGCCGATCTGCTGGGCGGTAGTCGCCTGTAACGCGGCAAACAGCGCATTCGATGAGGTATCGGATCCGGTCAGGAAGACGCCCAGCCAGCCCAGGAACGGCGAGAAGAAGGTAAACGCGTGGCCGGTGTGCGCCAGCGCCAGAGCAAGCGTGGCAGAGAGACCGGAGTAGTTGGAGATAAACGCAAAGGCCAGCACCATCCCGATGGAGTAGATCGGCAGTGCCAGCTCTCTCAGCGTTTCACCAAAGGTCTGCAGCGCTGCCTTTGGCTTTATGCGCAGGAACAGCATTGCCATAATCGCCGCAATTAAAATGGCGGTGCCGGTTGCAGAAACCAGATCCAGCTTAAAGATCGCCGGATAAGGCGTTGCACTGCCGACCACGGGCGGTATCCGCGCCACCAGCTCATTCAGCATCGGCACCGGCACAGCCAGCACCCACTCATAGAGTGCACCACCTTTGGCGAACAGCGCTTTAAATGGCGGGATGCTCCAGAGCGTGACGGTGGCGGTGAGAAACAGGAACGGCATCCACGCCCGGATCACCTGCCCCAGCCGATACTTCTGTGGCGGTTGCAGCACATCGCCGTGCTTCGCCTCTGCATCGGCAAAACGAAAGATGCGTACCGGTTTCCAGACCCGCAGGAACAGCGTCAGCGAAATCAGCGAGGCGAGCGACGAGATAATATCGGGCAGCTCCGGCCCCAGGAAGTTGGAGCT
>Ga0157358_1000287_pt1 | contig 20488 bp, 8 predicted proteins | sample AttcapACBM2_FD_111484 | JGI IMG/M metagenome (GOLD analysis project Ga0157358, IMG submission 111484) | Fungus gardens microbial communities from leaf cutter ant in Botucatu, State of São Paulo, Brazil - Atta capiguara ACBM2 | ecosystem: Host-associated > Fungi > Mycelium > Unclassified ... | reverse complement strand
TTTTGTGGCTAGTAAGAACTATTGAAATTAGAACATTAGTATACATATGGGTTAATGATGAAGTAAAACTGTCACCAACTTCATTCAGCTTGTATCTCTACAACTAGTGGACCAATTTTCAAAATATATAAGATAGACTATTTTGTATAGAGTTCTCTATTGAGTTCTCTTATGTTAACCCAATATAAGGTTCTTATTCTTGATCTACTCTAATATTTTGAGTTTGTAATAATTAGATATCTAGACATTGAAACATTGGATTGTTGTTTTAGGAATATTTCTAATAATATTATCTATGATATTATTGAAGATGTTGAAGATGTGAAAAAAAACTATTTTCTAACAAAAAAAGATAACTGGTATAATTATTTTTTTGGAAAAATGTACTAACATAGTTTGTTCAAGCATTCTATTTACTTGGGTAAGGCATTAAGATTGATTAACAGATATGTTGTTGAGCTGTATATATTGTGTTATTCAAAATAGAAGTAGATTATTAGATTATTTGATGATGATTGCTTTTATCAGGATATTGGATTTATATGGAAAAAGTATAAACATATAGAAAGAAGTGAGTAAATGTTATAAATATAGTAAAATACTATGTATTCTATAAAGAGATTGAAAGAGAATAAGTAGAGTTAGAGTTAGGGTTTAGGGTGAGAAGAGCAAAAAAGTGAGCAAAGTAAGATTTGTTATGATGAAGTTAGCACAATGGTTGGGAAATCACTTCCAACTACTATTTCATCTTATATAAACTTGTTGGATACTATTAATATACATGCCAAAATATATTGAAAATAACATTATCAAGCAAGGTAATAATGCTATTGGTAGTAGATAAGCTGCTATATAGCTAATTACTAAAAAATCATATGGTTCTTTCTTCCAGCTTCTTTTTGGTTTTGGCTAGTATAACAAAATTCTTCATATAGTTTGACAGTACTCCCTTATATAAAAACTTTTGGAATATACTGTTTAGCATTCTTTAAAATGTTTCTAGTAAGTTTCATAGTCCAAAGTATATTACTTTTGGTTTGAACAATTCTTTATTTGTCAAAAATGCCACTTTCTATTTATCTTCTTCTTTTATTTGTATGTTATTGTATTCCCAAATAAGATACAGTTTGTTGAAGTATTTAATATTCTTGATCTTGTTGGTTACTTCTCTAATAATGTCTTGTTCTTCATTATATGCTAGTTCAACTTTCTGTAGTCTTATACTAGCTGTAAGTATCTGTTCTTCTTTGGAATGTAAAAATATAGTGTTGCATATCTCAAACTTGATTCTACTATAAGCCCTGCCTTGACTTGTTCTTCCAACTATTTGTTTAGTACTTTGTTTTCCTTAACTATTACTGTATAGGCTTTAGCATTGAACTTCTTTAGTATATATTCTAGTAGATTAACTTTGTGATCTCATTCTTTTCTTTCCAGTAGTTTCTTGAATTTCTTATTGAACAAGTATGTAAATAGTCAAATATATTCTAGCAGATCTTCTAAATTTGTTGGGTCTAGTTCTTTGCTTATTTTCTGGTATTTTTTATTTGTTTTCTTCTAGTTCTTGATATGAATATAATATCTTGGTGTTATGTTCTGTATTCTTTTAAGCATCTTGTAAAATGTATTGTTTCTTTGTCCCAATTTACTTCTGGGTTGTATTTCATCAACTATTCATAACCTAAAAACATATCTATGCCATTTAAGTCTATGACTGCTATATTAATCTTCTTCATATGTCTGTTAATTTTCAGTTCCAGTAGCATATATTATGTAACTTCTCTATTCTTGGTTCTATCTTTATTGAAAATATTTGAATGACCTATCTATTGGTTTTATTCTTTCTTTACTAGTTATTTATTGATCCCAGTATAGGTATATCTTGAATCAACTAGTATCTCAAGCTGTAGTTTTCTTCTGTTTAATATTTTCTTATTTTTACACACATTAAGTTCCCTCTCTTTGTTTTCTCTTCTATATTTTAATTTAGGGATTTACTATATGCAGAGATTTATTATACTACATTTACTCTGAACTTCCAACAAAACTTTCTTCTTTGTTATTATCTTTATCATCTGATTTCTTCTGTATACTTTTATTTTTTATTTTGTTCCTTGACTTATGGTCCTTTGTAAGATGTTCTATTTCTAGTCTCTCTTTATTTTCCTATTTTTTTTGGCAATCTTTTGTCATATGTTCATAAATATTGTAATTAAAGCATCTGGGCTTTCCATCTTTGTTGTAGTTGTCTTTGGACTTTCCAATGTCCATAGATGCTTCTCTTCCTCTATAGATAATTTTTGTTTCTATTTCTTAAGTGACTCTGGTACTACTATAGATAGATATTCCAATATAGTCTTGATTATGTTGCTTCTGATATTCTTTTTCAACAAAAATATTATGCATATGTTGTCTATTTTAACCTTTATGGCCAACACTTTGAACTTTATTATGAAGTTTGTAATATATTTCTTTTCTTGTCTAAAAGCTTCAAATTTCCATTTGGTATCTGCTGCCTTACTTTTCTTACTGAACACTGTCTTGTACTCTTTTAATGAAATCATTACTGTTACAATTCAATGGCCTTAGGGTTAATCAAAGAAGAGAATCTTGTATCAGAGTTAACACAAGAAAACTTAATAAAGAACTCTGTACAGAATTGTTTACCTTATATACTAAAATTCCATAGTTTGTGCTCTACTACTTTCGACTACCCTAAATAACTATGTGTTAAACATACTGTATAGCATCATCCTTCCAGAATCTTTCATGTCCTTTTATTGCTACCACATGAATTGTGATCCTGTCATGTGACATATATCAGTGTGTCAGTGATGTCATGCTAAACTCTTAACCCTAAGTTCAAAAGATAAAAATAAACAAGAGAAAAGAAAAAGAAAAGAAAAGAGAAGTAAAATATATTAGAAAAAACTCAAGTCCAAGCTTTGTAACTCTGACAATCACAATCTTAGACATTGTGTTCTTCTACCTGATTTATCTTTTTCTCTACATAAATTCCTACCATGCCTCCTCTGATTCAGGCTAGTGCTATGATGATATTATTATCTATTGTTATTACTTTGTTACTCTTGAGGAATAATCAGATTCTCCTCTACTAGTCTTTGAACTTTATCTGGTTACCATGAAACCATCCTGGACTTAGGACCATACTCTTTAGTATAACTACTCATGCTGTTTCATTGTGGACTACTAGTGCTAGTGCTATTAACATGTCTTCTAATGCTATTTCTGTAGTTCTATTTCTGTCTAAGATATAGTCTTCAGTGATCCTCAATATCTCTTCCAGTATCTCAATACTATCTTGGCTTTGTCTATCTATCTTGTCTGTCTATGATATCTACCACAATATTCTGTATTTATTCTGTCTTCTAATAGTTTAATCATTTATTTGTGGTCCTACCACAAACTTGTTCCAATAGTTCTTTAATAGCCTAACCATTATAATGTTTCAGTGGCCTAACCACAATATACTCTTCTTTTTCAAGATAAGTCTGATAATACTTTACCAAATGTTATAGTTTTAAGCTTGGCTCAGGTTGCAACTTAGGCAAAGACTTGAGAAAGTAGTAAGAAGATGATTAATTGATAAAGTATAAAGATATAGGTATCTACCACTATATATACCTAGTGACTATAAGGAATAAGTATAGTATTCTTAAGAAAACAATAAGAAAGAAATAAGGAAAACATACAGATATTGTGACTATTATATGAGGTGCTAACAAATACAATATGGGAAAAGTGCAAGGCATAGTTAAATATGAGTTACAAGTGAAAAAAATGCTAATACATGTCTAGGTTGAGATATATATGAGATAAACTACTGTTAACCATGAGATATCAATTGTAATATAGAAAATCTTATTCTAGTAGTAAGAAAACTGATCCAAAACTAACCAGATATATATAGAATAGAAGTTTAGAAAAGTTTTTTCTGTTTATTAATTACTACTGAAGTATGATAGAGATAAAAGGTAGAATTGAGAGTAGTGAGGGGGATTTTAAGATATAGGAGTATTGATAGGAAAAAAGGGTCTTAATGTTGAAAGAGGAACTTTATAAATGCAGGAGCAAGGTTAGATACTAATATATATATATAATATATACAAATTATAAAGTTAGCTCAGAAAGCTAGTGAGAATATTGTTAGTATTGAGTTCTGAGATATACTAACACTTGGCTATCTCTAATAGATGATGTTGGATAAAGCCCAAGGCTTTATTTGTATTAATATGATTCATGTAATAATTACTTAAAGTAGGTATTATCTAAGAAGCAAGAAATAGAAAAAGAGACTAAGATATAGGAATAGACAATCCTAGACTGTTAGACTGGATCAATATTTTGAGATTTCAGAGGGGAGAATTATGTTGTTAAGTTAACTGAGCAAAGTTTGTAAATTGTATAGAGATTATGATCTTCAGAAGAAATATAAGTTATATTATATAAGAGAGACAGAATCAGGTCTCTTGAAAGTAGCAACTATTATAAGTACAGTTTATTCTAATAGTATTGAGGTAATTAGGTAATTATAACAATCAGATAGCTATAAACCCTGATAGAAATATTTAAAAGTTTATCTAGAAGAGTAGAAAGCATAGAATGATGATGATGGAAGTGGTTGTTACAGATGGTATACAAGATAGTAGTATTTTAGGCTTGCAGTAGAGTTCCTAATAGTCATTAAATATCATATATTTTTGTAAGATTTAGATTGGATGGTGAATACTATGAGCTTTCTGTGGAGTTTTGAATTGGCAGCAAAAAAGGATCAGGTTCTCTTACAACAAGCTAATTTAACCAAAAATAATTATGTCTAGATAGTTAGAAACTCTGATGAAAGTATCTGGAATATGAGCTAGAAAAGAAAAGAGATTTATGGGTAATGTTAGATATAATAGAACAATGATGATATACAAGACTGTATTTAGTAGGTTTTGGGGTTTGAAAGTAGAAGTAGTAGTATTTAGTATTTATAGTTTAAGGGGAAGAATTTCTATAAGCTTCACAATAGGTATTAGTATTGTTTGAGTGCTAGAATTTTGCAAAAGAACTATGTTCTTTTACAAAAAGTATCAAGAGTATAGTATGAAGTGTATATATAGTATTGGCTATATGTTAAAGCTAAGCTTAACATTATATACTTTTGATATAACTGGTTTAGTGGCTAGTCTATTTTTAATAGAGAGATAGATACATATAAAAGCTATTGCATAGATAGAATGATGAAATAAAGATATTTGAGGAAGAAAATTTAAAAGAAGTTGGATATATTAGATCAAATTTCTCTAGAAATAAAACAAAGTAATGTTATTTACTTATGAAAGGAATAAAGACACTAGTATCACATTATATAGCAAGTTTCAGAGTAGACCATATACTTCTGAAACCTCAGAAGCCTTTTTCATTGTTTCAGTTTCTATTCTCTTTCTATTCTCTATTAATATATAAGCTGTGAGTGAAGAGAAGACAAATAGAGGATCCCATCCAATAACCCCTACTTGTAAGCAGTTTAATTGCTATTTCTTAGGTATTTATTGTTAGTACTTTGTTTATGACTTTTGAACAAGTTTTAAAGAGTTCTAGAAATCTAGAAAAGACTGGCAATATGAGTATCAATTGGTATTATTGTCATATGTCAGGTCTACTCATGCTAAAGATACATTTCCATGGTGATATGGTGATATTATACTCTTCACCTCTATGAAACAAGCCCATTTTCTATAATAGCCATCCTTCTTATAATATATTCTTGTAGTAGTAATGTAACAATCTAAATATTCAGTCTTTCATAATGGAAATACTCCTATCTGACTTAGTCTTCTATAAAAGAGTTTTCCTACCTTACTCCTAGGCTATAGTGCTTTAGCAACTACCAATCCTCTGGTAGCTGCTTCCAAGAAATTCTTGGAAAAATAGAGAGTAATCTCTAGAACTTTATATAGACTGAGGACTACATTGAACTTCTCTATGCAGCAACAAGTCCTATCTAACTCAACATATCTTCTCTTTCCAATCCTTACTCCTTCTTTGTCTCTCTTACTTCTTTCTTGATCCTTGGTCAGAATCATCTTAATAAAATCCTATTTCAAGCTCTTGTCAACTCCAGATCTACTTATTGTTTTGTAGACTCAAAATTTGTAAATACTCACTACTTGAGGACACCTGCAACTTCTTCAGTTGCCCTCTGCTTGTTTGATGGTTCATCAAACAATACCATCTCTAAAATTGCTAACTTGCCTATAATTTTCCCTACCAGTAATTGTATAACTCTGGACTTCTATGTTACTCCACTTGATTCTTTCTACTCTTTGGTCCTTGATTACAACTGGCTTGCCTAACACAATTCACTGATTGACTAGGTAAATAAGTTAATAGAATTTTATCTATCTTTGCAGAAGAATCTTGCTCTCTCTTGCATTGTGGCCAACACTTTATTAGCATCTCTGTTATCTCCTGACACTTCTCTATAACTATTGGATTCCATAGTTTCCATACTTGCACCTAAGATCTTTGTATCTACCTTTGAACAACCTAACATTATTATTATTGGTACTGTAGTATTCTTGCATGTATCAAGACTTCTAGGCTCTAGCAAGTTTTGACTCTGTCTTTATTCTTTGGATATTCAGGCCAACTCTGTATAACTTGCAGAGGCTTCTAACCTTTCTAATATTCTATCCAAGTATCACAAATTCACTAATGTTTTCAGCAAAACCAAGGCTGAAATACTCACTCCTCATTATCCTTATGACCTCTAAATCAATCTGGAAGAAGGTACTTAACCTTCAGTTGACCTTATATACTCTCTTTCAGTATCTGAACATGAGACTCTCAAGGAATTCATTGAGAAAAACCTCAATATGGGTTTTATCTGACCAACCTCATCTTTATATGGTGTGCTAATCTTATTCATTAAGAATAAAGATGGTTCACTATGTCTCTGCATCAACTTTTGTGGTCTTAACTATATTTCCAAAAAGAATCACTATCCACTCCTACTCATCTCTAATCTACTAAACTTACTTGCAAAGCTCAAGTGTATGCAAAGATAGATCTTTGCCATGCTTACTACTTGGTTTGTATAGCCAACAATAATGAATGGAAGACCACCTTTAGAACATGTTATAGATCATTCAAGTAGTCTATAATGCTTTTTGGTATTATCAATACTTTCACAGCCTTCCAGCAATTTATAAATGATCTCTTCTCTGACCTGTTGGGTGTCTATATTGTAATCTATCTAGATGACATACTCATTTACTCAAATAACATGTCTAAACATTACTGGCATGTTAAGAAAGTACTCAAGTGTCTCCACAAGGCTAGCCTTTGTGCTAAAGTAGAGAAATATAAATTTTAATCTGAGTCAGTAGAGTATACAGAATATATTCTTTCTCTTTCTGGTCTTACCATGTTCAACAACAAAGTAAAGATTATTCAAGACTAACTAGAGCTCAAGAAAGTCAAGAATATTAAATTCTTCATAGGTTTCACTAACTTCTATTGCTGGTTCATCTTCAATTACTTAGACATTGTAATTCCATTAACATGCCTCACCTAGAAGGATATTTTTTGTAAGTTTGACTTCTCCTATCATGATGCTTTCAACTCTCTCAAGAAGGCATTCATCTCCACTTCTATTCTGACTTACTGGATTTTCAATACTCAACTTATTGTGAAAACTGATGTTTCAGAAAATGCTCTTGCTACAATCCTTTTTATTTTTAATGAAGAAAATGAAGTTTATCTGGTTATCTTTCACTCCTACACTTTTATCATGGCAGATTTGAATTATAACATACATGACAAGGAATTACTTGCCATCTTTGAAGTTTTTAAAATTTAATGATACTATCTGGAGGGTCTGGTCTATGGCATCAACATTGTTATAGATCACAAAAACCTTGAGTACTTTCTACTACCAAGATATTGACCTGGAGGCAAGTGTAGTAGTTCAAGTATCTCTCTTAGCTCAATCTTGTCATTAGATTCTGTCCTAGTTATCTTGGTACCAAACCAGATGCTCTCACTAAATAGTGGGATATCTATCCTAAAAGAGAGAATACTAGCTATGTCATAGTCAACTCTCACAACTTCAAACCAATCTTGATTCAAGAGCAACTTGTAGCCTCTATACAAGCTACTATTTTTCTCTTTCCTTTTCTTTGCACAGTTATAGTTGTTGATCTGAATACTTTATATCAAAATATCTTTTTAGCTTTTTCTAGTGATTCAATTGCTACAAAACACATCTCCACAAATAGCCAATGGTCTATAGACCACAACAGTCCTTTCCATCTTAATAACAGAATCTATGTACCATTTATTGGTAATTTCTACATATATATTTTCCAGTATAATCATAATCATATCCTTACTGGATATTTTGGTCAAAACAAAATACTGGAACTTGTTTGCCATGAATATTCCTAACCCAGTCTTTATACTGATATCCAACAATTCTGCAAGTTTTGTGTTACTTGTATACAAGCTAAGCTATAATGTCATAAGCCCTACAGATCTCTCAAATAACTTTCTATTCCTAAACAACTATGGAATTCTATTTTTATGGACTTCATTAAGAAACTTCCATCATCATCTAGATTTGACACTATCTTGGTTATAGTCAACTGGCTTACTAAGCAGGTAATCTTTATTGCTACCTATAATACCATTATATCTGTAGACTTAGTATATCTGTCATTCTTTATATATTTTCCAAACATAGTATTCTTTCCCATATCACTTCTGACAAAAGTTTGGAGTTTGTATCAAAATTTTACTATTGATTAGGTACTACTCTAGACATATGGCTTTACTTGACTTTAGATTACCACTCTAAAGATGATGAACAAACTGAATGTACAAACTAGACTCTTGAGCAATATTGTCAAGATCATTAGTAGACTTCATTTTTATTTTTCTCTTTTCTTTTTTAGTTTATTTTTCTTTCTTTTTCTTTTTCTTTTTCTATTTTTAGAACAGCTCAGATTAGAGATTATCAGTCACGCTGTCACATCAGTCACAAGATTGATCATGGGACTTGGGGAAATGGAGTAGAAGGTTCTGGAATAAAGTGACATCATACAACATAGACAACATATGTTGGCCTCATGTCATACACATGGTCATTGGGGTAGGGTGCACAGTAGTGAGCATGGATCATGAGTAGTAGTATATAAGATAAACTACTTTGTACTAGGAACTCTATCGAGTTCTCTTGTGTTACTCAATACAAGAGTTGTTCTATTATCTCACTCTAAAGGTTTTAGTTCATAACAAATATCTCTGTATATATTATAATTACTAGAAAAATAACTGGTCTTAACTTCTACTACTTGTGGAGTTCTCTTACAATAATGCTTCAAGTACTACTATTAGTGTTTCTTTGTTCTTCACTAATAATGTTATAACTCAGATCTAAAAAGTTAGAATGAAAGATCACTCTTGTATTGAGTAACACAAGAGAACTCAATGAAGTTTCCAGTACAGACTACTTTACCTTATATACACTTGGTTTCTGGTCCATGCTATATAGTATCTAGCCTACCCTAATATTCATATATTATTCATAAGATCAACATACTTTTGCTATATTGTATGATGTTATCTGTTCCAGAATCTTTTATGACCTTCTCTACATTACATGATCTTATAACTGTGATGTGACTGTCTTGTGGCAGTATTATGTGACATGTGATGTTATACTCTATCCTAACTCTAAATAAAATGAAGACAAAAATAAAATGAAAGGAAAATAAAATATAATCCAGCATTCACAACTCTGAAAAATAAATGATATCATCCAAACATTACCATTTACCCTGAATGCAATATTATCTTCTTCTAAGCCCACAATTTTGCTGCAAACCTCAATGAATTATAGAATGCTCTCAAAGCTAAGATCTCTATAATCTAACAGCATTATTAGAAATCTGCTGATATGTGATATTTTCTCACATCTAATTTCAAAGTAGGTTACAAAATCTTTGTCAAGGCTTAGTTCTTCAAAACCACTTAGCCTTCAAAAAAGCTTTTCAAAAAATATCTCAGACCCTATGAAATCATTTCCCATCCTAGTATACTATTATTTATCCTCCATCTTGTAGAGTCTATATGCTCTGTTCATCTAGTTTTCTATGTGTTGATGCTTGAGCCTGCCACCTCCAACTCTTTCTCCAAGAAAACACAACCAGCTTCCATACCAGTTATAATTGACACAAAATCTAAGTATAAAATTTTTCAGACAGTAAACTCCAAGATTGATCACCAATAAGCATGTAATCTCCTGTACAAGGTAATCTAGCTAGGGTATAAAGACACTAAAGATAAATCTGAGTGAATCTCTCTATCTAAACTCACCCATACTACTGACTTAATATCCAATTTTCATATTACATATCCTATCAAGCCCAGTCTACTTTCTTTTTCTTGATCATACTGTTATACTTGTCCTCTATCTCTGTGCACTTCTAACAAAAAATATTATTATTATTTTCCTAGTATATTCTGTTTGCTTGTTTTTATTTAGCACTAACTTTTATACACTCTTTATAAGGTTCCTTTTCAAATTTCCAGGTTTTATTTTCATCTTTGTCTCCTAATTATCTTAATTTTTGCTTATACAATATAGACTCAGTAAAACCAAGAAATATAATTCAGAATGATATACAAAAAAAGAAACCATATTCTAGTAGGAGGCAGATAATAGAATTCGCTTCTTTACCTCTTTCTGACTTTCTTAGGGTCTATCTTTAAGCCTTTTATCATTTCCATCTTCTTCTTTATTTTCCTTATTACTACCCCATATATCTTTCTTAAAATCCTATTTCCATTTGACTGTGGCCCCAATTCTCACTAATCGGACTATGTTCTTTTTCTGGCCCTTTACTCAGTCTTAGAGGGACTTTCTGATGCCTCAGTACTCTTCAACAGAATTCTGGAGTGCCTTTTTGATGGCACTTAAAACTCTGCTATAGGTAGAGATCATTACTAGAAAATTGGTATTAGTGTAAGAGATATACTACTGCTTAAGAGCAATAAATCTGGCATATATGAGGGAATAACTATAAGAATAAAAAAGATTAACAGAGATAAAATAAACAAAAATTCTGTACTCACCTTGAGTTATACACTAAGCAATTCTGCCTGGTATGCACACACCTATTATAAGAGTTATCACCCTTTATCTTGACCACAACATCTCTATAGTACCTTCTTAGTTGTTTTTCTTTTGTTTTTTTTTAGAGAATTGTCATCCTGCCTCATTTTCTGAGGAGATGTCGGTGACCTCCTTATATTTGGACACATAACCTATGAAGTCTTACTGTCTTTTAAAAGAGTAGTATTCTTGACAAAAACCTCATCTTGAAGTTACTTCAGATACTTCAACTGCTTTCTTTTCTCCTTCTCCTCCATAAGCATTCACTTCTTGGCTTTCTCTCTTGCCTTGGCCTTAGCCACCTTTCTTACCTTCTGAGTAGCTCACTCAATACAACAGGTCTCTACTACTTTATCCAAGTGGGTCTGGAGCTGTTTCTCATCTTTATGCCTCCTCTGCATCTTTAGGCACTGCTATTTATGGAGTTTTCATACTTAATGCCTTTCTAAGCCAAATCTGTGAACTTCTTCTTCTGGTGTGAATTATGTCTGACAGCTCTCCTAGAAGCAAAATGCTCCAGGATTGAACTTGAGAAAAGTTAGAATATCTTTCAGAGACACTTTCTTTAAATTCCAAGACTTTCTGTACTATAGACATTTAAATAGAATATACCTCCTTGTTTCTATAGGATAATTACCACAAGAACATGCAATGGATTCTTTGGGGAAAAACCTAAGCCTATATTCACTAATTGATATATAATTCATAACCAGTCCGGTATATAATGAATTTGATAAGCCAAAATATTTCAACTAGAGTCTACTCTTGGTGTGAGTAGGACAAATTAGTGTATTGTCATTGTTATTTAACTTAAGAAATTTTCTCTCTTTGAATTCTGATGCTTAAAAAATCACTTGCCATTTTTGAATGATGAAGTTGCATTCCTCTTTTCTACTGAATTCCTATGATAATTTGTTTGAAAGTATAGGGTTAAATTTAAAGCACTTCATTTCTTTGTTAACTAATATATAGAAACTACTTAATACTATCTAAACAATCCCAAAATTCAATGATGTTGTTAGAATTCTTATTGAAGAATTTCTTTAAATCCTTTAATATGACAATGGAGTGTAACTGGTATAGATTAATCAACATATCAAAAATCTGTCAATCTGCTGGGATAGCATCTATGATAACAATGATATGATTGACATTTAGTAAATAAATAACATGGTTGATCCCACATCTGATAGCAAAGAGTTCTACTTTAGTAGAATTAATATTGGTTGTATGATGAGTCATTTTAGCAATGATTTCTTGTCCTCTGCAAGTATGAGAGATCATAGTGGCTATGTTATTTTTAAGACTTACATTTGTCATAATAAGTACTATGCCTTGTTTGATAAGAGAGTTTTTGTAAATATTGTCTAATAAGTCCAAAGAATATTACAGTTGGTTCAAACAACCCTTCTAGAGTTATGAATGCTATCTTCTAGTTGTTATGATCACAAGACTTTAGAGTGAGTCAAGTAAAAGAACCTTGTATTAGGTTTAACACAAGAGAATTCAATAGAGAATCCTGTACAGAATTGTCTATCTTGATATACTAAAACTCCATAGTCTATGCTAACTATTTCTAGCCTACCCTAAACAGCTATGTGTTTGCCTTAAGGTCAACATATGTAAAACATGCTATATAACATTATCCTTCCAAAACCTTTTATGTTCTTCCATGTGACACATGATCATGTGACTGTGTGACAGTGATGTTATGTTAACCCTAAATTTAAGTCCCTTGAAAATAAACATAAAAATAAAAAATAAGAAACAGAAATAAAATATTTAGAGTCCACTATCTTAAACTCTGTCTTAAACTCTGATACTACTTATCTCTCTCCTTTATTCATACATTATTATAACCCTATTATAAGTCCAATTTAGTAAATACTTTTTTAGTACCAATATTTTCTACAATATCTGAAATCAAAGGCAAAAGATAATCATTCTTAATAGTCTATTTATTTAAATATCAATAGTCCTATACCATATATTTTTTATCATCCTTCTTTTCTACAAAAAGCATAAATGCTATTTGAGACAACTTCAAGAGTCTGATATACTCTTTCCTCAATTGTTCTTCAATAAACTTACATATCTCTTCTCTCTCTTCTCTTGACAACAAATACATCTTTCTCTTCCTTAGCACAAATCCTTTCTTCACTTCAATCACATGATTCCATATCTTCTTTGTTAGCATTCTCTAAGTTGCTTTCTTTGCAAAGATATAAATCTACTCATAGTACTTCTGGGAAACCAACTTCTTGGCCTCTTCTTTGGATTTTGCTATCTCTTTCTCCCCATTCCAATCTCTCATTCTTCTGCTACTCTTTTCACTTCCATCATTCTCTCTTTTTTTTGTTTTTTCTTCTTTTTCTGTTCTTTCTTCTCTTGTTTCTTTTCCTCTTCCTCTTTCTTCTCTTCTTCTTTTTGTTTTTGCCATCTTGGTTTTTCTTATTTTAGTTTCCACTGCTTTCCAGACTCTTCTGGACATCTTATTATCTTCACCTCTCCTATTCTCCAGTCAATTTCAGAATTGTGGCAAGCTAGCCATGGCATTTCCCTCTACTGTATGCTTAATAAGTCTCTTCTTGTTAAAAGAACCATCCATATTTCTTACATATATGGGTTTTTCTATTTTTTCAGCTTAAACCTCTGCTTCCTAGTGAACTTTGAACTCATCACCAATCCTGTCACACTATTATCCAATAATGTCTCTACTGTCACTCTCTCTTGCATATCAATTCTTTCTAGCTCAATCTTTACTATCACTTCCCTTAGTATATCTCCATTGTTCAGGTTGTAGCAGGATAAATTATGTCTTTTATTTCCATATTCCAATCTTCTTTCTCATCCCATAGTTTTCTAATTTCTACAATTTCTTGTTAAATGTCCAAAACCTTTATAATTATAACAGTTCCTCCCTTAATTTACATCTATAGTATATGGTTTGCACTTAGACACAAATCCTGCCCACTATTGCAGATGCATCATAACCACATTTGTTTTCTCCACTCATTTTATTAGAGCAGGCTCTACCAGTGTCCACTGGATTTTTTACCTCCTTGGCCAAACTTGGGGTTGTAGCAACTGTTGTGCTCCATTAGTATTTGCTGGCATATTTATCCTTGGTGCCTAAGTTCTTGTCTCCTTTCTCTCTCTCAATCTCTTCTCTTTCTATCTACTATTTCTCTAATGTCTATCTAAATTTGTTGCCTACTCATACTACTGCTCAATGCTCCTAGGAAGCATTCTGATTCCATCAGTTTTTGTCTTATTATCCTATTCAAACCTCTCTTGAATTTTCCAACTAATAGCCTCCTCTTATATTCACTTCTCCTCACTACTCTTCTAAACTCTTATACCAATTCCTCTATCATTTTCCCTTTTTGCTCTATCTTCTTCAGCTCTGCCATCTTTATTGTTTTATTGTCTCCTCTCTTAAATTCTTTCTTTAAGTCTGTCAAAAACTTCTCTACTATTACAAAACTCAAACTTCCACTTTCTAAGTCTTCTATCTTCTTTTTATATATTCACTAACCCTCTATGCACATATGACAAAACCCATAGTATCTGCTCTTCTACTGATATATCCCTTATCCTTATTATAATGCATAGCCTGTATGCTATTAAGAATTCTGAAACCTTACTTACTTCTTTATTGAATCCTGATAACTTAACCATGTCTATATTTAAACTAGTATTGTATTATGAAAATAATTGGAGTCCACTATCTTCTCCTCTGACATGTTGGATCAAAAGACTATCTTAGCTCCTTCTTCTTCTCCTCTTCCTACTAGTAATGCCTGCAAAGTTGCTATTTGTTCCTACTACTACCTCATTTGAAGCAACAGCTAGTTAATATCATATTAACTCATAATGTTATAATGTGGGGGTAAATTTATAAGTAATAGGAAAAGAGTGGTATAGGAGGAAAAGACATATATAATAGTAAAATAAAGAAGCCAGTACTAGCCTTGCTCTCAGAATTATACTCTGAACTCAACATTATCTTAGTAGATACAAGTGAGTATTCTTCTTGTCTTATCTTATACTATCTACTAACTAATTTCTCTACCAACTACTGCCTTAATCAAATTATAAAATATTTTGCCTTAAGAAAGATATTCTACACTAGATAACACTTTAAGAGCCATCACTGTTCTCCTATATGAACAGGTCATAAGAGAATACTGTAGCATGCAGCTTTTATTATAAAAAGACTATCTAACACATCCATCCAAGGTAATATGTTTATCAAGCACCAGTGGGCTTTAATACAAGACAAATGACTAGACTTCTCCTATCTAGTTAGTATATCTCTTAAGCCTAGAGTTCAGCTATTCTTCTTGATTAAAGAACAGTATTGCTCCCAGTTGAGAATGATGAGAGATTAAGAAAAATAAATTAGAAAAGGTTCTAAGTTGGATCAGTCTTAAGAAAGGTATTGACGTTATAACTTAGAGACCTTAGAGTTAGTTAATACAAGAGAACTCAATAAAATTCTTACTACAAAGTTGTCTACCTTATATATACTAGACTACTAGTCTGTATTGTTATAATTGATGCTTTATAGTTAACAGGTGGCTTACTTATAGATAACTAGGTATTAGGGTTCCTTCTTTCTAATTCTATAATCAGCTATACTATATTTTTTTCTTGTATATAATCAGTTAGTACCTTATGTAGTAGTAGAGGCTTTCTCATTGTTTTCTATTTGTTTCTTCATGCTCCACTATATGTATTCCTTATGATCTCTAAGTATATATAGCTATGAATACTATTTGTATTCTTATACTTTACCAATTGATCATTCTCTCTTCTATCTACTCAAGGCTTGCCTAAGTTGCAACCTAAGTCAAGCTTAAGATCATAATCTATAAAACACTACTGTTAGCCTACCCTAAAGATTATATGTACTATATACTATTTGTTACAAACTTCATTCAGCTTGTATCTCCACAAAAAGTGGACCAATTTTCACAAACTAAGTTGTGTTGGAAAGTCCCAAATGAGGGCTATCTGTATATATGCAGAATGTACAAAAGTGACAACAAACAACCAAGATATCAGGTCATCAATAACTTTAAAATCTTTGTTTGCTAATATCTCATGAAAGGCTAGAAGGATTCGTATGATTGAACTTATATTGGAAAGTGCTTATCAAACCATTTCCAATGATATATAGTATATCTCATAACAATAAGTATTGATAGAGATACAAGCATATCAATATAGTGATATAATTAGTTATCTTATAAAATTAGCCTGACAGCTACTTTGACAGCTCCCATCAGGTATAAGTTTTGATAATATGATGGAAATAGCTTATATATAGACCATTACTATTTTGTATATATACCTCTATGTCTAAGAATTAGACCTTAGACTTAACAACAATTATCATTATCAATTTACATTATTTATCATCAACCTTTATCCTTTATTATCTGTATTAATCTTAATCATCATTGTTATCATTATTGAACTTCTAAATCACTTCTAAACTAAGTATACCCAAGGTTTATTTTGTAATACTATTAATATATAGACTAATATATTATTCCAGAACTTTCTAGAATATTCTTTGTAACAATATGACCATAACAGTGTTGTATAACTTTGACTGATATATGATAGTTTGTGATAGTAATATATAATATCACACTAACACTAATACTAAGCCCCAAAATAGAAAGTAAAAATAATAAATAAAATAAAATAAAACAAAGTCTATTATCAATTCTGACAATTAAGTTATAATTTTATAACTTAATATTAGCTATTCTTTTTGCAATATATCTGCAGTGGTAATATAATAATCTAGATATCCAGTTTTCCATAGCAGAGATACTTCTATTAAACAGTATACTGAAACCTTGAGTATCTTCTGTATATATAACTTATACATAAGACTAGTATTCATACTGTAATTTGCTAGTATAATAATTAACAAATATAATTTCTATTGAACTTGATCTCCAGTGTTCAATAGCAATACATTAAATTAGCACTTACTTCTATCTTGGACTTTATCTACTCATCTAAAGTTGTAACTATATAGTAGACAGATAGCATAGTATATAAGCTAAAGCCAAGATTGTTCTGACAAGTTCACATCACTGAGCTTATTGCATAGAGTTTCTATACTCTATATATTCCTGAGCCAACCCTATGGGCTTTCATCTCCTAGTATGAACTCTGCTTACTACTTAAGCTTAAGTATAAGAGTAAAAGATGAATCTTATATTGGATTAACACAAGAGAACTTAATGAAGTTCTGAGTACAAAGTGTCTATCTTATATACACTAGGCTAATGGTCTATGCTACACTAAACCTAGCCTATTCTAAAAAGCATGTATACTACATGTCAATAGTATATAGTATAATATTATTGTTCCAGAACCTTCTACAACCTTTTGTGTGATGCATGATTGTGTAATCATGACTATGACATATAATAGATATGTAACACATTGTCATATTGTATAACATTTTGTGACATCACACTAACTCCTAATCTTAAGTCCAAAAATAAGAAAATAAATAGAAAAGAAAATAGAAATAAGAAAAAAATAGCAAGAGTTCTTAAGAACATCAATCTTCAAAATTTCTATATACAACACTCTTCTTTTTGTATATAAAAAAGATGACTCTTTAAGACTAGTACAAGACTACTAATAATTGAACAAAGTTACAATAAAGAATAAATAAATATCTACTATCACTAATTCAAAGATTGGTCAACAAAATAAAATAAACCAACTACTTGACCAAACTTAATATTTGATAAGACACAATAATATAAGATTATTAGATACAGTTTATATCTTGTTATTCAAGATCTGTAGTAAATTCTTGGAAGATAGATGAACAGATCAAGTTATTTGGAATACAGAGTATGGATTTTGAACAACCTTCAGCTTCAGCTTATGTACTATGCTTCTACTAGTCATACTGGTTATACATTTCAAAAATATTACTTATAAGTCTTGTAGAGAACAAGTCTACCAAAAGATAGTGAGATGTATTATTGCCAACACTAGAAAAAATTGTTAGTTTTGGATAATTTTCAGAATAAGTTTATAGTATAACTACCAGCTTATATACCAAGTACTCTACCTAGGGTAGTTATCTCAGAATGGAAACTATAAGCAAGTTACTCTAGGTCTGAATAATTCTCAAATGTCAGGATAGAGATCTATGAAGTTATTGGAAGTCTAGCAAGAATGTTCAAGAAGTGATTAATATAAAATAAAGGGAGATAATCCATACCAGAAGAGGTTTGGAAGTGTAGATAGGTTGGTAGATATTATCCATGGGTTGGGATGAATATAGCTGAATTAGAATATAACACTTTAAAGAAGATTACATCATGAAATGTACCTTCTTTAGCTTTTGCTCCTTTATATTTGCTTATCTGCAGATTAGTTCACTTCTGACCTAGACAAGATTCTTTGAACTTTGACATTCTTCCAGAATAATTGTGCTTCTAAGTGAACTGAGAGTCTTTTTTGAGAAGAGTTTATCCTTCAAGAGGGTAGGCCCATTTCCCATGGTTAAGAAAGTTGGACCCTCAGCACATGAACTTAAAATTTCCAAAATGTGGGAAAGCCTACACCCAGTCATTAATGAATCAAAATTGAAGTCTTACCACTACTCAACCTTTGCATAATAACAGAAATCCTTACTAACAGTTATTGCCCTAAGTCAAGAAGGTACCATACCAGAAGTCAAAAGAATCCTGAACTCCAGAAGACAAGAGAAACAAACTACAATACCTTGTCAAATGACAGGGTTAACTATTTGAAAAATCAACCTAGGAAGATAAACACAAAATCATTAAGAAGGCTTCTCAGCTAGGTCAGAACTGCTACACAAAACCATTCAGATGCATTCAGGATTTCCACAATCTGCATACCTGGAAAGCATACAACAAAAGTCACAAATACATGATCTTAGAAGGAGGATAATGTTATGATTTCATTAGCATAATATAAGTAAGCTTGAAAAGAAGAACACATTGTTATGTCATATGTCAAATACCTTAGTTCTAGTCTGCTCATTAATAAATCTCATTCTTCCAAACACTGATCCACAGGATTTTGTAACACAACATTGCTTCTTTCTCTTTTACCACCATCTTGTATAATAGTACTCATAAGAGAATTAGCAAATACATTGTATTCTTTTACTTCTAAGCATCAAAACAACCAACTACCAGTCCAAATGGCATTTATACCAGCTAATGTAGCGATAAACATTAATGTTATGATGCAGTTGAGCAGTGATATTTTTCTTTTCCTTTTATCTATTTTTCTTAATTTTATATTGGACTTTTACTTTTACTTTTCTTTTGATTAACAATGAAGAGGCATGTGACTGCAATCACATAACATATCACATGATATGAGGTCATAGGCCCAGAGTAGACTAGAGCAGACTTATCACAAAATGAACTACTTACTTATTTGTGATATCTGAACCTTAGGTGCACTCTCAGAGGTTTAGGAGTGATTCAGAAGTTCAATAATGATGACAATGATTATTAAGATCAATACAGATAATAAAGAATAAAGAATGATGAAAATTAATGTTATTAAGCCTGAAGTCTAATTCTCAAACACAAAAGTATATATATAAAAGAGTAATAGTCTGTGTACAAGCTATTGCCATCACATAATCAAAACTCATACCTGATAGGAGCTGTCATCTGTCATAGTAGCTGTCAGGCTAATTTTAGAAGATAACTAATTATGTCACTATATTGATATGCTTGTATCTCTACTAATACTTATTACTTTGAGATGTATCATATATTGTTGTAAACAGATTGATGAGCACTTTCCAATACAAGTTCAATCATGCAAACCTGTTTAGCTGTTCATGAGATATTAACAGACAAACCTTTTACAGCTACTAATGGTCTGATATCTCAGTTATTTATTGTTACTTTTGTACATCCCACATATGTGCAGATAACCCTTATTTGAGGCTTTCCAGTGCAACTTAGTATGTGAAAATCAGTCCACTTGTTGTGGAGATACATGCTGAATGAAGTTTGTGACAAGAATAGATGGATAACATTAAGAAGCATGTCAACAGCATATCTATCTCATAGTATATGGTACATTCATGGACAACACATAGACTTTAGGGTAAGGTAAATATTAAGTAGCATAGACCATGTGTAAATTATATAAATATGATAGCAATACAGTGGAGACTCCTTGTCGAGTTCTCTTGTGATCTCCACAACAATATCTGCCCTTGAGATTTATTGTTTATGCCTCTATTAGTTTTGT